>Ga0209797_10001011_pt1 | contig 14143 bp, 11 predicted proteins | sample DOMMetBare3Fresh_2_FD_187472 | JGI IMG/M metagenome (GOLD analysis project Ga0209797, IMG submission 187472) | Wetland sediment microbial communities from St. Louis River estuary, USA, under dissolved organic matter induced mercury methylation -... | ecosystem: Environmental > Aquatic >... | reverse complement strand
GACGCGGTATTCAATGGATAGCGGGCAAACTTTTTTTCTACAAAACAGAAGGAGCGGATTTTCAAACTGCCGAATCGATTACCCGTTCAGCATTTCTTAGCTGGGCCGGTATGTTCGTAGGAGGAGGTTTGTTTGGTACTTTAGTGTATGGTTTTAATAATAAATACAGGTATGAATTACGAAGGTTTAAGTTAAACTATGCCAATTTACCTGCAGCATTTAAAGGGTTAAAAATTATTCATATTTCCGATATCCATTCAGGAAGTTTTACTGATAAAGCGGCTGTAGCAAAGGGTGTTCAGAAAATAATGAATGAAAAACCTGATCTTATTTTATTTACTGGCGACCTGGTAAATAACCTGGCAGAAGAGATGGATGATTACATTGATATTTTTGATAAGTTGAATGCACCTTTTGGCGTTTACTCAACTTTAGGCAATCATGATTATGGTGATTATGTAAACTGGGATAGTAAAGAACAAAAAACTGCCAACCTTGAAAAGTTGAAACAAGTACATGCATCGCTTGGCTGGCGGTTATTGATGAATGAGCATGTGGTACTGGAAAGAGGCGAAGATAAAATAGCCGTGATTGGAATTGAAAACTGGAGCGATAAAGCAAGGTTTCCAAAATATGGTGATTTAAAAAAGGCCTATGCCGGCGCTGAATCACATCCTTTTAAAATATTACTGAGTCATGATCCTTCACATTGGAGAGCAGAGGTATGTGAATCTTATAAAGATATCAACCTGATGCTTTCAGGACACACTCATGGTATGCAATTTGGGCTGGAAATTCCCGGCCTCAAATGGAGCCCTGTGCAGTATGTTTACAGAGAATGGGCAGGATTATATGAGCAATTACATCCCGAAGAAAAAACGATAAATCAGCGTCTCTATGTGAACAGGGGTTTTGGATTTATCGGTTATCCCGGAAGAGTGGGCATCCTTCCTGAAATAACCTTATTGGAACTTACCTGATAGCTTACTAACAGTATTACTTTCAACAGTTTGCTTAGCCTTTTTTATAAAAATAAAGGCCAAAAACCAATATTTATTTGCTCAGTTCGTTGATAGCATGAGTTATTAAATTTAAACTATTTCAAAACGCTAAAGTCAAAAACCCGAAATTCTGATAAACCCAGAAATTCAACCAGATAAGGGCTACTGCAGATGATGAAAAAATGGTTCATAATACAACTACTAATTATGACAGGGATTGCTGCATATCCGCAGAATACTCCTGTTGATACTGTTATTATTCCAACAAGAAATATTGATTTACCAGACACTTCAATAGATTACGAAGAATTTTTAAATGATTTTGATGCATTCATGGATTCTATTTTAACGCCTCACAGTTTTATGTTAGGCAGTATTTCTTTGAGTAAAGGGTTCTATAATTTTGAATCGAAGAGTACTTCACAAGTAGCAGCATCACAAAAGCTAACGTATATTCCAACCATCGGTTACTATCATAAAAACGGACTTGGAATTACCGGTACAGGTTCTGTTGTTGATGATGGTGTAAACCTGAATTTATACCAGGTAGCAGTTACACCTTCCTTCGATTATCTGAAGAACAGAAGTATTGCAACCGGAGTATCCTATACAAGATTTCTGACAAAAGATTCTTTACCGTTTTACACCACTCCCTTGCAAAATGAATTGTATGCGTATTTCACCTATCGAAAGTTGTGGGTTCGGCCTATGGTTGCGGTTAGCTATGGGTGGGGAAGCAGAAAAGATTATTTGGAACGGGAATCGCTGATACAGGACCTGCGTTTGCGCCGGAGAGGCTTTACATATGTAAATACTGAAGAAACTGTAAGCGACTTTTCAATTATGGCTTCTGTTCGCCATGACTTTTACTGGCTGGATGTTTTAGGAAATAAAGATCACATACGTTTAACACCGCAGATTGCCTTTACAAGCGGCACTCAAAAATTTGGCTTTAATCAATCCTCCAGTACATATGCTACGTTAATCAGGAATAATTCCAACGTTCTTTACGGCACTGAAAATGTATACCTGGATGATCAGATAAACTTTCAACCACTTTCACTCACAATGATTTTACGTAGTGAATATTCAATTGGTAAATTTTTTATTCAACCACAGTTTACACTTGATTATTATTTTCCCGCACCTTCAGGCAATATCAGCACATTATTTTCTGTTAATGCCGGTTTTATGTTCTGACAGAAAGTATTTGGAATACTTTCACATACTTACTGCAATACGAAGGTTACAAATGATGTTTTAAGATTTACCAGTTATACGTTAAGAAATTTTAACAGCAAAACATCCTTACTGGCATTATACTTGAAATTTTAAACAGATATTTTCAGGTTACCTTTAAACAATAAAAATACTTACATGAAAACAAAACTTTTAACGCTTTTCGCAGCACTTATGTTATCTCAGGCCCTGATGGCCCAGTTTCATATTGGAGCTAAAGTAGGCGCAAATATTTCCAAAGTGGATGGTAAATCTTTTAAAGATGAATTCAGGTATGGCTACCAGGCCGGTGGTTTTGCCGAGATAAGATTAAATAACAAATTTGTACTACAGCCCGAAGTGTTATTTAATCAATATTCCACCAGGGTGGACAGTAGCTTTAAAAACGTTTACCAGAACGTATTTAATTCCAATAGTAACATTAAGCTGAACTATATTTCTATTCCTATTTTACTTAATTATAAACTAATCGGCAGTCTTCTTTCAATACAGGCTGGCCCACAGGTAGGTATTTTAATAGACCAGAATAAAACATTATTGCAAAATGGCGGAGATGCATTTAAGAAAGGAGATTTCTCAATGCTGGCCGGTGTGCAGGTGAAAGTGGGTATGTTGAGGCTAAACGGCCGTTATGCAGTTGGGTTAAATAATATCAGTGATTTGCCAGATGAGGGCAAATGGAAGAACCAGGGTTTCCAGGTATCTGTTGGAATAGCCTTATAAAAAGTCAATTCCTGATGAATAGAGTCTTCCTGTTTTTGACAGGAAGACTTTTTTTTGCAAATAACTACATTTCAACTACATAGTTTGTCAGTTTCAAATTGACAGGCACGAATCTTGGCAATACTGATTTCCGGTTATACATTTAACCTTTCCATACCTTGCGCCGGGCAGGATGACAGAATGACTAAAGTAGAATTGATTATGAAATTTGATGATTATTTATTGCGGGCCGAAGATGAAATGGATTTTTTGCCAATCATCCCCCTGAATGACAGTGACCAGGACGATCTAAACGGTATTGAAATTCCATCAGAAATTGCCTTATTGCCGCTCAGAAATACAGTTCTTTTCCCGGGAGTGGTTTTGCCCATCACAGTTGGCAGGGATAAAAGTATTAAAGCCGTAAGCGATGCTTACCGTGGTGATAAATTGGTAGGTGTAGTAGCCCAAAAAGACAGTAATATAGAAGATCCTGCCGTTAAAGATTTGGAAGCTGTGGGGACAGTGGCAAAAATTGTAAAACTTATTAAAATGCCTGACGGTGGCACAACCATCATCATCCAGGGCAAAAGCCGATTCCTTATTGAATCAATCATTGAAGAAGATCCTTATTTCAAAGCAAAAATTAAAAAACTGGAAGAGGAAGAGTCACCAAAAGATGCTGACTTCGATGCCTATATTGCAAATATAAAAGACCTTGCTGCGGATATCGTACAGCTATCTCCGAATATTCCGAGGGAGGCTTCAATCATTCTTCGGAATATTGAAAACCCTTCTTTTCTTATTCACTTTGTTTCCAGCAACCTTAATACTGATATCAAAGACAAGCAACGATTACTTGAATTGAACCAAATCCGTCAAAGGGCAGATTTGCTCATGCAATTATTGCAGAAAGAACTTCAGTTTGCTGAGCTGAAAAATAAAGTTACCACCAAAACAAGAACTGAAATTGACAAACAGCAGCGGGAATATTTCCTGCATCAACAGTTAAAAAGTATTAAAGAAGAATTAGGTGGTGATAGCAATTCGCAGGAAACAAAAGAAATGCAGAAAAAAGCTGAAGCCAAAAAATGGCCGGCAACAGCTAAGGAAATGTTTAAGAAAGGAATCGAGAAACTCGATAGAATGCATCCAAGTACTCCGGATTATTCCGTTGTATACAATCACCTCGACCTGATGCTTGATCTTCCGTGGGAATCATATACTGAGGATCATTATGATTTAAAGAAAGCAAAAAAAACATTGGATCATGATCATTACGGGATGCAAAAAATTAAAGAAAGGATTCTTGAATACCTGGCAGTGCTGAAGCTGAAAGGCGATATGAAAAGTCCCATTCTTTGTTTTGTCGGTCCACCCGGTATTGGTAAAACATCATTAGGCAGAAGTATTGCAGCTGCTATCGGCAGAAAATACGTTCGCCTTAGTCTTGGTGGCTTACACGATGAAAGTGAAATCAGGGGGCACCGCAAAACCTACATTGGTGCAATGCCCGGCAGAATACTTCAATCCATAAGAAAAGTGAAAACTTCCAACCCGGTAATGATTCTGGATGAAATCGATAAAGTAGGCAGTGATCAGCGAGGTGACCCATCATCTGCTTTGTTAGAAGTTTTGGACCCGGAACAGAATCATACGTTTTATGATAATTACCTGGAAACAGAATACGATCTGAGTAAAGTATTATTCATTGCTACAGCCAATAATTATCAGAACATACAACCAGCATTAAGAGACAGGCTTGAAGTCATTGATTTGAGCGGTTATGCAGTAGAGGAAAAAATAGAAATTGCAAAACGCCATTTATTGCCAAAGCAAAAAGAATTACATGGGTTAAATAAAAATAATTTCAAAATAAGTGATAAAGTACTTGAAAAAATTATCCAGGATTATACAAGAGAAAGCGGTGTAAGAGAATTAGACAGGCAATTGGCATCCATTATGCGTTACCAGGCCAAGCAACTTGCTATTAAAGGGAAATTAAAAGTATCGCTGACTGCTATCGATATTGAAAAAATAATCGGGAAACCCAGGTACAGCAATGACATTTACAAAACTGTAAATATGGCCGGGGTTGCCGTTGGGCTAGCCTGGACATATGTGGGCGGTGATATTCTTTTTATTGAAACAAGCCTGAGTGATGGTAAAGGTGAATTAAAACTGACAGGTAATCTTGGTAATGTAATGAAGGAAAGTGCTACTACAGCTTTAACTTATTTACAGTCTAATGCCAATAAATACAAACTGGATAAAAAGCTTTTTGAAAAGAAAAATATTCATATACATGTACCGGAGGGGGCAGTTCCAAAGGATGGTCCCAGTGCCGGTATCACAATGATGACTGCTATAGCTTCAGCATTAACAGGAAAAAGAGTTAAACCATTTCTCGCAATGACAGGAGAAATTACGCTGCGGGGTCAGGTATTACCCGTAGGTGGAATAAAGGAAAAAGTATTAGCCGCTAAAAGAGCAGGTTTGAAAGAAATTATTCTTTGCTGGCAGAACGAGAAAGATGTTCAGGAAATTGAATCTGAATTTATAAAGGGTATAAAATTTCATTACGTGAAAACCATGAACCAGGTGCTTGAATTGGCGTTGGTGGAATAATATTTTTTTTCAACCAACTGCAGATTAATGGTTGGTATTCGGATCAAGTTGAGGCTTATCGATTGGGTGAGACGGGTTCTTCAATTAGAAGGTAACTGGTGAACAAGAAATCTGCAGCAACCTTTTTTTAATTTAAACTATCCATTTATAAATTTCAAATGCTTCTGCATATGCTGTATTAGCCTGTACGCCTCTTACTTTCGCCAGCGATCGTGTAAAGTCTTCCTGCATGTAATTACGATGTGACTGGGATTTGTAAGCTTTTAGAGCTTCCACTTTCGTGGATATATTTTCAGATGATAAGCTAATAAAGAAACTGGTATGAAAACTGTAATTATTCCATGGAAGTTCATATCCTGCGAAAGTGGTATTCTTAAATGCTCTTAATGCTTCTTTATGAATAACCTGGTGATCCTGGTGAACATCTGAGGCAGCGGGTAACAAAACCATCTCCGGGTTTATCTGTTTGTTTAATTGAAGTAATTCTTCGAGCACTTGTTGGCGATACTGTGGTAATTCCCTTACTTCGTAATTAAAAAGAATCAGGTTAGAAGATTTGATGCCTAAAATTGAAGTTGCTTTTTTACATTCATTGGCCAGCGTGTCAGGTGTCAACTCAGCGGGTAATGTTTTAGAGCAAAGACAAAAGGCGGCATAATAGACTTCTCTTCCTTCTTCACAGAATTTAGATATACTTCCACCACAGCCCAATTCGCCATCGTCTGTGTGAGGGGCAAGTATTAATATTTTTTTGGGGCTGAACATATAGATTGTAAAAATAGGGTTTCATATGTGAAATTAATTACACCTTATTTTTTCCCTTTGCATCAATCTCTAAATCTGCATCAGATTTTGCCTGTTGTCTTACCATTTCAGTAAGTTTTTCTTCTAACCTACGCAAACGGGCAAAGAGTTTTATAATAATAAAAAGAAAAAAGATAATACAGGAATAAAATAACAAATCTGCCCCTCTTCCAACACCTAATTTATGTGCAATCACATTTGTTTTTTCAGGAAATAATATAAAATAAATTCCAAGCAGGGAAAAAGAAATAAGTAATAGTAAGTCAAAAAATGCATTTCTGAATCTTAAAACATAATAAAGAAAAATTATTATGATTCCAATGATCAATAATATCTGAATGCTGTTCATTTGAATAATTTATTTAAAAGTAGGTCAAAAAATATTCGAAAACTGCTCCAGCCGGTTTGCCCTTTTTTTGTCGAGTAGGTTGTGTATTTAATAGTTACTGGCACTTCAACGAAGCGAAGCTTTTTATTTTTTACCTGAACGAGGATTTCACTGGCATGTGCCATTCCATTTTCCTTTATTTTTATCAAAGAGGCTGCCTTTTTGTTCATGGCTCTTAAGCCGTTGTGTGCATCTGATAAAAACAGCCCGGTTATAAAAAAATTAAATAGTCTTGCCAGCAACAAAACAAATTTTCTTCCTTTTGGCATATTTTGTGTGCTGTTTTCAATAAATCTTGATCCAAAAACAATGTCTGCCTTATTATTTTGTAATGGGTCCAGCAGTTTCTGAATATCAATGGTATCGTGCTGGCCATCAGCATCAAAAGTCACAATGTATTCTGCCCCTTTAGTAAGGGCATATTCAATACCGGTTTGAATAGCTGCACCTTGCCCTAGATTTATTCTATGCCTGATATAATCAACAGGCATATTCCTTAGAAGCGGTAAAAGGCTGATTTCAGATCCATCATCAATTACAATAATCGAATAATTAAATTGACTTATTTCTTCCACTACAGATTTAATCACTGTATTCTCATTGAATGCAGGGATAATAATAAAAACATTTTTTGTATTATTCGGGACTGACATGCAGGGTATAAAAGTAAAACCCATCCTTGTAACCAGCAACCTCTATTTTATTACTTTCTATAAAAGGAAGGTAGGCATTGACATCCTTTTCATAAATAATAACGAGGAGCAAGGTGGGTTTAGTTGTTTTGATTTGCCCGGGTTTGTTTATTGCTGATGCATTGTTCATAATGCCTGCATGACTGAAAAGACTTACCCGGTAGTTGAGGTAATACATGGAGCCTGTAACAACAGTTATCTCATTCTCTTTCCGGTTTTTATTGATGATATCATCCGCCAGTTTCTGCAGCTTATATTCCAGCTGCCATATATACACTTCATTGTTAAACCTTGATATCCGGTTGGCAGTAAATACAACGCCCCGTGTTGTTTCCGGGATAAGTAATAATAGAAGTAAATAAGCAGGAAAACTGCGATTAAACTTTTTCATTAAAGATGGTAAAGAGGCAAATATGGAAATATGGATAAGAACAGTAATTAAACCATAATACCGGGGTTCTTCAATATAAGTCCACAGGTTGCCGGGGAAATTTTCTTCTTTGGCAACACTAATAGATAATATTGCAAGCATTACTGTTATCCCTGCAAGTAGTAATGCAGTAAGAAAAATAAGAAAGGATAGAGTAAAAATAGGTTTGCCTGATCTTCCAAATATCTTTTTGACAATTATAACTAGCATTCCGGTGAGCAATACAAAATTTATAATCTGTAATATTCTGTAAAATGATCTCCCTGTCCGGAAGCTGTCAAAATATGCTGCTGCGCTGTCGGGCATTAAGAAAGCTGCAGGAATAGTCGGGTAAGCTTCGGATAAGTTATCCGGGAAAAATCCCCGTTCGGGCTGGCTGATATAGAATGCCGTTCCGCTGATTTCTTTCTGATAAAGTAGCAATCCGGTAAAAAGTATTGATAAAACTACAGCTGATAATACACCTGCTTTTATAAATAATTTTTCCTTATTTACTAAGCCGTAAATCAGCAAACATACAGGTATAATAAAAACAACAGGGATAAAAAGATACTTGATGAATCCTGCCAAAAAAAGCGGTAGCATTAAACCTGCAGCAGTTGTTGATGAAAACTGTTTTGTTTTTACCAGTTTCAATGTATAAAATATGCCGGTAAGAAAAATACTAATGGCTATTGCATCGGATGAATTGATGTAATAAAAAAAGTAAATAAAAAATCCCGTTGAAAGGGTAAATAAATTTACCAGGAACAGGGGAGTGTCAAGTAGTTTAAGAATTTTCCGACCGGTAAAAATCAATAGTACTGCAAAAAGCAAATCCATTATTATACCTGCGAGGATATAGTTGTGATTAAACAGCAGGTAAAATGGTGCCATCATCAGTGAATAGCCGGGAGGCCAGTTGATAAGCGGTTCATAGTAGAAGTATGAAAGATTAGATGGTAATACATTCCCTATTGAAATGCCATGCCCATGTATAAAATTTTGCATAGCCACTACCTGGTACATACCATCTACCCGGATATTATAAAAAAACAGCAGCTGAATAGCTCTTGAAGCAATGACTATAAAAAGTATCGCCGCTGTAACCCTTTTATCGGATAAAATATTTTTCAATGTCTGGGAATATGCATTCATAATATCAGCATGGTTGCCAGCTTTTATTCGGAAAGATAAATAGTTGAATCTTTAAGTAATGGCAGCCGCTGACCAAACTGGGAGTTTAAAATTACCCTGAATTCGTTTACATTGGACATTCCTTCATAAAAACCAGAATAATCTCCATTAGGAAGAAATACTGCATTCAGGTTCATAAACTGATATTTATGATCTGTATCTGCCGGTAACTGGCGAAATCCATGATCGCTTATCAGAATAATTACCGGAGGTGTTGCAGAAGATGCTTTTATATGATCTATCAATTCAAGAAGTTTTTTATTTGAATATATAAGATAGTCTATATAAGCAGGTTTATTCATTGTAAAACTGTCTGTAAGTTTTTCCAGGGGAATTTCTTTACCATATCGGTCAAAATAAAAAGGATGATGCGGAATAAATAAGTGGGTATAAACAAATTTTGGTCCGGATTTAATTAATGATGTCATTCTGGTAAGACTATCAACTATATTGTTATTGTAATATTGACTTTTAATGACTCTTTCTATTTTTTCACGGGATGCGAAATTAAATCCAACATTTTTTTCAAATCGTTTTGTAAAAGTCTGGGCCGTAAATAATGCTCTTTCTGTAGGATAAAAAGGGTTATATACCGCATTTTTTTTATCTGATAGTTTGAAATAGGAAAGATTATATATAGAATATCCTTTTTCTAAAAAAAAATCCGAAACAAAATTATTTTTTATTAGTTGTTGACAATGTAACATATCAGTATGGGTAACTGTATTCAGCTTTAAATTATTAATATAGTCCATATTGAAAAAAGAGGCCATTGAATAAACAGTGGCATTATAATTTGATATTGATTTTTCAACTACAGTGAATCCTCTTTTTTTCAAATCGGATTCAAATAAATAGTTGTCGAAGTTAAAAAGCTCTTTTAATTCAATGGCACCGGCATATTCGTCAGCTACTATCACATATATATCCGGGTTTAAACAGGTGTCACATTTAATAAAAGATTTTGATATATTCCCGGCATCGGGTTTATTATAACCCGATAATTTAAACCCCAAAGTTGCCAGATCTATAAGTATTAATAGCAGTAACAGCCAATTTAAATACAGGCTGAGCGTTAAAAATGATTTGGATGTTTTTTTGAAATAATATGTAATAGCAACTATCAAAACCAGTATTACGGGTATTATAAAACTGTATCTTAAAATAATCGAGTTAGGAAAATAATTTTTAAGAAAATCAAGGGTGCTGCCAAAGAAAAAATTGATAGATAAAATAAGAAATGCAAGCAACGCAGATTTTGTAAAATCTTTTAATAAAAGCCAGAAAAGAAAAGTAAGCAGTATGGCAATGCCGGAAAAAATCAGAACAATAATTATTGCTTCATTTATAAGCGATGTAATTAAATATTCTGTAAGCCCATGTAAAACAAAGAATACAGGCAATAGAAAAAGAAAAAAGGGGAAAGTTGATTTTAATTTCATCCGGGAAGCTGCGTTATTAATCAGAAATGTAGCAAATCTATAAAAACGGATATAATATTATTATTTAATCTTTTTTAAAGTTCTTAAATTGGCAGTGGGAATAGTTTATTTTCGAAGTTAAATGAATAAAGATAAGTTAGTATATATCGGCATGAGTGCTGACCTGGTGCATCCGGGTCATCTGAATGTTATTAATACAGGTAAAAAGCTGGGACGGGTTATCATTGGGTTGCTTACCGATGAAGCGATTTCAAGCTATAAAAGAGTACCATACCTGAATTATGAGCAACGAAAAATTGTAATTGAGAATATTGCAGGTGTAAGCGAAGTGGTAGCACAGGAAACGTTGGATTATACAGCAAACCTGGAAAAAATAAAACCGGATTATGTAGTTCACGGGGATGACTGGAAAACAGGGGTTCAGCAATCTGTTCGTGAAAAAGTAATCAGTACACTAAATAAATGGGGCGGCCAACTGGTGGAAGTGCCTTATACCGGTGGTATCAGCTCTACAATTATTCAGAAAGCATTAAAAGAGTCCGGCACCACAGCGGAAATTCGTTTGAAGCGATTAAAAAGGATTCTTGCAGTTAAACCCTGTATGAGAGTGATGGAAGCCCATAATGGGTTAAGTGCAATGATAGTTGAGAACATTACATTGTCAGATACAGAAGGAAAATTAAATGAATTTGACGCCATGTGGATTAGCAGCCTTACTGATTCTATGGCTAAGGGTAAGCCGGATATAGAAGCCGTTGATATCACTTCCCGGCTGCATACATTAAATGATATTCTGGAAGTAACCACCAAGCCCATCATATTTGATGGCGATACGGGTGGTAAAATTGAGCATTTTGTTTTTACAGTCCGTTCCCTGGAACGCCTGGGTATTTCAGCTATAGTAATTGAAGATAAAATAGGATTGAAAAAAAACTCTTTGCTTCAGGAACAATCTTCGCAGGAGCAGGACAGTATTGAATCATTTTGTGAAAAAATAAAAGCTGGGAAGAAAAGCTGTGTCACAAATGACTTCATGATAATTGCAAGAATTGAAAGTTTGATTTTAGGTAAAACACAGGAAGATGCTTTACAAAGGGCGGAAGCTTATATAAATGCCGGGGTAGATGCTATTATGATTCACAGTAAATCGGAAGATGGTCTTGAAATATTGAAATTTGCAGATAAGTACAGGGTTTTTTCTAAAAAAGTTCCATTAATAGCAGTTCCTACAACTTACAATAAACTTACCTGGCAGGAATTGGAAAAGGCAGGATTTAATGTAGTTGTGTATGCCAATCATTTATTGCGAAGTGCTTATCCTGCTATGCTTGCAACTGCACAGACGATTTTGAAAAACAGTCGCAGCCTGGAAGCTGAAAAGGACTTGATACCTGTTGGTGATTTACTGAAACTAATTCCTTCTCAATTATGATTGACCCTGAAAAATTATATCAGTTTTTACAGGAAAAAGGGGTTACATTTTTTTCAGGTGTGCCGGATTCATTACTAAAAGATTTTCTAAAATATCTTCAGGATCATTCAGAATCCGATTCACATATTATTACAGCGAATGAAGGGTTAGCTATCGGACTGGCATCGGGATATCATTTTGCTACCGGTAAGTTACCTCTTGTTTATTTACAGAATTCAGGGCTGGGAAATATCATTAATCCAATCACCTCTCTTGCAGATTCAGAAATGTACGGTGTGCCGGTTTTATTGATGATTGGCTGGAGAGGCCGGCCCGGACATCATGATGAACCTCAGCATACCAAAATGGGAAGAATTACTGTTTCATTGCTGGATGTACTCGAAATCCCATATTTTATTTTGGAAACGGATGAAGAAATATCTTTCAATAATATTTCCCTTGCCATTAAAGAAGCAACTGTAAATCAAAAACCGGTAGCTATTTTAGTTCCAGAGGGAATATTTGAGCCATATACCGGTAAGAAAGAAATTGATAATTATAATCTATTGCGGGAGGGGGTTATAAAAAATTTGCTCACTCATTTAAACGGGAACGAAATTGTAGTTTGTACTACAGGAAAAACAGGCCGTGAATTCTATGAGCAAAATATTGCTGCTGGTACTAAAATTAATAAATACATGCTGAGTGCGGGGGCTATGGGCCACGCAAATCATATTGCCTTAGGCTTGAAATTAGCTTCAGAAGAAAAAGTAATAATACTGGATGGTGATGGTGCCATATTAATGCACATGGGTTCGTTACCAGTAATTGGACATTTAGCGGAAAATAATTTTATACATATAGTATTGAATAATGGAAGTCATGAATCCGTTGGCGGCCAGCCTACAGAAGGATTTTTTGCAGATTTTTCTGCTATTGCAGCAGCATCAGGTTATAAAATTGTAGTAAGTATTTCATCAGAAGAGGAACTGGCACATTGGTTGAAAAATGGGTTAAACGAATCGAAAACTCAATTTGTAGAAATTAAGACAAGCAGAGTGAGTAGAAATGATCTTATTCGTCCGGCAGGTTCACCAAAGCAATGGAAGGAAAATTTAATGTCTGCAATTAAACAAAAAAGCTAAAAGTGGGCAGCTTTCAAAAATTAATAAAAGGTGCAGGAAGTATAAGTTTACTTTCATCTGAATTGCTTGATGTTGATAAAAAAGAAGTATTCCTGATATCCGGATTGCACTTTCAAAAACAAATAAAAGAAGGGTTGCTTTCAGAATTTAAGGTTGATCACTATATCAAAACTCCGGGATATGTTACCGAAGATGAAATAGTTTTGGCATTTCAAAAATTTTCCGGAAACATAAACCAGGCAATCGTTGCAATTGGCGGTGGCAGTGTTATTGATTTGGCCAAAGCCATTATCCATCGCTGCATACAGTCAGGAATACCGGTTCCTTTGTTTATTACCGCCCCAACAACTACTGGTTCCGGTAGTGAGGCTACTCACTTTGCAGTCGTTTATAAAGAGAGTAAAAAATATTCCTTAGAAAATCAATTATTGCTGCCTGCTGTTGTGGTACTAGATCCGGTGCTTACTATGTCTCAGACGCCTTATCAAAGTGCAGTATCCGGAATGGATGTTCTGGCACAGGCAGTAGAGTCTTATTGGAATAAGAATGCAACACCGGATTCAAAAAAATATGCAGCAGAAAGTATTTCTATTTGGAAAAAATATTTTTTGTTGTCAGTAAATAATCCGGATCTACAGGCAAGGAGTGAAATGCAGATAGCTGCATATTTAGCAGGGAAAGCGATAAACATAACTCGAACAACTGGCCCCCATGCACTGTCATACTACCTTACGGCTCATTATCAAATTCCACATGGGCAGGCTGTTGCATTATTTCTACCCTTATTCTTTATTTATAATAATTCTGGAAATGAATTGCTATCTCTTTTAGATGTTCACACTGTACTGGAAGCAAAAGAATTTGTTCAGGATGTTATGAAAAAAACAGGATTGGCCTGCAGTTTCGAAGAATTAGGTTTGCATAAGGAACTATTAATAGATGAATTGCTGAATGAAGTAAACCAGGAACGGTTCGGAAATAACCCCGTACAATTTGACCGGGAGCACCTAAAGAAATTAATTCTTGAATATCTGTAAATAATTATGTCGTTCTTCAGAGAATACAGCCAGGTTTCAAAATTGTTA
>Ga0209797_10001010_pt1 | contig 14144 bp, 12 predicted proteins | sample DOMMetBare3Fresh_2_FD_187472 | JGI IMG/M metagenome (GOLD analysis project Ga0209797, IMG submission 187472) | Wetland sediment microbial communities from St. Louis River estuary, USA, under dissolved organic matter induced mercury methylation -... | ecosystem: Environmental > Aquatic >... | reverse complement strand
ATATGAATGCGGAATGGGTGATAGTTTTCCCAAAAGAAGTGACTACAACTATATAAAAACAAAAGCGGAGATCACTTTTTATGACCCCAAAACAGCTACAAAAGAACTGGTTGATGAAATATATGCAACCGTAAACAGCCGGAAAGCATTGCAGATTTTATCTCTTGCCAAATCAACGATACATAATAACCTCGAAAAGAATCTTTCTGAAATCAGACAGGAATGCTGCCTGATTTGGGGACGAAATGATGCAGTAACACCCCCAGATGTGGCATTAAAATTCAATACACTGATACCAAATTCAAAATTATATTGGATTGACCAATGCGGGCATGTACCCATGCTGGAAACTCCTGAAGCATTCAATACATTATTGGACAAATTTCTTATGACATTATCAGAAAAATCGCATTAATTTTTTTGGCTATTTAATCATCATTCATGAATTGTGAATTAGCTATATATGGTTAAAAACATCCTATGTACAATAAATCCATAATACCTGATTAAACTAAACAATAAATAATTATTATTAAAATAGCCCGGGGCTACACATTCAACTGATTTATAAAATATTAGACTATATATATCAATAATTACAAAAGGTTGGAATAATCCTACGCTGAAAGAAATAATCAGCCACTTTTTTCGTTATAAGAGGTATAAAATCCCAACCTGTGAAAAAAATATACATCGCAATCCTGCTACTATTCCCAATTGTTTCTATTGCTCAAAAAAGTGTAGACTTAGATCGTTACCATTTTACAGTACAATACCGTTCACTTCCCAAGTTGAAACTGGATAGTACTTACCGCACTTATAATGTAGAAGTACAGGGTACAAAAATGATGCAGTCGTTTCTCATTGATATGTCGCCTGAAAAATCAGTGATACTGGAGGGATGGAGGAAATTACCAGCGGATGGCCATCTATCGATATATGTGAAACTTGAAGACTTATTACCTGAATCAGTTTCTGTGAAAGAACGTATCGAAAGTATTAAAAACCGAAGTGGACAAATTACAGGTACCAAAACATTCTACTACCAGGAAGTTGTATATACTTTCGAAGCTTTAGCTTCAATCTCCGACTTTAAGGGCATGCATATAATGGATGAACAATTAGCTGACCGTGGTTATAAACAAGTTTACAGAAGCCCTGAATTCGCAATAAAAGCTGTTGCTGAAGGATATTTTATGGTAAATGCCTTAACAGTGACCAGAGATTTATATCGTAATTGTGTAAACAGGGCTATGCATACCCTAAGTGATCGGATAACTGACAATTTCGGATTTAATGAAGTAACAGCAAAGGATTTTATGTGGATTATTGATAGCAGGAAACATCCGGAATATGCTGCACATAGAAAAGCATTCCAGCAACTTAATGAAGTATTGTTCAGCATGAATGCCAACACATCCATTGATGGTGTTCGGGAACAACTGGCCCCAGTGATTAAATATTTCGAGAGCATCAAAAAAAATTATCCATCCACTAAGAAACATGATCGTAAAATCAGGTATGCCAGTTATTTTAATCTTGCAGTATTATATTATTACTTAGATGACCCCCAAATGATGATGAAAGAAGCGAATGGTTTGGTGCTAAATGATTTTGATTCAAAGGACGGAAGAGCATTTGAGCAAACTGCAACATGGCTGAAGAACCTGTTTCAGTCTTCCAATATTTATACCCGGCATTTTAATATTGACCCTTCCACATTTAAAGGGCCGTATGAAAAAGAAGATGTAACAGCGAATTAATTGCTGCGATCAAACTTTTTAGTGTGCTTATTTCTCATTTCTGAAAAGGATGCCTAAACTTCCCTTCTGAAAATCTTTTGAAAAAGGTTCGCCTTCTTTTATTAATAGATATGTTGCAGACCGAACCCTGAAGACATATTTCTTACCGGTCACATCTTCAGTAATTTCGATTAAACGCTTGTCTTCTTTTTTCTTCTTAAACATTTTAGATTTACCAGTAACAATTCCGGTAATTATTATTTTATTACTGGTTCCGATATAATTATTAATAAACTTGATATAGGTAGCGGTTATAATTAAAATAAAAAACAGAAAAACTACAGTTGCAATGGCAAAGAATTTCTTATACCTGGCATCTGAAATTACTGGAAATGATTTTCTGGCAAGGATGTAAAATATTCCGAAAACAATCAGTCCGATCAATAGTACGATATACCAATATTCATACAGCAATTGCGTCTCTTTCCTGTATTCAAAATATTGCCATCCCCTGTTTCCAGCAATTGCGGGAATTAAATAAATGATAAAAAATATAAAGAAATATTTTTTCATAATTACTATTTTGACAGATTTTCAAATATAATAAATCCATCAATTTATTGACACCTGGGAGATGGATTAATATTTTCCTTCGTCATGGAAAGTTTTGGTATCAGAATTTCTCCATTCGATTTCAGGAAATCGATAATCCAGATAGAGTCAAAATCAAATTCGTGCCATTTGAGATTTTTAGTATCTATTCCAAAGTTTCTTACAATCGGAAGAATATTTCTAAGATCCCAAACAACTAAAATCGTCCCCTTCCTTTTTCGTATATCCTCTGTAATGCCGACTGTATCTATCTGATCATGTATAGTGTTAACATTAAGATTATATTTTACAGCGAGTGGGACAACTGTTTGATACATTCTTACTGAGTTAATAGTATTACCGGACTTTAATGTTGGAACGTATATAAAATCAGGAATGCCAAAAAGTGAAGTAATTACTTTCGGTAATTCGAGTGACCTGTTAAATCCCTGGCAGGAAAGATTAAAGCCTTTAGGTGGCTTTTCACCATGCCTTATTAGTACAACTCTCAATCGAATACTATCGGGCAACTTCTGAGCAACGGAATCAATAGAAAAACTTGTATAAAGACAATAATAGATTAGAAATCTTAAAATATATTTTTTCATATTGTGATAAGAACAATCAAGTTAAGCAGAAATATTTGTTTATGGCTTTGTGTTTTAAGAAAGTACCAATTAATAAATCTTCATCCCCGTTTCCAATTTTATCCGAAATTATCTTGATAAATAAAATACAATTCAAGCATTGATTTGATATTTTAAAACCTTTTAACCTTTGACAAGGCAATCTAAATAAATACTATTTTCACCGAATGCACCAGCAGCTACAAAAAATAGTACAATGCATCAACCTGGAAGAGAAAGAACAGATACAGCGCTATCGCCTGGATCAGCAGCATACTTTAAAACAACTAAAAGCAGAAGGTCTTGCATTACATCCAGTCATTGTAACCCGGAAAAACTTTGGTTATGCTGACTATCCTGAGATCAGTTTCAAACTCAATTTTCCTCCTGAGATCAACTTGTTTAAAGATGGCGCCGCCATTGAATGCTTCATAAGTGGAGAAGAACCTGTGAAAGGCATTTTAATTAATCTTGATGGTAAAAATGGTGAGTTTCGGTTATTTGCACCAGATTTTCCTGATTGGATTGAAGATGATGGCGTAGGAATCAAGTTAGCTCCTGATACAAGGACTACCAGTATTATGAAAAAAGTACTGAATGAATTGGAAAACAATAAACCACTCTACCAGCTTTTTGAAATATTACATGAACCAGAATTACACTTAAACAAACCCAAAGAATATAACAAGCCTGATAGTCCAATTACCATATTTCAGAATAAAAAATTAAATAAAAGCCAGCAAGAAGCTGTTATCGCAATCACACAAAACGAAAAAATTACAATCGTACATGGTCCGCCCGGTACCGGCAAAACAACGACACTTATTGAAGCCATCATTCAATTGATAAAAGCCGGAGAAAAAGTATTAGTCGCAGCACCCAGTAATACCGCCGTTGATACTATTTCCAAAGGCCTCATTCAGCAAGGAGTTAAATTATTACGAGTTGGCAACACAAGCAAAGTAGATGAAGCCATTTTTTCACATACACCCGAAGGCAAACTCTCCAACAGCAAGCAGCAAAAAGAAATAAAACAATTAAAAATCCGTGCCGAAGAATTTCGCAAAATGGCTTTAAAATATAAACGCAGTTTTGGAAAAGCAGAACGGGAACAGCGAAATCTGTTATTTAAAGAAGTAAAAAATATCAGAATTGAAATAAAAAAATTACAGGCCTACAATGAAGAAAAATTGTATGCAGAAGCGGAAGTCATTGCCGGCACACCGATAGGTTTATATGATGCAGATATTTCTCATCTGCATTTTAAAACGATTGTGATTGACGAAGCCGGTCAATGTATAGAACCATTGGCCTGGTGTATATTCCCGTTAGCTGACAAAATTGTTCTGGCAGGTGATCATTGGCAACTTCCTCCAACTGTTTTAAGCAATGAAGCAGCTATGCTTGGTTACAATCAATCAATTCTGGAAACAGCGATATCAGGGAATTTCAATGTATTTCTGCTGAATACACAATACAGAATGAGGGAAGTGATAGCTGGATTCAGCAGTAACTATTTTTATAATAATTTATTACTAACCGCGGAGCATCTTTGCAATACCGGTGTACATCTTACTTTTATTGATACAGCCGGAACAGGTTATAATGAAATTCGTGGACAGGACGGAACCAGCTTACAAAACGAAGGTGAATTGCGGGTTGTTCTAAAAATAGTGGAAACTGAATCCCTTGATCCCCAAAAAACAGCTTTCATTTCCCCATACTCCGGACAAGTGGTAGCTGCAAAGGAATTTTTACCGAAGCAGCTTCGCATCAGCACAATAGACAGTTTCCAGGGACAAGAGAAGGAAACAATTATTGTATCTCTTGTCCGCAGCAATGATGATGGTGATATCGGTTTTTTGAAAGACTACAGGAGAATGAATGTCGCCATTACAAGGGCTAAAGAACAACTTTTTGTTATAGGCGATAGTGCCACCATTGGTTCTGATAAATTTTACAAAGCGTTTCTGATATATATAGAAAAAAATGGTTCTTACCGTACGGCATGGGAATTTGAAATGTAGAAAATATAGAAAATGTTATGTAATGAGCAGTTGCTTTTTTCAGATCTTTAAATCATACACTTCGATTCGTTAATTTATTTCTTCCAGACAGCACCTATTCCTGCTTCCCACAATAATTTATTAATTGCTGGTATTTTTTTATCCAGTATCTCTCCTGCTCTTGCTTTAAGTACAGACCATTCGGCTGATAATTCCTGAAGCCGGTCCAATGATGATTTATTAACTCTGGGAATATCACTTTCCGTCTGATTGATCAAAAACATATAGTTTGCTGTAAACTTGTTGGGGAAATTATCAACATCATCATATGCTTTTGATTTTCGTTGTATCATTTCTTCATCCCATGCTTTCATTTGTTTAACCAGTGAATCACCTTCTTTCTTTATTATACTGAATTTTGAATCTGCAGGCAATGCAGCTATTATTAATTCCAGTTGTTCCTTTTTGGTAAAAAGTGTATTCACCATTTTATGCATCTGAATTAATTCTGATTCCATGGAACGCATCAGCACATTGTATTCTTTGTATGTTATTGAATCTGTTGAATAAAGAGGATTAGTGAGAATTATTGCATCAGTTGCCAATTTCTGCTCACCCTTCCTTAGTGTAATTGTATACTTGCCCGGAATAGCTTTATGACCTGTGTAGCTGCTTTCAATATATACTCCAGGCACACCGGGCATAGTCGTATGCCGCATATTCCATACAAACCGATTCAAGCCTTTTGTTTTTGATAAAACCGGTTCCTCCGGCGGGCCCCCATCATATTTTTTATAGGTACTATCGCTTTTGGAACTATATGTCCGAACAAGGCTTCCGCCGCCATCTTTAATCTCCATAGTAATCTGATCTTCCCCTTTTATTTCCGGTAATATATAATAGATCACAACACCGGTAGAAGGATTAACACCACGTAATTTATTGGTTCCGGTAAAACTTGTATCAGATTCATCCAATTCGCTGGATCCATTTACCAGGTAAGCAGCTTCAGGCTGAAACAAAGAAAACGATAGTACTTCATTTTTATATTGACGTAACAAACCAATATCATCCAATATCCAAAACGATCTTCCAGATGTGGAGGCTATCAAATCTCCCTTGTGAATCTTTAAATCAGTAATTGGAGTAACAGGTAAATTTAATTGAAATGGTAACCACTGTTTACCACCATTCCAGGAAATATAGATTCCCGTTTCTGTTCCTGCAAATAATAAGTCTTTTCGCTGTTCATCTTCTCTTACTACTCTTGTAAATGCTCCATAAGGAATACCGTTATTAATTTTACTCCATGTCTTACCATAATCAGTAGTTTTATAAAGACCGGGTGTATGATCATTAAACTTATATCGTGTGGTTGCGATGTAGGCTGTGGCTTTATCATGAGGAGAAACTTCAATAGCGTTAATCAAACTTTCGGGTAAGCCTGCAGGCGTTACATTTTGCCAATGAGCTCCGCCATCTTTTGTAAGATAAACTAAGCCATCGTCGCTACCTGTCCATATAACACCTTTTTCATGAGGAGATTCAGCAACATAACTGAGTGTACCGTAATTTTCTGCCCCTACAGCTTCATTGGTATATGGCCCACCGCCTTTACCTTGTTTTTCTTTTTCATTACGGGTGAGATCAGGCGATACTTCAGTCCATGTTTTTCCCATATCTGTTGTTCGCAATAAATATTGCGAACCATGATAGAATGTATTGGCTTCATGCTTGGACCAGATTATAGGAGCATTCCATGTAAACCTGTACTTCATGTCCCTGGTTTCACGGGCCAGGTACTGAATCGGTGCAGCCATAATATTGGTACCAGCTTTTGTTTTGCTATCGAAAAGTTCAATAGTTCCCAGGTAACTTCCGCCCATCACATATCTTGGATCGTCAGGATTGAATGCAAGGAAAGCACTTTCCCCTCCTGCAGAGGAAGTCCAGTTGGATACAGTAATACCGCTGCTTCCTAAAGCTCTGCTTGCTATTGAGACTGAACTGTTATCCTGCTGCCCTCCATAAATGTGATAAGGAAATTGATTATCGACATTGATTCTGTAAAACTGGGCAGTAGGTATATTATTCTGTGTACTCCATGTTTTACCCTGGTTAAACGTAATTGCAGCACCACCATCATCTGCAATCACCATATTCTTTGAATTAGCCGGATTAATCCAAAGATCATGATAGTCACCATGAGTAGCAGATATATCTTCCCATGTTTTGCCCCCATCAATAGAACGAAGAGCCGGGGCACTCATTACATAAACTGTATTTTCATTCATAGGATCCGGGAACAATTCTATATAATACCATGCCCTTTGCACCAACCTGTGGTCGTTTGAAATCTGTGACCAGCTTTTTCCTGCATTAGTTGATACAAACAAACCACCCTGTTCCTTTTCGGTATCGCTTTCGATCAACGCATATATTTTTTCTGAATTGGATCTGCATACAGCTACTGACATTTTTCCTAATTCCTTCGGTAACCCTTCCTGTATTTTTTCCCAATGTTCGCCTGCGTCATTTGACTTATACAAGCCACTACCGGGTCCACCGCTTATAACTTTCCATGGTAAACGGCCATGTTCCCACATTGCTGCATATAGTATTAGAGGATTATTCATATCCATTGATATCTCTGAACAGCCGGTTTTATCATCTACATATAAAACCTTTTTCCAACTATTACCTCCATCTGTTGATTTAAAAATCCCCCGCTGCTGAGACTTGCTGTACAAAGCACCCTGAGCAGCTATATAAACAATATTTGGATCTTTGGGATGGATAATAATACGTGAAATATGTTGTGTCTGTTCGAGTCCCATTTTTTTCCAGGTTTTCCCTGCGTCAGTTGATTTGTAAACACCATCACCGTGAGACGTCATCACGCCACGAACTGCATGCTCTCCCATGCCTACATAGACAATATTGGGATCGCTTTCTGAAACAGCAATTGCACCAACCGACCCTGTTTTAAAAAATCCATCAGATATATTTGACCAGGTATTTCCCATGTCTTCGGTTTTCCAAAGTCCACCCCCTGTACTACCCATGTAGTAAGTATTGATGTTTCCTATAACACCTGTCGCAGTAACAGATCGTCCTCCCCTGAAAGGGCCAATACATCTCCATTTTACAGGTTTAAAGAAAGTAGTAAGACTTTGAGAGGCAGTGTCATTTTTTATTTGTGCATCAGCACCGGATAAAAAGAAAAAAGAAAGTAGGGAAAACAGAATTCTTTTTAACATAGAAGAACTATTTAATGCTGAAATATAATCTATATTTTCAAATTACACCCCACTAAAAAGGGATAAAGAATAGCAATTCGCCATGCGATAAAAATATTATCCTGGGATTGTTGAAAATAAATTGCAGGTAGATTATTGAAAATATATTTTACATCTTGTTTATGAATAAATTAAGTAATTTAATAGGATCGTAAAGAATTCTTTATTCATATAAACAACGGCATGAAAGAAATTATTAACTGCGCAGCCTATGCAGAAGGAAAACGAATTGCAGACGTTAGTATTGGTGATGTTCAGAATTTTCTTAAAAATGAAAATCAATTTGTATGGATTGGTCTATTTGAACCAAAAGCAGAAATGCTGGATCAGGTTCAAAAACAATTTAACCTGCATGAATTGGCTGTAGAAGATGCGCATCGTGCACACCAGCGTCCAAAAGTGGAACAATATGCTGATTCAATATTTGTTGTGCTTCGAACAGCGCAAATAAACCAGGAACAACATATCGAATTTGGTGAAACTCATTTTTTTGTAGGAGATAATTTCATTGTAGTTGTAAGACATGGCTCCAACGTTCCTTATACAGAGGTTAGAACCCGCTGTGAATCCACACCGGAGTTGATGAAAAAAGGACAGGGTTTTGTATTGTATGCCGTTATGGATTTCATTGTTGATCGTTATTTTCCCGTTGTTCAGGAACTGGAGTTGAAACTGGAATCAATTGAAGACAAAATATTTAAAGATAAACCCAGTCGTGAGACAACCGAGCAGATCTATGATTTGAAAAGAGAATTACTTGAAGTAAAAAGAGCTATATCGCCTTTGATTGACATATGCAACCGCCTCATGAGATTTGAAATAAAATGCATTTCCGATGAAACAAAGCCTTATTTCCGTGATGTGTATGATCATGCTGTTCGAATAAATGAAATGGTAGATAATACCCGTGAAATGCTAAACGGTGCTATGGATGCTAATTTTTCTCTTATTTCCATAGCACAAAGTGATGTTTCAAAGAAATTTGCTGGTTGGGCTGCGATCATTGCCGTTCCGACGATGGTGGCGGGTTTTTATGGTATGAATTTTAAATTCATGCCTGAACTCGAATGGCATTATGGATATTTTTTTGTGATTCTCGTTACACTTTCATTGTGTATTACACTTTATTATTTTTTCAAAAAATCAGGCTGGCTCTGATTCGCATCAATTTTATTATTCTGATTATAATAGTTACATTTTATTTTAAAAACAAAGAAAATATTCTTGAAATTCATTAAAAAAGATAATTATGAAAAAAGTGACTTTATTCCTTCTATCAACATTTTTCTTTGCCTGCCTTAATGCGCAGGAGAAGAACGCATTCCAATTTTCATTCAACCACCAGGCATTGTCAGTATCAGATGTACAAAAGTCAGCAGCATTCTACAGTACCGTGATGGGGCTGGAAGAAATAACCAACCGCACTCAAATAACAGGCATTCGCTGGTTTTCATTGGGAGAAGGAAAAGAACTCCATCTTGTTTCCATTTTACCAGGAAAAGTAAAAATTACAAAAGCAGTTCATTTTGCATTAGCAACTCCCCAGTTTGAAAACTTTTTAAAAAATCTGGAATCAAAAAAGGTTCTATATTCCGATTGGCCCGGCAAAAACAACAATGTAACTACCCGAGCTGACGGTGTAAAACAAATTTACCTGCAGGATCCTGACGGGTACTGGATTGAAGTAAACAGTGTCGTCGTAAAATGAACTCAAATTTAGTTGCCACACAAAAGAATGAAATTGATATTGACTTTAGTGATTTCTCACAACAATATGTGGAAGGCAATTTAACTTGATTAGTGGATAATATAAGTAACTCCGTTTATATTGGCCCTGTAATTACCGGATTTTAGAGAACCTCTGAATTCACTTCGTTCGAATGAAGAATACCAGGTGTATTTAACAGGACCTATGCTTTTTATTTTCCCTTTATTAAGCCTGTCATCGAAAATAGAATAGTACGCTATTTGAGTATTACCAACTGCTTTTAGTTTCCCCCTGAAGGCTTCTTCATCAAAAGATGAATAATACTCCAATACAAGATTACCGGCAAACCTCAATTTTCCTCTTAGATCCTTATTCTCATAATTAGTAAAATAATCAAGGATTACCGTGCCAACAGATCTCAGCTTTCCTTTTTTTTCAATCGTTTCGTAAGGTCCATAATAAGTAAGTAAGGTAGTGCCAATACTTTTTATTTTTCCCATAGAAACGGAGTCTCCCTCCACACCATAATATTCAACCCTTCCCATGAAAGGTTGAAGTGAGGGGGCATAATAATTAGCATTCCGGAGCGATTGTATTTCTATGCCCCACTCAAGAACTTTTCCATCAGGTGAAATCCGTATGAGTACATCCTGGTCTGTAATAAAAGTAAACGAAGAAATAGTGGCGTCCCACGAAAAAGTTATTTGCCCCAATTGCTGTGACCTCGAATTCATAACAATCAGCAGAAATAAAATAGACGAAATAAATTTTTTCATACTCGTTTTATGCTTCTATAAAGTTATTGAATTCTTAGTATAAGAATCGCTGGTTTATTCTGATGTTTTACAGAATGTGAACAGAATTTTCGTTTTTTATTGCATTTTAAATTTGCAGGAATATAGTAGCAATAAAATACAACGAAATCAAATCCAAGTTCAATAAAACAGCCACTTTTTGTAAATAAATTTCTTGTTGCTAAAAGTGATTAAATACATGATTACTAATGACTGGAATCATAGAATTCAGATGATTCTATTAATATATTTATAAAAGAAATAAAAAATTCATTTTTTATCACTTCGTTAAATATATAATATGAAAAGGATGTTGTTAATGCTTGGTATAGTTGCATTTCTAGCTACTGTGCTTTCATTTAAAATCGTAAGGCAGGAAGACCCATGGAAAGTTCCGGCAAAGTATGAAACGCTGAAAAATCCGGTACATGCGGATGAAGCCTCTATCGCTTCCGGCAAGGAACTTTACAATTATTTTTGTCTTTCTTGCCATGGTACAGATGGAAAGGGTTTAGGAAAAAGGGCTTTAAGATTAAATCATACGCCTACTGATTTTACTTTAAACTCATTCCAGAAGCAAACAGACGGGGCATTATTGTATAAGATTTATTCGGGGCATAGTGAAATGCCTGGATTTAAAATGAAAATTCCGGGAAATACAGATGCTATGGAAGGGACTTTTGGTAAAACCCGTATTCCAGGTGACTTGGTAAACTATGTCCGCACATTTGGAAAAGAACAGATAGTTAAATAAAACAACAGATACAGACAATTAAAAGGTATTTTAATTATAAAATATCTGAAGTTTCTTGTTTTCAGTTTGAAATCAAGTCTCGGAACAAAATTCGATTGCCTGTGCAATTATTAAATAATTGCACAGCATTAATACATTGAAGTTTGAATTATGATTTTAAACTGGGGAGGTAGTATTTGTTTAACTTTCAACAAATGACTTAATGGAGAGGCTAAGGTTGATATCCAATTTTTGAGATAGTTTGAAAGGGCATTCTTCAAACGTATATTAGATAGATGGCTATAGGACAAAGATCTTTCCTTCATCTTCCGGGTTTTCTAATTCGGGTATATTGAAACCCCATTGAAACGATCTTAGATGGAACTAATAGTGATTCAATTTATTTCTCTGCACTTAAAATAACAGCACTACCGGATATTGAAATATTTCCATCAGGATATTTTTCATTTACCAATTGATATACTTCTTTTTTTATTTTCTGCCTCATAGATTCATCAGCCTTGCTTAATGCAGCTACAATCGGTGCTCCAACTTCTGTCATCATTGTCCAGTAGGTATCAATAGTACCAGCATTTAAGTTTGTTAACACTTCTGCTTCAATGATATTTTTAAACCCGGCGTTTTCAAATATCTCTTTCATTAATCCCGGTTTACAGCATCTGAACATGCCCGGTGCACCGGATGGTGTCTGCGGTAATTCCATATTCCTGTTGATAGTACCCATAATGGCAGTTACCCAGAAATTCTTTTCCGGAATATTCCATACAGAAGTGGAAACGATACCACCCGGTTTTAATACCCGTGCTATTTCACTGGCTGCTAATTGCATATCAGGAAAAAACATAAACCCAAAACGGCAACTGATAGCATCAAAACTGTTATCAGCAAAAGGTAATTCACAAACATCACATACCACTGTTTCAATATTACTGATACCACGGGTTTCAGCATGCTCTCTTGCAATAATGAGCATATCTTCTGCAACATCTGTTAATACCACTTTGCCACCCTGTAGCATCGAAGCTATACTAAGGCCGGGTTCGCCTGTACCCGAAGCTATATCCAAAATAATTTCATTTCCGGATGGTTTGATGAAATTAATAATGGCCTCACCCATTGGATTGAGAAAATCCATCATCAGGTGATCCCATTTTTTCCATCCCGGAGAAAATTTATTCCAGGATTGCTTTTGCTGATCCCGGATTTCTTCTAATTGTTGGTTCATGTTTGAAAGTTTTAATATGAAAAAACTTTCACGGGGTAAATGATAGAACTGGAAATTTGCTCTTTATAAAGGTTTGCCGGATTCTAATGTCTTTATGGCCTGTTCAATAAATTTTTTATTCTCTTCATTGGGAGCCTGCGCAAGTGCCAGTTTTGCAAATTCCAATGCTTTCTTAAGATCACCCATCGCTGAGTATCCTCTCATCATACCACCATTTGTAGGCCAGGCACCCTTATATTTTTTATAATTTTTTTCAAACACATTCATTGCATCTTTCACCCTTTTTTCTGCCAGTAGCTGGCGGCCGTAGCCATGCATTTCCAGGACAGTGGCATTCTCCATTGCCGTCTGCATGATTTTATCAGCTTCTTCATTCTTATTAAGTTTTTTAAGCAATCCGGCTTTTGTAGATAAGGCAGAAAAAGTTTTTATATTACCCATATTGGGATCGATAACTGTATTAATCCATCCCAAAGCCTCTTCATAATTAACGTTATTTTGCAAACACCATTGTGCCGCAGCTTCCATACTGGGCGGGTCAAAACCCATTGCACCAGATAACTGTGCTTTGATGGAAGCTAATGTTGTTTTTATCAAATCTACTTCCAGTTTGAATGGTATGCGCCATTTCTCCCATTCCAATGCAATTTCTACAGATTGAGCTGTTTGTTCTGAAAATGTAAAATCCAAACGTTCCTTGCTTTCTTTTCTATCTTTTTGCTGAATAGCTGTAACCCGCAACACATCCATATCACTATTATAAAAATAACTACCCCAACCTGCTGTGTTTTTATTAAATATAAGTGTGGATGAATCTGAATACAATGCTATAAAAAACCCATATGTACCTGCTGCCAATGACTTTCCATTAATAGTAACATCTGTGGAAAAAGATATGGTAGTGCTTTCATTTGCACCTGCTCTCCACGGGGAAGCAACATTAGAACCGAAGCCAAGAACTGTAAATCCATAGGGAGCTATTGAGGTTCCCCATATTTTACCTTCACGGCCTTTTACACCGGGTGCATTCCAGATTATTTCAATATCTGTAATACCAACTCTTCTTCCTGCCTTACATTTATAATTCACACCACCTTCAGGCAATTGTAATAATTGAGCTCCCGCTGATAAATTCAAAATAAAAATTAAAAATAAAATGATGGGAGCCGGTAAATTTATAGCGTAGCAACTTTTCATAACAGTGTTTTTATATGACAAATAAATATCAGGTTAAATTTAAACTTAAATTGCATTGATTCTTCAGTTCCTGAAGAATCATATCAACTTATTTAACCGCTTATCATTCAGTTAATAAACACAATTGCTACTATTTTTACAATTCATAAAATAATGATTATGCAAGCAAAACAATTTTTTTATTTTTCTGCAATACTGGTTT
>Ga0209797_10001009_pt1 | contig 14153 bp, 11 predicted proteins | sample DOMMetBare3Fresh_2_FD_187472 | JGI IMG/M metagenome (GOLD analysis project Ga0209797, IMG submission 187472) | Wetland sediment microbial communities from St. Louis River estuary, USA, under dissolved organic matter induced mercury methylation -... | ecosystem: Environmental > Aquatic >... | reverse complement strand
CGAAATGTTTATCTGGCTGCGAACCAGGGGACAGTGAACACGTATGTATTTACAAACACAAAAGAAGGTTACCAGTTTAATCTTTCTTTGCAGGCACAGCAAACATTTAAAAAAGGATTATATGCAATGGCGGCCTATAATTTTGGTATAGCAAAAGACGCAAGTTCAATATCTGCTGAAATATCCAGTGATGCTTTTGACAGGAACCCGATTCTGAATAATGCCAACAAAGCCATTAATTCCAATTCACTTTATGGTAATAAACATCGCTTTATTATTGTAGCTTCAAAAAGATATGATTACGGAAAGGATAAAAAATGGGGAACAACTATATCATTGTTCGGTTCATGGACATCAGGCAGCCGGTTTGCTTATGTGTATGGTGGAGATATAAATAATGACGGTACTGGATCTAACGATTTATTGTATGTGCCTACAGATGCTGAAGTAGATAATATGATATTCACACCATTACTCGACGTAAATGGAGTACTTCAAAATCAGGCAACACAAAGGCAGGCATTCAAAGCATTTATTGCGCAAGATGATTACCTGGGTGATTTAAGAGGACACTACACAGAAAAATATGGTGGTGAAACTCCCGGGTACAGCCAGATAGATCTTCGTATTCTTCAGGATTTGCTTTTAAATGCAAAGACAAGACAGGGTCTGCAGTTTAGTATTGATATAGTCAATCTCGGCAACCTTATCAGCAGCGAATGGGGTGTAAGAAAATATGCAACAACATCAGGTTATTTCCAACCGTTGTCAGTATCATATAATAACAATGCTCCAACTTACCAGTTTGATCCTTCACAAAAGGCAACTTTTGTTGATAGCCCGGATTTGTTAAGCCGCTGGCAGGTTCAGTTTGGATTGCGCTATAATTTCTAATGAGATTATTTTTAATAAAAAAAACCCGCAATAAAAAGGCGGGTTTTTCTTTTTGTGATATTTATTTTTTACATCGGGCTTCTTCTTGAATTTTTATTTTATCATCAATATGCCGCCACTTGTATCTTGAACTCCATTTATGATTACCGCCTTCTGCTACAGTGGCAATCATTTCACCAATTAATGGCCCCATTTTAAAACCATGCCCGCTACCGCCGGAGCCAATGGTCAGTCCTTTTATTTCAGGATGATTGCCTATCCAGAAATGGCCATCCAGTGTATCGGTATAGCAACACTGCCGCGTATAAACAATAGGATCATTTGCAAGAGCAGGAATTGATTGGTGTAAAAATTTTTTGAGATCAGCAATATCATTTTCATACACCACTCTTTCATCTTTATCCGGGTCGTTTATTTGTAAACCAATTCCATGATTGGCAATTTTAACTACTTTATCTTTTGGATGAATAGGAAACCCATACCAGCCGGTATTGGAAATATCAGCAGAAAAAACTGTAAACTTTGGGTAAGTAAAAAGATCTGGATTGGATGGACGCAGATGAAAAACCGGGTGCCCTGTTATTTTCATATAAGGTTTAAGACCTGGTACAAGAAAAGGAGTGAGGTTGCCTGCGCACACTATTACATGACCTGCATAATACTTACTGCCTTCTTTTGTTTTTGCTCCCTCTGCTTTATTATTTTCAATTATTATTTCATCTGCAGTTTGTCCTTCATGAACATCAGCGCCAAGTTGTATTGCATATTTTGTCAGAGTTTCAACCACTCTGCCAGATTCAGCAAAGCCACCAACGGGATGATAAAAACCATCTTTGTAAATTTCCTGATTGAATGCAGGAAATTTTTTTGCCAGTTCAGCTGATTTTATTCGTTCGGGTTTATATCCTCTTTTTAATAGATTGAAATAACTGGCTGCCTCAAAATTTTTTGATTCTGCATCCAGTGAACTTTTTGATAAAAGGAGAAATCCTGTTTCATGATAAAGTATATCCTTGAAAAAATTATTCCATTCTTTCCATTTAATAATACACTCAGCAGCCATATCCATATATTCTTCATCAGTGCCATACTCCATGCGTATTATTTTGCTGATATCGGTTGATTCTGCCAGCGGATGCGGAATTTTACCCGGATTAATAATAGCAACAGAGTAATTTTTTTTACAAAGTTCAATAGCGGTAGTTATGCCGAAGATGCCGGCGCCTAAGATTAAGAAGTCGTATTTTTTTTGGTTGCTCATTTTGTAAGCTCAAAATACAAATAAACCATGTTCATAAAAAAACTCCCAACTAAAAGAGGAGATTTATTTTTGTTGGCACGAGTTGATGTTATGAAACTGGCCAAGGGATAGCACTCCAAACAGCACATCTCTTTCATTTTTTGATTTTACAAAAATTCATTTGTGTATTTTCTCACTTCCGTAATTAGTAGTTGCTTTATTTCATCCCATGTCTCGTTTGTACTGGAATCAGGATCAAGCTCTGTATCTGCTTTTTCAAAATCGGTAAGACTATGAATAATGAAGCCTGTATCAATGTTTGGAAATTTTAATGTAAATATTTTCAGCATTTCGCCAAGAGTAAATTTATTCAGCAAACAAGCTATATCCCAATAGTCTTTTTTTGCATTCCGGTTGCTTATTGCCTGCAATTTCATTGGGATGACATCCTGCAGACTAAGTAACCGGGTTCCTTCAATTAAATCAAAAGTTTGCAACCAGCGAAAAGGATACAGGACAAAATCAACTTTTACATCATTGATATTAAAAAACATTGTTTGATTTTTTTCAAATATTAATTCAGCGGAAGGAAAATTTTTTGTGATTAACTGAAATAAAAATTGTGTTTCAAATTCAGTATTGGTAAAAAAATCAAGATCAACGGAAAGGCGATGACCCAATCTTAAGGCTATATTGGTTCCGCCACCCAATCCAAATGTTTCAAGTTCTTTTAAAGCGGAAATCTTTTTTAATAAGTCCAGGGCAATGGGTGGGACTGCATTTTGTTGTAGCATTTAAAGTCTGTTTTTTGAATATGCAGAATTACGCATAAAAAACTCAGCACCGGGCTTCGCAAAAAACCGGCATGTACAATTTCTTTTTTTATCCGGTTCAATCCGTAAAATTTCATGATAGCCACCTGGTCTTCCCAATTGCCATAATTAAAAACTTTTTCAATTACATACAATGCATTTTTTTCGAAATCAATTTCATGAAACCGAACATCCCAGAAAGCTTTATTGGATATCGCTGGCTTTTGCATATTCAAATCTACTCAGAAATTCAGCAGCTAAGAATTTTACAAAAGAAAAAACCTCCTGAATATTTCAGAAGGCTTTGTTGACCCATATGGATTCGAACCATAAATGACTGAACCAAAATCAGTAGTGTTACCATTACACCATGGGTCAGTTCCGTGCTCATTTCAGAACGGGTTGCAAAAATAAGGGTTGACCTCTTTTTGCCCAAAAGCAATTTGGTAAAAAAGGAATTGCGTCAAACGATTATCTGATCTTCAGGTAAAATATTAAATGTTGCGTTTTCCACCATTTGTGCCTCTTTTTCTCTACGAATTATCAGGCCTGCTGCTTTAGCAGGATCCCATAATCTTTTCATACTCCAAATCTGGGCAGCAATTCCGGCCAGGTTGCCATTTGCAACAAGCTCAATTATATTCTTCATTTCCCTTCTGCGATCTCCATCTGTTTTAGTGCCGCGGTTATAAACCAGACTTACCAGGGCGCCTTGGGCATCTGGCGGCAGTTTTTCTACACCCGGATATAATCTTTTTGTTTTTCCCGCTTCATTTGGCAATGTTATTAAATGAAAAACCCGGATTGCTTTATCAAATGGTATTTTGACTGATTTTACTCCCTGTAGTGCAGCTTTTGCATTTAAGCCGTGTTTACCTCTTACAGATTGCAACAGTTGCAAATCAGTTGCTGAAATAAGCGGCCCCCATGTATCTGCTAATTGTTTTGCTGAAGGGAAAGCAAGATCATAACCAATACCTATCGTAACACCACTTTCTCCACCCGGCCAAATAGGATTTTGATAACGTTTTTCATAAAACGCTTTTGATGTGACTTCAAATGCAATTAATGCATCAATGCTTTTCTTTGAAACTATCATGGAAGCTCCCGCTGGTTTTTTAGGTAACACAGGTGCTATAAATGCTTCAATTTTAGTTACAGTTCCTGACCCCGGTACACCATCATCATCCGTATTTACCAATCGCTGTACCATTTTTACCAGGGTTTTTAAATCTGTAGTGTTTGTAGTTTTATTTCCTCTCTTCAGTAATTCAATACAGGTTGCAGTATCAAATACTCCTGTTTGAGCCACGCCTATAAATTTTTGAATGGCGGTTATTCTTGTGGCAAGGTTAGATGGCATAAAAATTTCTTTTAAAAATTATTAAATGGGAAGTTAAACTGATTTCAAAATACAGGCAATACTACTTTATGGGTATATTTTTTTTTCACGAAATTTACTATTCGTGTTTGGCATGTTTTAAGAAATAGGAAATAATTATTAAGGGGATAATCATGATTGAGCCACTGATATAAAATGGAAGATTGAAATGAGTGGAAAATAAAGATGTACCAATAGGTGGGCCAATTACTCTTGCCAATGAAGAAAAACTCTGGTTTGCCCCTAATACCTGGCCAATATGGTGTTGGGGTGCAATTCTACTTAGCCAACTAGTAACCGCAGGTGTGATAAGGGAATTACCAAACGAAAGTACGCCGCAGGCAATAAGTTCCCAGGGAAGAAACATCCCTTTTGGCGGTAATGGTATAGATGCAAGTCCCAAACCCATAAGTATGGAACCGGTTATTATCATTTGCCTGGATGAAAATATTTTTGCTATTCTACCCACCAGCAAACCCTGGAATATAGCAGAAGTAATACCGATAAAAGCAAAAACATATGTGGCTTCTTTTACTGTAAGTGAATATTTTTCTTTCCATAAAAGACCACTGGTTATTTGCATAATACTGAAAGCAACAACATAGGAAAAGAAAAGAAACATGAGTTGCTGAAAAACCGGCTGTTTAATCCATTTTATTATTGGCTCAATAGGATTAAGATTCCTTTTTTTATCGGGGTCTATATGATGGTTGCTTTCTTTTAAAAATAAATAACCGCTAAAGAGGTTCAGCGCATTTAAAATGGCAGCACCCATGCCCACCCAGAAGACTGAGCCATCACCACTCCAGTCTTTTAATACACCGCCAATGTATGGACCTATAATAAAACCAATACCAAACATGGCGCCAATCATACCCATATTTTTTGTTCTGTCTTCATGATCAGATATGTCGGCCATGTATGCTTGTGCTACACTTACGTTCGCACTGCCAATTCCGGCAATAAACCTTGCAACAAATAATGTGATTGCCCCTGAAACAAAACTCAATAAAATATTTGAACAGAAAGTAATGAAGATACTCAGCAGCATCACCGGTCTTCTGCCTTTTCTGTCACTCATGCCACCCCACAGCGGTCCGAAAATAAAATTCATGAGTGCAAAAATGGCAACACAAATTCCAACAAACACATCAGGCATCTTCATTTCCTTTACAAAATAGGGTAGCACCGGAAACAACATGCTGAAGCATACCATATCGATGAAAACAGTAAAGTAGAGGACTATTTTTTGTTTAGTCATTTTATTTAGCTGTTAGCCGTTAGCTTTTAGCTATTAGCAAAAAACCGATACCTGATTTTACTTTTTGTTCATAAGCGCAATGGCAAAGGCAGTTAGCATTTTTTCTTCTTCAGTCAGTAGTTCTAAAGTGGTTTCTACTAATTGCTGGTTACCATATTTTAATTCTTTTGCAATCAGGAGTTGTGTTTCAAGTTCAAAAGAAGAACCAAGTGAAATTTCAATAAAACGATTATAATCTTTTTCACTGCTTCTGCTGCTTCCTTCTGCAATATTTGAAGGGATTGAAACGCCTGCTTTATTAATTTGTAATGCAAGACCAAATTTTTCCTGCTGGGGAAAAGATTCAGTAATCCGGAAACTGTTAATAGCGATATTAAAGCCTTTTTGCCAGATTTTTAGTTCTTTAAAATTTCTCATATATAACTTTTTAAGTATGTAGTCTGAAAGGATGAGTCTAAAAGCTAAAGGCTAACAGCTAATTGCTTAGTTTCCTTCTCCTCTCTCTCTTTCAACTCTCTTATTTTATCCAGGGCCCTTGCAACCACATCACACATGATTGTGTATAAAGCTCCTTGTTTTGCATTTTCATAAATATAATCCAGCGCCTGGTCCTCATCAGGAATGGTGACAACAGGAATATTGGTATTTATTTTTTGAATTCCTTCTTTTAATAAGTTTATTATTTCATCTGCAGTTCTGCCTCTTAAGTTTTTATCACAGCGTATGATGATTTCATCAAAATATTTTGCAGAAATTTCTCCCAGTTCACGAATGTCTTCATCTCTCCTGTCACCGGTACCACTGATAACGCCGATGCGGGTCGGGTAATCAAGTTTACTTACAAAATCACAAAGAAGTTTTAATCCATGCGGGTTGTGTGCAAAATCTGCCAGGATAGTGAAATTTTTAAAATGGAAAAAATTCAACCGACCAGGCGTTAAACTTTCACTGGGAATAAATGTTTGCAATCCTGTTCTGATATCTTCAATGGTAATATCTCGGAAAAGATAAGCAGCCAGCACAGCGGGTAAACAGTTATTGATATTATGTACCGCTTTTCCTTCATAAGTCAATGGTATTTTTTTTACATCCAGCACCCTTATTTTCCAACTGCCTTTCATAATGGTAACAAACCCATTTTCAAAAACACAGGACAGGCCATGTTCTGCAGCATGTTCTTTTATGCGTGGATTATTTTCATCCATACTGAATAAAGCAATATTGCATTTCAGATTATCTTTCATTTTATATACCAAATCATCATCCGCATTTAATACAGCATAACCATGAGGAAAAGTTGTTTCCGGAACAACGGCTTTTACTTTGGCCATTGCATCCAGTGTATGAATGCCACCCAGACCCATATGATCTGCAGCCACATTAGTAACAACAGATACTTCGCAATTCTGAAAAGCAAGGCCGGCCTTCAATATTCCTCCTCTTGCACACTCCAATACCGCAAAGTCAACTGTTGGATCTTTTAAAACAAAGGTTGATGAAATGGGCCCGGTACAATCACCTTTCATCATCAATTGATTTTGTATATACACGCCATCGCTGGTTGTATAACCTACTTTTTTGCCTGCACTTTTTGCAATATGTGCTGTCAGTCTTGTTGTGGTTGTTTTCCCGTTTGTGCCTGTTATTGCAATTATAGGAATCCTGCCTGCACTTCCTTTTGGAAAAAGCATATCAACAACCGGCTCCGCAACATTTCTTGGTAACCCTTCTGATGGTTCAATATGCATTCTGAATCCCGGCGCTGCATTTACTTCAAGTATGGCACCACCAATTTCTGATACGGGAGATCTTAAATCATTTGCCATGATATCAATGCCGCAAATATCAAGTCCGATAATTTTTGCAATGCGTTCAAACATGAACACATTTGCCGGGTGTACTTCTTCGGTTACATCTGTTGAAGTACCACCTGTAGAAAGATTAGCTGTTGGTTTTAATAATACCCTTTCTCCTTTTTTCGGAATAGTCTCTAATGTTATACCTGCATCATCCAGCATTTTTTGTGTAAACTGATCTATGGTGATTTGAGTTAAAACTTTTTCATGACCGTAACCACGGCGTGGATCTTTATTGGTTTCATCAATCAGCCATTGAATATTATTTTTCCCATCACCAACTACACTTGCCGGTGTACGCAATGCTGCACAAATAAATTTATAGTTGATTACAAGGCAACGGAAATCATAACCCGTAATAAATTTTTCTACAATTACATTTCTGCCGTATTCTTTTGCAGCAGCCAATGCTTTTACTGCCTGTTCCCAGGTAGTAATGTTGGTTGTATTTCCCTTGCCATGATTGCCATCAATTGGTTTTATCACCAAGGGATAACCAAATTTTTCAATTGCTTCGATCAATCCTTCTTCAGTACGAACCACAGTTCCTCTTGGTACAGGGATCTCTGCTGCCTCAAGTAACAGTTTTGTTTCTTCTTTATCACAGGCAATATCCACAGCTATATTGGAAGTGGTAGAAGCAATCGTTGCACGGATTCTTTTTTGATTGACTCCATAACCCAACTGCACCAAACTTTGTTTGTTCAATCTTATATAAGGGATATTTCTTTTAGCTGCTTCTTCAACAATACAACCGGTAGAAGGACCAAGTCTTGTATCTTCTCTAATCACTCTTAATTGCTGAATGTCTTCTGCCAGGTTATAATCAGTTCCATCTACTAATGCCTGGGCAATTCGTACCGAAGCTTTGGCTGCATACACACCAGCATCTTCTTCCATATAACTAAAGACTACATAATAAACACCCTCTTTTTCGCCTTCCGGTGTTCTTGTTCTTCCGAACCCGGTATCCATTCCTGAAATTGTTTGCAGCTCCAATGCGATATGTTCAATCACATGACCCATCCAGGTTCCTTCATCCACTCTTTTAAAAAATCCACCCCGCACAGATTCACTGCAGCGATGCTCAATCATGGTTGGAAAAAATTTTTCCAGGCGTTCACGAAAACCAGGAATTTTATTTGTAGGACTTTGTTCCAGTTCTTCCAAATCAAGTTTCATCTGGATCAGTTTGGTTCTCCTCACGCTCCAGTAATTGGGTCCCTTCAGCACTTTTATTTCAAGTATTTTCATAATAGAAAAGTTGAGGTTGGAAGTTAGGAGTTTTTCATTAGGTTGCCAACATTGGATCTAAACGAAATAAAAACAGATGTCACCAGGTTTTTTGATAATTTGAATTTAATAATTCATCTTTAATCGTAAATGCCTGTTTCAAAAAATATTGCAATTGTCACCAACTGCCTTGCGGGATCCGGGAAAGCTGTAAAGCTTGCAGAAAAAATTGCAAAAAGGCTGGCGCAAAAGAATATTGCTTACAAATTATTTAACAGGAACTGGCCAAAAAATTTTCATGATTATTCTGATGTTTTTATTTCAGGTGGTGATGGCACACTGAATTATTTTTTTAACCGGTATCCTCATATTTCGTTGCCCCTGGTTATTTTCAATGGAGGTACAGGCAATGATGTACATGCAATTTTATATGGCAAAAAAAGTTTTGATGAGCAATTGGAAACAGCTTTAACAGCAGTACCCAAAGCAATAGATGGTGGTAAATGCAACAATAAATATTTCATCAATGGAGTAGGTATTGGCTTTGAGGGCGCAGTAGCTAAAAGCCTGACCGGAAAAAGAAAAAGACCAGGTAAGGCTTCTTTCATGGCAGCTATTCTGAGAAAAATATTTTTTTACAGTTCAAAAAAATATAATGTATCTGTAGAAAGTATGGCATTTACTGAATATAAAGCAAGCATGCTTATTAGTGTTATGAATGGGCACAGGGCCGGTGGCGGTTTTCATATTGCTCCCGCCGCTGCTATTGATGACGGAATGCTTGATGTTGTGATGGTGGATAAACTAAATCCTTTACGCCGGTTGCGTTGGTTGCCGGTTATTGAAAAAGGAAAACATCTTCATCTTCCTTTTATTAAATATTTTAAAACAAATAAACTTGTTGTTATAAGTGATCAGCCAATCCAGGCACATCTTGACGGAGAATATTATGAAGCCAACCGGCTTGATATTGAAATTCTGCCGGGTAAATATCTGTTCAGGTATTAAGCATATAATGGTCTTTCAGATGATCATAAATTCTTTTTTTGATTCCATTAAATTTTTTCTACAGTTATTACGGGGATATCAGACTCATAGGACAAAAGTTTTTTTGTAAGTCTGTTCCATAAACCCGGCAGATGAAATTCTTTCAATGGGTTAATCATAATAAGATCAGCATTAATTTTTTTGGCAAAAGCCTGTGTACTTTTTGCGAGGCTTTTTCCTTCGAGAATAATTCCCTGTACAGGTATTGTAGAGATGCTTTGTATAACTTCCAAAGCTTCACTTAAAATTTTTTCTGCCGTGTTATCTTCATTTCTCAGTGCCACAATATATACTGTTGATTTAAATGTACGTGCCATTAAAGTGGCCAGTTTGATACGGGGTAGTGGCAAATCATCATGCAACGGCAGAATAATCTTTTTAAAATGGCATACCAGTCCGCCTGAACGAACTGCAAGAACAGGAACATTCGCTTTCCTTACCAGGTTGCTGATGGAAACTGAAGAAAGTATACGCTGTAACAGGTTGAATCTTGACAGTCCGATGACAACCATATCCATTTCATGTTGCAGAATATATTCTGCCAGTTTTTTCCCGGGATTACCTTCCAGTATGCTGATTTCAAATTTTCCTTTGCCACAGAGCTGGTTGTTGTAATGGGATGCAATTTCTTTTAATTGATCATAACTGTTCATACGATCTGCATAAGATTCATAGGGCGTAAACAGACTTGCTTCCACCGGTATCAACGGGGCTATATTGTGATGAACTACATGTACCAGATGAATATTGCAATCAAAACTGTTAGCCAGTTCAATTGCTTTTGCAATGGCCCATTTATTTTTACCCGTAAAATCAACGGGCACCAAGATGTTGTAGAGTCTTTCTGGCATAGTCTGGTTTATTAGGTTTTTTATATTTTATTTTACAGGTTTGGAATCAGGTAATGGCAAGCAGCGATTCAAAACTATTTTCTTTGATAGATTTTATAACCATTTTTTCCAGTAATTCATCTGATGTACAGAAGGCAACACCTTTTCCTCCATGTGCTACTATACATCGGTCATCTATACTATCCCCGACAACAATGCAATTTTTCAGTAACACTTTATATTTCTCACAGGCATATTGCAAAGCATTGGTTTTACAATATGCATGCCCGCATATACTTTCTGGTGAACCAAAGAAATACGAGGGCAGGTTTACTTCGCCACTAACTCTGCCTTCATAAAACTCCAAATAATGAGCCAGAGAATAGTCAGCGTCAATATTTTGTTTAACATAGTTAGTAATCAGTGTATAACTACTGCTGATAATTCCTACTATATAATCTTTTTGTTTTAGTTCACTTACTACTTCTTTTATATCAGGCACCATTTGTATACTACTGGCCACGTTCAGCAAATCATCCATTGTTTTTCCTTTCAACAACAGGCTGATTCTTTTTGTAAGTATGATAGGATCTTTTTCTGCTTCCCTCAGATCTTCCAGTTGGGGATAAAATCCAAATTCTTTTGCACAGGCATCTATAAACCGTCCCTGCAGAATGGTATTGTCCATATCAAAAACCACCATTTTGTGAAAACCTGATAATTCATCCTTCAACACTTTGTTCATTTCACTGTTGATGGTTTCGAGTGAATTTATTTCTTCTTCTGACCATTCACCGGATTGCTGTCTTTGTGCTTTATTAATGATGGCTCTTGAAACTTCTTTACTCATTTTGCCCAGGGCCTGCCAGGGCTTGCTTTTGTTTTCGATATAACCAATGCTTACTTCCTTCACTCTTGCTTTCATCAGGTACATGTCAATCAGTATTCCAATATCCGCTCCATAATCGTTGAAAAAATCAATTTTTTTGAAAAAGGATTTTTTCCCAGCTATCATGCCACTGAGAGGCTGAGAAAAATGTGCAAGCCCGGGGAATAAAATATTCAGTAATGGCTTTGCTACGAGTTCGGTTACCCGGCCGGCATTGCGGGCAAATGCTCCTTTTACAAAATCTGCTTCACTGTTGATAAGTGGATTTGTAAGTTTGGAAATTGTCTCCTCCGGATAGGGGTCAATATCAGCATCAAGAAAAACAACGAATTCATTAGTTGCCTGGTCAATGCCTTCTTTCATGGAAATACCCTTCCCTCTTGTTTTGCTGACTATTACTTTAGCGCCTGCCATTTCCGCAAGTGCAACCGTATTGTCCTCAGACTTGTCATCAATCACAAACACTTCTGAAACATGCGGGTCTGAAAAACAAAACCGGACAACATTTGCAATGGTTTTTTCTTCATTTAAAGCAGGTATAATTATAGTCAGCATTATCTATTTGTCTTTATTGCTGATTTAAATTACCATAATCGGGCCGGAAAAAATTTCTCTTAGTGATTAGGGGCAAACCTGGTGTGACAAAAAAATTACAATCTAATTTTTTAATAGCTTATTTGCTGGTTTCAATAACTTAAAGGCTTTACAATCATTTAAGAAATAATCGTAAAAAATATAAATGGGGATTATTAATTTTTATTTGTGGATAAAAACTTCTTTTCCATTCACAATCGTTCTTATCACTTTGACATCTTTTATTTTTTCCGGAGAAATTTCAAATATATTTTCACTGAGCACTAAAAAATCAGCAAGCATTCCCCTTTTTAAAATACCAAGTTTATTTTCCTGGAAACCCGCATAGGCATTATTTGCTGTGTAGCATTTTAATGCCTGTTCAACAGAAATTTTTTGTTCAGGATACCAGCCACCGGGATTTTTATTATCAAACGTTCTTCTTGTAACTGCCGCATAAATGCCTTCAAGTGGTGTAAGTGGAGCCACTGTCCAGTCAGATCCAAAAGTAAGCCTGGCTTTATTGTCCAATAAACTTTTAAATGCATAAGTTCCTTTTAGTCTTGCATCATCCAGTCGTTTATATGCCCAGCGGCCATCATCAATGGCGTGATAGGGCTGCATGGAAGGTATTACATTTAATTGCGCAAATCTTGGAATAGCAGTTTGTGATAAATGCTGGGCATGCTCGATCCGGAAACGATGATCCTTTGAATTATTTTTTTCCGCTTCTTCAAAAACATTTAATACAAAATCATTTGCCCTGTCACCAATTGCATGTATGGCAATATGCAGCCCAGCGGAATCAGCAGCTAATATCCATTTACGCAGATCAGTAGTATCAGTAACATTGAAACCGGAAGTATTTGGATCGTCCAGGTATGGCTGATAAAACCAGGCTGTTGTAGATCCAAGTGAACCATCAGTAAATCCTTTCAATGCTCCCCAGCGAAGCATATCATCACCTTTACCTTCTTTTATGCAAAACGAATCAAGTTTTTTCCAGGTATTGATCGAAACAAAAGAATAAATACGCAGGTCCAGTTTTTTGTTTTCATAATTTCTGCGATAAGTGGCCAGATCAATCCATCCACCGTAACTCCCTACATCATACACCTGTGTAACTCCGTTTTTAAAAGCATGATTCATCGCAGCTAGAAAATATTCATCCAATTGTTTATCTGACGGGTTTGGAATTATTCTATTTACAAGACCCATTGCTTCATCTTTCATCACACCGGTTATTTCACCAGCTGCATCTTTTTTCATTTCACCTCCGGCAGGTGCTTTTGAATCTTTTGTAACACCGGCAAGTTGTAATGCTTTTGTATTTGCCAAAGACATATGGCCATCATAACGGCTAACAAAAACGGGATGATTTCCGCTAACGGAATCAATCCACAGGCGGGATGGAAGTTCACCACCCCATGATTCATGATCCCAATCGCCACCAAGAATCCAGCGATCGTCATCGTATTGTTTACAAAAATCTTTAAGTATAGAAATAAACTCCTGTTGGGTTTTTGCTTTTCTTAAATCCACCCCGCTGAGATTATATCCTCCGGATAGAAAATGCGTATGGTTATCAATAAAACCCGGCACCATCATGTTGCCGCCCAGATCAATTATTTCAGTTTTATCATTTTTGAAAGTCTGGTAATCTTTTCCTGTAAAAATTATTTCATTTCCTTTTATAGCAATTGCTTCAGCCCATGGTTGTGCAGAATCTCCGGTCCAGATTCTGGTGTTGATATAAATTTTATCTGCAGCCAGTTTATCTTTTTCACTGCAGGAAATAATTAGTATAAGTACCGTAAGACTGAATAAGATTTTTTTCATATTAATAAATAAATTTTATTTAAACTTTAATCAAAAACTCATAACTCATAACTCATAACTCATAACCCGTAACTCATATCTCACAGCTAATCTTTATGGTACTTCATGCCCCATACTAGCCCGCCAAAGCATAAACCATTCTTCACGTTCAATACTAATTCGGGTTGCATCATAGGCCGATTTTAATCTTTCAATTTTTGTAGTACCCATCACAGGAATTATCCCGGAGGGATGTTTTAAAAGAAATGCAAGTAATATCTGATCCGGGGCAGCATTGTATTTTTCACCAAGAAGATTA
>Ga0209797_10001008_pt1 | contig 14159 bp, 12 predicted proteins | sample DOMMetBare3Fresh_2_FD_187472 | JGI IMG/M metagenome (GOLD analysis project Ga0209797, IMG submission 187472) | Wetland sediment microbial communities from St. Louis River estuary, USA, under dissolved organic matter induced mercury methylation -... | ecosystem: Environmental > Aquatic >... | reverse complement strand
ATCCCGTCCACGACCACCGCCGCCCCCTCCGAGCCGTGGGCGAGGAACGCCGACACCGGCTTCGGGTTGCGCGGGCCGCCGTTCAGCGAGAGGAGCGGCCCCAGCGCCACCACCGGCAGGAGCCGCCCGCGGTGGCGCACGGCGCGGATGCCGGCCACCTCGGTGATCTCCGCGGGGTCGATGCGCCCGACGCTCTCCACGTCGATGGCCGGGATGCCGTACACGTCGTCGTCGATTCGGACGAGGAGCACCTTCATGAGCGAGAGGGACTGGGGCATGCGCAGCGTGAAGCGCGCCCCCTTCCCCGGCTCCGACTCCACCACCACCGAACCGCCCAGGGCGGTGACCTTCTTGCGGACGACGTCGAGGCCGACGCCGCGGCCGGAGACCTCGCCCGCCTCCTCGCGCGTGGAGAAGCCCGGGAGGAAGATGAGGTCGAGCGCGGCGCGCGCCGAGAGGCCGGCCGCTTGCGCGTCGCCCACGATCCCCTTCTGCACCGCCGCGGTCCGGATCCGCTGGGGGTCGATGCCGCGGCCGTCGTCCTCGACGGTCACCGCCAGCAAGTCGCCGTCGGTGCGGGCGGAGAGCGTGATGCGCCCGATGCGTGGCTTGCCGGCCTTCTCCCGCTCCTCCGGGGGCTCGAGCCCGTGGTCCACCGAGTTCCGCATGAGGTGGACGAGCGGGTCGTTGAGCGAGAGCAGGATGGTCTTGTCCACCCCGGTCTCGCCGCCCTTGACGACGAACTCCACCTCCTTGCCCTGCTCCCGGGCGAGGTCCCGGGCGGCGCGGGGGAAGCCGGCGAGCAGGCCGGAGAGGGGGATGAGGCGGGCCGCGCCCACCCGCTCGGCCAGCAGGCTGAACTGGCCGCTCACGGCGCTCACGGCGTCGCTGTGGGCACGGAGGAAGCGAAAGGTGTCCGACCGGAGGAGGTGGACGTCTCCCTCGATCTGCTCGGCGACCTTCACGGTGCCTGCGCTCCGCAGCTGCTCGGCGACCGTGGCGACCCGGTCGGAGATGCGGCCCCAGCGGTGGAACAGGGCGCCGAGCTCCTTGGTCCGGGTGGCGGAGCGGGCACCGTCCACGAGGAGGTCGCCGGCCAGGGAGGCGATCTCGTCGAGCCGGTCCACGTCCACGCGGATGGAGGTGGTGGGCTTGTCCCCGCGCAGCTCGGCCCGGGGGGCCTCGGACTCGGGAACGGGGGGGGCCCCGAGGTCCTCGGCCCGCGGCGTCCGCACGAGCCCCCGCAGGCGGGCCGCCAGCTCCTCGGCCGACTTCCCGCCGTCGGGGGCACCGTCGAGGAAGCCGGGGATGACGTCGCAGGCCTTGAGGAGGGCGTCCACGCGGTCGCCCGGCCTGTCGACGGGCAGGACCTTCAGGAGGTCCTCGGCGGCATGGATCACCTGGGAAAGGCCGGTGAAGCCCATCATGCGGGCCTCGCCCTTGAGGGTGTGCAGCTCGCGGGCGATCTCCTCCTTGACGGCCGCCCCGCCGCCCCGCTCGTACTCGAGCAGCGCGCCGGAGAGCTTCTCCACCCGGTCCGCGGTCACCTCGCGGAACTTGCCGAGGAGCTTCTGTCGGATCTCTTCGGCGGGCATGCGGTCGGCTCGGCGCTAGTCCACCTTGAAGCGCTTCACGAGATCCGCGAGCCGCTCGGCGAGGTTGGTCAGCTCCGAGGCGGCCCCGGTTGCCTGCCGCGAGCCGGCCTGGGCCTGCCGGGTCACCTCCTCGATCTCCGCCATGGACTGCACCACCTGCTCGGTGGCGGTGCGTTGCTGCTGGGTGGCGAGGTGGATCACGCGGGCGGCGTCGCTCGTCTCCTGCGTCCCGGAGAGGATGCCGTTCACGCTGGTGATGGCGGCGCCGCCGAGCTTCTCGCCCTCGCCCGCCATGCGCTTGTTGCCGTCGGAGGCCTCCTTGGCGGCGTGGGTGGCCTCGCGGATCTCGGTGATGAGGTTCTTGATCTCCTTGGTGCTCTCCAGCACGTTCTCGGCGAGGCGCCGCATCTCGGCCGCCACGATGGAGAAGCCGCGCCCGGCCTCCCCGGCCTTGGCTCCCTCGAGCGCGGCGTTGAGCGCGAGCAGGTCGGAGCGGTCGGCGATCTCGTCGATCACCTCGACCACGGTGCCGATCCGCTCCACCCGTCGGGAGAGCTTGGAGATGGCGTCGTCCACCTCCACCGCGTTCTTGCGAACCTTCTCCATGGAGTCGATGAAGGCCTTGATCGACCCCTCGCCCTGGCGCGTCGCGGACAGCGTCTGCTCGGCGATGGAGGCCACCATCTGCGCGTTCTCGGCGATCTGGTGCGAGGCGCCCTTCAGCTCCTCCATGGTGGCGGTGGTCTCGTGGATGGCCGAGGCCTGCTGGCTGGTGGAGGACTCGTTCTGGGTGGCCGCCGCCAGCACCTCGGCGGCGCTGGTGGAGAGCTGCAGTGCGGCCTCGCGGATCTCGGTGACGAAGCGCTTCAGGGTCTCCATCACCTGGCCGACCCCCGAGATGAGCGGCGTGAGCGCCGCGTCCGAGACCCCGAGCCGCAGCGTGCCGGTGAGGTCGCCCTGGACGACCAGCTTCACCATGGCCTCGATGGCCTCGTCCACGCCCTGGCTCACGGCCTGGATCCGGGACGTGGTCTCGCCCATCCGCGACTCGGCGTGGGCCGCGGAACGGTTGATGCCCGCCGCGATCGCCTTGAGCCCGGGGTCCTTGATTCGCGCCACGTCGATGCGCCCCCGGTACTGCCCCTTCGCGAACTCGTCGAGGGCCGTCGTGATGAGGGCGACCTCGCCGCCGAGCGCCCCGTTCTTCCGCGGCGCAGCGCCCTTGCGCGCCTTGCCGGCCTTGGCCTTCTGCGACAGCGTGTCGTCAGGCATCGTTCGGTTCCTTCCGTTCGGGTCCCGCGGCCGACCCGGGGCGCTGCTCGCGGAGTAGGGTGGGGAGGTCGACGAGGAGCGTCGGGAGATCGTCGAGCAGGGCGAAGCCGACGACGGCCGAGGAGGGCAGGCAGTGCGCCGCCAGCGGGGGGAGCGGGCGCACGTGGTCCCGCGGCACCGAACGGAACCCGATCACCTGGTCCACGACCAGGGTGCGCTCGGTCCCGTCGTCGCAGCGCACGACGATGCCGCGATCGGGCGAGAACGGGTCCCCGAGCGCCGAGCCCGCCACGAGCCGGTCGTCGGCCTTCGCGGCCGAGGGGTTCCCGATCCGGCGCACGTGACGCACCTCGGTGGCGTAGACGCGAGCACCGACCTGGAAGAGCAGGACCTCGCTCGTGGCGTCGCTCACGCGTTCACGCTCCGCGCGCGCGCCGCCTCGACGAGGCGTGGCAGGTCCAGGACCGCCAGCGAGCCCTTTCCGTCCCGACCGACCGCCGACAGGAACTCCGCCACTCCGACTCCCTCCGCGGGCGGCGGCTCGAGTTGCCTGCGGTCGAGCGCGACGAGGCCCTCCACCGCGTCGGCGATCACCGCCACCTTCCAGGGGCCGCTGTGGACGATGGCGGCCCGGGTGCTCGGGCGGATCGGGACCGGCTGGAGGCCCATGAGCTGGCTCAGGTCGAGCACGGCCAGGACCTCGCCGCGGTGGGTGAAGACCCCGGGCAGGAAGTTCGGCGCGGCCGGCAATCGCGTCAGCGGGCCGAGACGCACCACCTCGGTGACGAGCGGCGCCTCGAAGGCGTAGCGCGCCCCCATGAGCCGCAGCCCGAAGTACCAGGCCTCGGATGGGCCAGCGCCTTCGGCGCCGGCCGCTCCGGGCGTCCCCGGCTCCCGTTTCTGCGGCTCCGGCATCGTCTTTCGATTATCGACGGCGGGGGACGGGGGGGCAAGTCGGTGCTATCCTCCTTGGAACACGGGACACGCATTCCTTGAAGATCCTGGTTTGCTGCGAGAGCGAGATCGTGCGCGAGGGCGTGGCCATGGCCCTCGCCTCGGCCGGCCACGACGTGTGTGCCGAGGCCGACCCGTTCGCCCTGATCCCGTCCATCCCAGGGGCAGGCGCCCTGCTGGTGGACGCCGCGCGCGGGCGGAAGGCGGTGCCGCTCATGCGGGACCGCGGCTTCATGGGCCGCTCGCTGCTCCTCGGCGACGCGCCCCCCGACGAGCTCGGCCGCGTGGCGGACGAGCTGGGCGCCGACGGCTCGCTCGCCTCCTCCCCGCCCGAGGACCTGGCCCGGCGCTTCGCCGCGGCCATCGGAGGGCGCCGGCGAGTCCTCATCGTGGACGACAGCGAGATCGTAGCCCGGCTCCTCAAGGCGGACCTCGAGCGGAAGGGCTTCGAGATCCAGTACGCGCCCGACGCCGAGAAGGCGACGAGCATCATCCTGAAGAGGGCCACCCGCCCGGACCTCATCCTGCTCGACATCAACATGCCGAAGGTGGACGGGGCGCAGTTCTGTAGGTTCGTCAAGAAGAACGACATGTTCCGTAGCATCAAGGTGCTCTTCTGCACCGGCGAGGCCCGCGAGCGCGCGGCGGCGCTGGCGCAGGAGTGCGGAGCCGACGGCTACATCCTCAAGGACGAGTTCCTGGGGAAGTGGATCGTGGACAACGCCGGCTGACGGGCCAGGAGAGGCCCTTCCCGGCGGCCGCGGCGGGGGACGAGCCCGGACGAGCCCCCGCCCTACCAGGGCCGTGCCGGACATTCGGCGGGTGGGGTGCTCCCGTTGCAGGCGCCGGGCGTCCCTGGGCTCGCCCGGGCGCAGGCGAGGTTCGGGGCCGCGTCCGGTCCCGACGGGTGGATGCGCTCGACCGACCGCGAGCCGCAGCCGGGCGCGGCGGCATCCACGCCGAGTGACGAGACCCGCGTACCGCCAGGCGCCTCGAGCGCGAGCGCGGGCGGGCGGTCGTTGGCGAGCCCGCCGAGGAGGGCGGCCGCTCCGCAGCGGTAGAGGACGGTTCCGGGCGGCAGGTCGAACCGGTCGTCATAGGCGCCGCCGACGACCAGGGCGTGGCCGCCTGGCGGGATGGGACCGCCGAGGGGCTCGAGCGCGCACCTCGCCCACGCGCCGCTCGCGGTCTGCTTCGCGAGCGCGAAGCCCGTGAGGTCCGCGCCGGCGGTCCCGACGTTGGCCACCTCGGCGAACTCGCCGCCCGCCTCGGGCGTCGCTGCGTCCGCGAGCACCTCCGTGAGGACCGGCCTCGGGACCCCCGGCGCCGTCCTGGCCCAGCGCCAGGGGGCGGGCGCGGAGCGGTTGCCGGCGAGGTCCTCGGCGTGGAGGCGCAGGAGCAGCTCGCGGCCCGGGCAGATCCGCCCCAGGCTCGCCGCCGCCGGGCAGCGGACGCCCGGGCTACAGGGGTCGTGGCCCGGGCAGGGGCGCACCTCGCCCCACGCGATCGCCGACGCCGGATAGGCGGGGAGCGCGCCGCAGGGAGCGTCTCCGGGCAGTGCGGTCGCCTCGAGCCCGAGCCGGGCCATCTCGCTCGCCTCGGCCGAGACGGCGATCGCCACCTCGCCGGCCTGGACGGTCGCCGTCTCCTCGAGCACCGCCGGCGGGGAGAGGTCCGCGCAGGTCCCGATCGAGAGCGGCTCGAGCGGCCCGGCGGCGTTCCCGGCCGCGTCTCGGACGGACCCGAGCGACAGCGGGAGCGGCCCTGGAGGGAGGAGGCCGTCGATCTCCAGGCCGAGCGCGCCGGGCACGTCGGCGAGCGGGCGGGCGGCGACGCCGGAGATGGAGAGCGTTCCCGCGACCGGCTCCCCGAACCCGACGCGGAGCGCCCGGAGGTTCCGCGGCGCGGGGCCGTGCGGAGGCAAGAGCCACCGCGGGAGCGGCGGCGAGCGGTCGGGGACGGGGCCGGTCTCGAAGGCGGCGACGAACGTCCTGCGGCGCCCGTCCGGATCGAGCACCGGCCGGCCGCCGGCGCTCCGGATCCCGGTCCCGACGACGATGGCGTGTGCCGCCAGCGGATCGAGCGGCAGGACCGGCCGCATCTCGACCCGCCGACCTCCCTCGGCGAGGGCGATGCGCACCGGGACGACGGGCGCTCCCGGGCCGATCCCGCCCGGCTCCGCGGCGGCGGCGGCCACCTCCCTGCGGTCGGCCTCCCGGGCCAGGGCGAGGAAGCGGCCGTCGGCCACGCCGTCCGGATCTACGGGCTCGCTGAAGGTCACCGCCGCGACCACCGCGTCCGGAGCGACCCCGGCTCCGGTGGGCGAGGCCGAGAGGATGCGGGGCAGCCGCTCGGGAGCGGCCGGCCCGCAGGCGGCCCAGGCAGCCGCCGCGGCGGCGAGCGCGGCCCGCCTCACGGCGCCTTCCCGCGCGAGAGGAGGCCGCCCGTGAGCGCGTCCAGCTCGGCGCCGGCGGCGTCGATGGCGATCTCGCGCTCGGCACGCTCGAGCGCGCTGTCGGGCGGCGAGAGCGCGAGGCGCAGCCGCAACCTCGTGCGCTCGAAGTAGAGCCGGGTGGCGTGCTCCACCACCTCCTCGCGCCGGCGCGCGAGCAGCGCCGCGGTCGCCGCCGCCCGCAGCTCCTCGGGAGCGAAGACGAGCCGGTCGAGGTCCCAGGCCGCGCGCACCGCCACCTGGTCGCCGGGGCTCAGCCGGACGTAGTCCGACTCGACGTTTCCGCTGAGGCCCACCACGCGGGTGGCGCGCTCGTCGTGGCGGTACTCGAGCGAGAGCCTGGGGAGCCAGGCGGAAGTCCGGGCCCGCCGCCCCCACGAGTCCGTGGCCCCGTCGTCCACCTGCACGCGCGCGGCCGCGGCTCGCTGCACCTCCTCCACGGACGGCTCCCCCTCGGCGAGCAGGGCAAGGAGGCGGGCGGAGCGCGCGGCAGCGACGGCGGTGGACGGCGGCGTGGCTTCGGGCTCGCGCGGCTCGGCCCGCGTCTCCCTGTGGGGCGCCGAGTCGGGACGAAGCTCGGGTGCGGGGCGAGGGGCGGCGGCGAGGAGCAGGAGGAGGAAGAGCATGGCACGTTGCCGATGGCACGAAGCGGGCCAGGCGGTCCGGGCGCGGTTCCGCGGGCTTGGCCGATCGAGAGCGGCGAGGTCGCGTCCGCGCCGCGGACCCGGCGGCGCGGGCGCGGCCGCGGAGAGCCAGCCCTCCGGTCTGGCCGGGGCGCGCCCGTCCACCGCGAAGACCTTCTTGAGCTGGGGAGCGGGTGGCGTCCATAGTGAGCGGCTCGGGCTCTCGCGGCAGGGAGGCCCTCGGGGTGGACGCCATGCACCTGACCGAGTTGCACCGCTGGAAACACGACCACACCTTCGGGACGGACCAACTGGTCGCCGGCGAGCGAAGGGCGCGCTGGGTCGTGGCGCTCACGGTCACGATGATGACCGTCGAGATCGCCGCCGGGATGGCCTTCGGCTCGATGGCTCTTCTCGCCGATGGCTGGCACATGGGCACGCACGCGGCCGCCCTGGGTATTGCGCTCTTCGCCTACGTGTACGCGCGCCGTCACGCCGCCGATCCTCGGTACAGCTTCGGAACCGGGAAGGTGGGAGCGCTGGGCGGCTTCGGGAGCGCGGTGGGCCTCGCGGTCGTTGCCCTGCTGGTGATGGCCGAGAGCCTGTCGCGTCTCGCTTCGCCCGTGTCGATACGGTTCGACGAGGCGATAGCGGTTGCGGCGGTCGGTCTGGTCGTCAACCTGGTCAGCGCGCTCCTGCTCGGCGAGCGCAGGCATGACCGCGACCGCGAAGGGGCCAGCGTCGAGCACCGCGATCACAACCGCCGGGGCGCCTACCTGCACGTTCTGGCCGATGCCCTCACCTCGGTGCTGGCGATCGTCGCCTTGCTCGCGGGAAAGACGCTCGGGTGGGCCTGGATGGATCCGCTCATGGGGGTGGTGGGCGGGCTGCTGATCGCCCGCTGGTCCTTCGGGCTCCTGGGCGCCACCAGCGCCGTGCTCCTCGACGGCGAGCTCCAGATCGAACGCCGGCGCGCGATCCAGGAGGTGCTCGAGGGCGAAGGCGACACGCGCGTCGCCGACCTTCACGTGTGGCGCGTGGGGCCACGCCACCTGGCCGCGATCCTCTCCGTCGTCACGGCTCACCCCCGGCCGCCCGCGCACTACAAGGCGCTTCTCGCTCGCTATCCGGACCTCGTCCACCTGACCGTCGAGGTCCAGCCCTGCGAAGGCGGAGGAGGAGGGCCGCTGGCGGCTGCATGAGGCGCTGCCCGGCATGGCGCTGCCGCGGGATCCGAAGGCCCAGGCGCTCAGGGGCGAAACGGTCCACCCGCGAGGAGCACCGGTCCCACTGCATCCCAGGCGGGGGACGAGCCCCCTACAGGGTTTTGCCGGATCGCGCTCGGTCGCCTAGACCGTGAAGGACTCGCCGCAGCCGCAGGCGCTCTTCACGTTGGGGTTCTTGAAGACGAAGCCCGATTGCATGAGGGTCTGCTGCCACTCCACGACCGTGCCGTCGAGGAAGACCGCGCTCTTCGGGTCCACGAAGACGCGCCCCCCGTCCTTCTCGAAGACCTGGTCGAGCTTCCCGGGACCGTCGGCCCAGTCCATGAAGTAGGAGAGGCCCGAGCAGCCCCCGCCCTTCACCCCGAGGCGCAGTCCACCCGCGGGCATCCCCTTCTCGCCCGAGAGCTGCCGGATCTTCGCCGCGGCGCGATCCGAGATCGTGATGTTCGACGGCATGCTTCCTCCTATCGACCGCGCTTGCTGCGCCGGTTGGCGACGGCGGCCTCGATGGCTTGACGTTCGGTGCCCTTGCGCGAGTACGGCATGCGTTTCCCCGGCACGGCTAGCGGGGGCTCACCCGCTCGACCTGGTGGATGTCGGCGCCCTCCCGCGCCCTCTCGTAGAGGGGCGACATGTCGCGCAGCTTCCTCACCTTCTCCACGACGAGCCGCACGACGTGCTCCACCTCCTCCTCGGTGGTGAAGCGGCCGAGTCCGAAGCGGAGGGAGCCGTGGGCCAGGTCGTCGCCGACGCCCATGGCCCGCAAGACGTACGACGGCTCGAGCGAGGCCGAGGTGCAGGCCGAGCCCGAGGACACCGCCACGTCCTTGAGAGCCATCATCAGCGCCTCGCCCTCGACGTAGGCGAAGCTCAGGTTGAGGTTCCCGGGCAGGCGGTGCTCGAGGCTGCCGTTCACGGTGACGAGGTCGAGGCCGGCCTGGATTCCCAGGCGCAGCCTCTCGCGCAGCGCCAGCACCCGCTCGCCCTCCGCGGCCATCTCGGCCATCGCCAGCTCCGCCGCCACGCCCATTCCAACGATGCCGGGGACGTTGAGCGTTCCGGAGCGCAGCCCGCGCTCGTGGCCGCCGCCGTCGATGAGGGGGACGAGCCGCGCCCGCGGCTTGCGCCGGACGTAGAGCGCACCCACGCCCTTCGGGCCGTACATCTTGTGGGCGGAGAGCGAGACGAGATCGGCGTTCGCCTTCTCGACGTCGAAGGGGATCCGGCCCACGCCCTGGACGGCGTCGCAGTGGAAGAGCACCCCGGCGGCCCGGGTGATGGCTCCGATCTCCTCGACCGGGTGGACGGCGCCCACCTCGTTGTTGGCGTGCATGACGGAGACCAGCACCGTGTCGGGCCGCAGCGCCCGCCGCACCGCTTCCGGGTCGAGGCGCCCGTCGGGAGCCACGTCGAGGAAGGTGACCTCGAAGCCCTCCTTCTCGAGGGCGTGCATGGAGTCGAGGACCGCCTTGTGCTCGGTCTTGCAGGTGACGAGGTGCCTGCCCTTCGACTGGTGGAAGCGGGCCGCTCCCTTCACCGCCAGGTTGTCCGACTCGGTGGCGCCGCTCGTCCAGACGATCTCCTTCGGGGAGGCGCCGATGAGCCTCGCCACGCGGGCGCGCGCCTCCTCGACCGCTTCCTCGGCCCTCCAGCCGAAGGCGTGGCTCTTCGAGGCGGCGTTGCCGAACTCCTCCCGGAGGTAGGGCATCATCGCCTCGAGCGCGCGCGGGTCGAGCGGCGTCGTGGCGTGGTAGTCCATGTAGATGGGAATCTTCATCGCGTGCCGGGTATCTAATCCTTTGCGAGGAACGGTCCCCGATGCTTGGAAGACGGCCGTCCAATATAAGGAAGCGCCGTACCCGGTCAAGGCGCGTTCCCCACAACCTCACAGGGACACAGCGGAATTTGCCAGATCCGGCTAAATTGAAGGTTTGGGCATGAAGATCCTCACGAGAGCGCTCCTCGCCGCCGCCACGTTCGCGGCGGTAGCCTGGCTACCGGACCTCGTTGCCGGCTCCGGTGCGTCCGGGGCGAGCACCGATCTGGGCCTGGCGAGGCAGCTCGCGAACGGGTCGGTCCTGGCCTTCGCCGTCGCCTTCGGCGGCGGCGTGCTCACGAGCCTCACGCCGTGCGTCTACCCGCTCATCCCCATCACCGTCTCGATCTTCGGCGCGAAGGAGTCGCGCTCCCGGCGGCACGCCATGGCCCTCTCGGGCCTCTACGTCCTCGGCATCGCCGCCATGTACACGGGCCTCGGCATCGCCGCCGCGCTGACCGGCAGGGCCTTCGGCAGCGTCATGCAGAACCCGTGGGTCATCGGCGGCGTGGCCGTCGTCTTCGCCGCCATGGCGGCTTCGATGTTCGGGGCCTTCGAGCTGCAGCTTCCCCCGGCGCTCCAGTCCCGGCTCTCCTCGGTGGGAGGCGCCGGCTTCGCCGGGGCCTTCGCCATGGGGCTCGTGGCCGGGGTCATCGCCGCCCCCTGCACCGGCCCGGTTCTCGCCGCCGCCCTCGCCTTCGTGGCGACGAAGGGCTCGGTGGCCTTCGGCGGCGGCATCATGTTCGCCTACGCGCTCGGCCTCGGGCTCCTCTTCTTCCTCATCGGCGCCTTCAGCCTGCACCTGCCGAAGAGCGGGGCCTGGATGGAGACGGTGAAGGGCCTCTTCGGCGTCGCCCTGCTGGCCGCCGCCGGCGTCTTCCTGAAGGACGCCTTCCCGGCGGTGAAGCCGCTCTTCCTCGCCTCGCGGGGCGCGGCGCTCGCCGCCGCCGGCGCCGCGGGCCTCGGGGTCCTGCTGGGCGCGATCCAGGCGAGCTTCGGCGGCTCCGCGCCGGAGCGGGTCGCGAAGGCGCTCGGCATCGCGCTCGCCGTCGGCGGCATCGTCTACGGAGTGGGTTCCGCCGGCGCCCGGGCCGGCGCGGTCGCCGAATCGTTTCCGTGGATCCGCCAGGACGAGGCGGGTGCGCTCGCCCGCGCCCGCGCCGAGGGGCGCCCGGTGATCATCGACTTCTGGGCCGACTGGTGCGCCGCCTGCCGGGAGCTCGACCAGACGGCGTGGGCGGACCCGCGCGTCCGGGAGGAGGCGGGGCGCTTCGTGACCTTGAAGATGGACGGATCGACCGACGACGACGCCTTCCAGCGGGTCTTCGAGAAGTACCAGGTGGTGGGCATGCCGACGGTCGTGCTCATCGACTCGCGCGGCCGCGAGCTGCCCGAGCGCGTCACCGCCGCCGTGGACGCGGGCGAGATGCTGAAGCGGCTGCGCGCGGTGGACGCCGCCTGCACGCCGGCCCTGGCCTGCGTCGCGCGCTGGTAGCGCGGGGCTCGTCAGAAGACGCGCCAGGTCCCGACGAGGACGAGCTCGACGAGCGTCCGGGACGCGTTGGCGCCCGGCGCGCCTCCGCCGGCGCCGCGCACGCCGGCCCCGAGCCGCGCGCCGACGCTGAAGTCCTCGACGACCGGGGCCTCGTAGGCGAGGGTCACGAGCGGCGCCAGGATCCAGCCGTTGCCGCGCCGGAAGGTCCAGGTGACGGGCAAGTCCCCCGCCATCGTGAGCAGGCCCGGCCCCGCGTCCACCGAGAAGGCGAGGCCGCCCGCAAGCTGGAGCCCCACGTCCGAACGGTTGTCCGACCGGATCCAGGTACCCCCGGCGCAGGCGTAGAAGCCGAGGCCGAAGCGCAGGGCCAGGTGAACGGCGTCCGACCGGAGGATCTCGCGCCGCCAGCCGCCCGCGGCGACGGCCTCGGTCGCCGCCCAGTCCACGTCGAGGAGCGCGCCCCAGTCGTCCCGGTCGGTGAAGCCCTGGCCGTAGGCGACGGCGAGCCGCGGGTAGCCGGCCACGGCGCTCCAGGCGGCGCCGCCCGCGCCGAGGCTCGCGCCGCCGAGGAGCGAGGCCGGGCGCGCCGGCGCGCGGGAGGGCATCGGCGCCGGCTCGGGCGCCTCCGCGGCCTGCGGCGAGGATGGCGGGTCGCCTGCCGAGAGCGCGAGGGCGGCGAGTGCGGGGAGGAGCAGGGTCATGGCCGGATTCTAGTCCGCTTGACACCCCGCTCGCCCCCATCCGATAAGGATGCCCCGTTCGCCCAGGTGGCGGAATTGGTAGACGCACTAGATTCAGGGTCTAGCGGTCGCAAGGCCGTGGAGGTTCGAGTCCTCTCCTGGGCACTCTGGCAGTTCCAGCAGCAAGGCACGGTGAGAGGGGCCGGTATCGAGCCGGCCCCTCTTCCGTTTTCCCCCGCCCCATCGTTGACATCCCCGACCTGGTGCATTCTTATGCATCGGTATGAATGAGCATTCCGTCGCGATCGTGGGGGCCTCCGGCTACTCCGGCCTGGAGCTGACCCGCTGCGCCGCCCGCCACCCCCGGCTGCGCCTGGCCGCCCTCTACTCCGACCGCTGGGCCCAGGAGGCGGCCGGCGACCGGCTGCCCCTGTCCGGGGCGGCCGCGGCGCTGCGCTACTCGGCGCTCGCCGACGCGGCGGCGGCCGAGGCCGAGATCGCCTTCCTGGCCACCCCGGCCGAGGTGAGCCTGTCGCTGGCGCCGCAGCTCCTGGCCCGCGGCCTCCAGGTGGTGGACCTCTCCGGCGCCTTCCGCCTCGAGGACGCGTCGCTCTACCCCACCTGGTACGGCTTCGCCCACGGCGAGCCGGCGGTCCTGGCCCAGGCCCGCTACGGCCTGCCGGAGCTGGAGCGGGCCCGCCTGGCCGGCGCCCGCCTGGTCTCCAACCCCGGCTGCTACGCCACCGCCACGGCGCTGGCGCTGGCGCCGCTGCTGAAGAGCGGCCTGGTGGCCGCCGAGGGCATCTGCGTGGCCGCCATGAGCGGCGTCTCCGGCGCCGGCCGCAAGGCCAGCGAGGACTTCAGCTTCTGCGAGGTCGACGAGGACCTGCGCGCCTACCGGCTGGCGAGGCACCAGCACGTGCCCGAGATCGAGCAGACGGTGCGCCGCTTCGCCGGCCGCTGCGGCCCCATCTCCTTCACCCCGCACCTGGTGCCCATCCGGCGCGGCATCCTCGCCACCTGCGTCCTGCGGCTGGAGAAGGGGGCGAGCGCCGCGGCGCTGCAGGCCGCCTGGAAGGGGGCCTACGCCGGCGAGCCCTTCGTCCGGCTGCTGGCCGCCGACAAGGTGGCGGTCCTTCGCGTCTACGGACCGGGTGGGCCGCTCACCCCCATCCAGGAGTGTGGCAAGGCCTTCGCCGCCGAGAGGGGGGTGCAGGTGCGGGTGGACGGCGGGCCCGAGGCCCGCTGGCTGGAGATGGCTCAGGCCGACGGCGACCTGGTCTTCGAGGCCAGCGAGCACCAGCTCACCGACTTCATGCGGCGCCGGCCCGGCCTGCTGGATCCGGCCACGCGCCAGAGCCTCCACGACCGGCCGGCCGCCATCCTGGTGCGGCCCGGCAACCCCAGGCGCATCCAGGGGCTCGACGACCTGGCCCGGCCCGGGGTGAAGCTGCTCGACGTGGTCGGCGCCGGCCAGCAGGGGCTGTGGGAAGACCTGGCCGGGCGCCGCGGCCTCATCCCGGCGCTGCAGCGCAACATGGCGGCCACCTTCGCCAACACCGCCGAGGCCATGGCGGCCTGGAAGGAGCGGCCCGAGCTCGACGCCTGGATCACCTTCGAGAGCTGGCACCACCGCATGAGCGGCGAGACCGAGCTGGTGCGCCTGCCGGTCACCGAGCAGCTCTGGCGCGGCACGCCCATCGCCGTGACCGCCCGCTGCGAGCAGCGCGAGCTGGCCCTGGCCTTCGTGGCCTACCTGCGCAGCCCCCCCTGCCACGCGGTCTTCAAGAAGGCGGGCTGGCGGTGACCGGCCCCGGCGCGGCGCGCCCGGGGGATCGCAGCCTGTTCCCCGACCTGGCGGCCCGCCTCTACCTCAACCACGCCAGCGCCTCGCCGCCCTCGCTGCCGGTCCGGGAAGCGGTGCGCGACTACCTCTCGGCGACCGCCCGCGGCGCCACCGAGGGGCACCGGAGCGCGCTCGCCATCGCGGCGCGGCTGCGGGAGCGGGCGGCCCAGCTCGTCGGCGGCGCGGCCGCCGACGTGGCC
>Ga0209797_10001007_pt1 | contig 14175 bp, 13 predicted proteins | sample DOMMetBare3Fresh_2_FD_187472 | JGI IMG/M metagenome (GOLD analysis project Ga0209797, IMG submission 187472) | Wetland sediment microbial communities from St. Louis River estuary, USA, under dissolved organic matter induced mercury methylation -... | ecosystem: Environmental > Aquatic >... | reverse complement strand
CCGGGACGTGAAATTATGGGGCCTATGGCGGCGATCATTATCGGTGGCCTGGCTTCTTCAACATTCTTGAATTTGTTGCTGTTGCCGGGAATGTTGTTGAGGTACGGGAGGTTTAACACCAAGTTACTGCTCTAAAAAAATTAGGTAGCCAGTATGGGTGGGCAGGCTTTTTTTGCCCGCCGAAAACAACTTAGCAAGCAGAAGGTTGTCTCGATACAGAAAAGCGGAATCGAGGATGAGTAAAGCGCTGGGATTATGCTCGATCCCACTACATTACATCGAGACTACTTGCAGCTCTTTTAGGCACGGTAAGCAAAACCAAAAAACGTTAAACCGATCCAGTGACTGTTAGCCACGAAATTCAACCCCACACTTCCCAAAAAATTTAATGACCTTGAAATATAATCCGGAAATGCTATCAGCCTTTATAAAATGGGCCAATGGCATATTGACAGAATAAGGATGTGGCGGGATAAAAGTCATTTCAAGAGAGACAGGGAATTTTCCACCATTTTTTATTTTTAGAAGACACGAATACCTTACCCAATCGTTTGCTCGTGGCACCACGCCTAAAATAGCTTCTTTTGATTCAAATAGTACACTGTATTGAGTCATATTTAGAGATTTTCATTTCGAAAAAAATTATGGCGACTAACTTAATGTTAACCATGCGAGACGACGGAAGCGAAAAAATAAAAGGCTTTAGCCTGAAGAGCCGTTTCGCGATGGCAGGCTTATAATTTAACTCCGGCTCTAATTATTACGATCCAAATTATTACCCATTTCGGCCTTAACAGAGCTATGAGTGTAATGTTTTTTGGCAAGATCAGGATCGTTTAGAACGAAACGGCGGATAACATTGCGCTATCCGCCGTATAAAGCTAACCGATTATTTACTGTCTGCCGTTGAACGCGCCCAGCAGTTGCAGCAGGCTAAGGAACAAGTTGTAGATGGATACATACAGTGAAATAGTCGCAAGGATATAGTTGGTTTCGCCACCGTTGACTATTTGACTGGTCTGGAACAGGATCATGCCGGACATCAGCAAAATGAACATGGCTGATACCGCCAGCGATAATGCGGGGATAGCAAATACGATGGCGCCGATACCCGCCAGAAATGCCACCAGTACGCCGACCATCAGGAAACCGCCCATATAACTAAAGTCTTTGCGCGTGGTTAAGGCATAGCCTGAAAGCCCCATGAATACGACGCCAGTTCCGCCTAATGCCATCATGATAAGCTCATGGCCATTGCTGAAAGCTTTAACATACATCGATAAAATCGGCCCCAGTGTTAAGCCCATAAAACCGGTTAAAGCGAAAACAAAAACCAGGCCTAACGCGCTGTTGCTGAATTTTGTTGTTAAGAACAGCAAACCGTAAAAACCCACCAGGGTGACTATCATACCCATAGGAGGCAAGTTTAGGTACATTGCGGCACCGGCAGTCATGGCACTGAAAATCAATGTCATAGACAGCAACATATAAGTGTTTTTCAATACTTTATTGGTTGCCAGAATACTTGTTTCGGGACGTGAAATAGCGGTATTTAATCTCATTTTAGTTAGATTCCTTAATAATTGATTAACAAAACAGGCTTCCATGATAGGTTGGGACAAGCAAAAAGGCTTAAGCCTAAATTTTCCCCCTATTGAATTGAAAGCCAACAAAACAAAAGACAATCGAATTTTACAAGAGTTTCATTGTCTTTGTATGAAAACTTAAGCATGGTATCTGGGTTTCATGCTGGGGATTAACGTATTTCAATGCTATTGGGTCTATGATTCGCACCTACCTTATGAGAAATTTAAAATCCAGACTAACAAGCATAAGCCAGGATTCAGAAGCGATTATTTTACTGCATGGTTTGGCCAGGACAAGTCGCTGCATGAATAAAGCCGCAAAATTGCTGGAAGCTTACGGGTATAAAATCATCAATGTCAACTATCCTTCGCGAAAAAATAACATTGAAACGTTAGCGCTGGACTCTATAACTCCGGTATTAAAACAATGTGCATCTATAGACATTAGTAAAATACATTTTTTAACGCATTCCATGGGCGGCATTCTGGTTCGCTATTACTTGGCCAACTATCCTATAGATAAGCTGGGACGAGTGGTGATGCTGGCGCCGCCTAATCTAGGCAGTGAAGTGGTCGATAAACTGGCAGGTTGGCCGTTATTTAATGTCATAAATGGTCCAGCCGGTCTCCAGCTGGGTACAGATAAAAATAGCATGCCCAATTTGTTAGGTGAGGTGAATTTCCCCTCCGGAATCATTGCCGGTGATAAGACCGTAAATCTTTTTTTGTCGCAGCTTTTCCCAGAAGCTAACGACGGCAAAGTATCAGTAAGCCGAGCTCAAGTAGCAGGCATGCAAGATTTTATCGTTATGCCTTATTCCCACCCTTTTATCATGCAACGGGTAGCTGTAATAGAGCAGGCGCTTCATTTTATTCAGCAGGGCTGTTTTGTTAAATAAATCAATCCGTTTATCAGCTAGTTATCACTCCCTTAAGCTGCGCTCAACTTCATAAACAAGTACTTTCAACCCCGTAATTCTTGCAACATATCATTTGGTTGATATGTGGGGCCAATCTCTTGTGGTTACCGTGGTCAGGCGCAAGGCCAGTCCCTTCAGGCTTATTGTGCAAGGATGATAGCGCTCTGTGATGGAACAATGCAAATGGTAAACATGCCAAGTATAATTACTAATTAATACACGGAAAAACAGGCAGATACCATGATCAAAACCTCGCCCGGCTTTTTAAATAAAGAACATACCATTGCCGGTCCCGGCTTCAATCGCTGGCTGCTGCCACCGGCTGCGTTGGCCATTCATCTGTGTATCGGTATGGCTTATGGGTTTTCGGTTTTTTGGTTACCGCTTTCAAAAGCTGTAGGTATCAAGGACAGCATTGAGTGCGGCCCTGATGTCGGTTTTATTCAGGAACTGTTTATTACCAGTTGCGATTGGAAGATTTCTACGCTGGGCTGGATGTACACATTGTTTTTTGTATTTCTGGGTTCATCTGCTGCTCTTTGGGGCGGTTGGCTGGAACATGTAGGGCCTCGCAAAGCCGCTGTAATCAGTGCGTTGTGCTGGTGTGGCGGCATGTTGCTTTCGGCATTGGGCATTTACTTGCACCAGTTCTGGATAATGCTGCTGGGTTCCGGCGTGATTGGCGGTATCGGTTTGGGGCTCGGTTATATTTCACCGGTGTCTACGCTGATTAAATGGTTTCCGGATCGCCGCGGTATGGCGACTGGCATGGCCATTATGGGCTTTGGCGGTGGCGCCATGATCGGCTCGCCGTTGGCGACGGAATTGATGAAGCGCTTTGCAACACCAACCGACGTAGGCGTAATGCAAACCTTTATTGTTATGGCGGGTATTTATTTCGTCTTTATGATGTCAGGCGCATTGAGTTATCGCATCCCGGCTACAGGCTGGAAACCTCAGGGTTGGATGCCTCCCGTGGCTAAAAACAGCAATGGCATGATTACGCTACACCATGTGCATGTAAAAAATGTTTTCAAGATTAAACAGTTTTGGTTACTTTGGGCTGTGTTGTGCATGAACGTTAGCGCTGGTATCGGCGTAATTGGCATGTCATCACCTATGTTGCAGGAGGTTTTTGGCGGGCAGTTGATTGGAGTTGCCAAAACCTACAGTGAACTTGATAAAACCCAGCTTGCCGCTATCGCCGCAATTGCCGCCGGTTTTACTGCGCTGTTGAGTTTGTTCAATATTGGCGGCCGGTTTTTTTGGGCGAGTTTATCGGATTTGTTCGGTCGTAAAATGACCTTTATCGTTTTTTTCGTGCTGGGCGGTTTGTTGTACATCAGTATTCCCGGAAGCGCCAATGCCGGTAATAAGTTACTCTTCGTCGCTGCATTTTGTGTGATTTTAAGCATGTACGGCGGTGGATTTGCCACAGTGCCCGCTTATCTGGCGGATTTGTTCGGTACGCAAATGGTCGGGGCCATTCATGGGCGTTTGCTGACTGCCTGGGCAACAGCGGGGATTTTGGGGCCGGTAATAGTCAACTATATGCGTGATTATCAATTGGGTTTGGGCTTGCCGCGCGAACAGGTTTACAACCAAACCATGATGATTCTGGCGGGGTTATTGATGATAGGCTTGATGTGCAATTTGTTGATCCGTCCGGTAGCCGATAAGTGGTTTATGACAGCCGAAGAACTGGTGGAAGAAAAGCGTCACGCCCGAGAACTTATAGCCGAAGATGAAGTTCATTCCCTTGAGAGCAAAGGGCAGGGCAGGGTTGTCGGTAAAACCACTCATCCGGCAATGGTCTGGTTAGCCTGGGCAATAGTCATTATTCCTCTGTCATGGGGAATTTACAAAACCCTGATTAATGCGGCCAAGTTTTTTTCCTGAAAGACTTTGTTTTATTGTGATAGTACACAAACTTTCACGGCCCGCATTCACTTTTGTCTATTTTCAGGAATGGTCATTCAGAGTGCATAGTCCGTGTAACTGGCTATTTGCATGTTGCTTGCTATTAGGAAATGAATTATAGTGTAAGCTGTATTTAATATATATCTTTAAATAAGTTGTTTATTCTTAATGCCTATTTCTCAAAAATTATTCCGCTAGACTGAATTTTATGAGAAAAAGACGTTCTGACTGGGCTTTGAAAGCGAGAGAAGGTGAAAAGTTACGCTTGTTGCTGGCGTAAGATGGTCGATCGCGCCAACATCAATGGCATAGTCTTTCATACTTTATTCAAAGACGTAGTCATCACCAAAGCCCCTTTGCAAGTCGTTCAAACGATCAATCTCAACAGGTTCTGCTTTTATGTTTTAGTTAGCCCCAGAAGTACCTTGCTAATATTTGCTGTTTTATCAGAGCTTCTCATGCTCAATTGATAAATAGGCATTGGCTGAGTTGATAATTGCAGGCCCCGTGCAAGCTCAGTTGTACCAGCAAGTGATCTATAAATGCTGCCGATTTTTCAATAACTGACATTAAGATTAACCACTCAATGATCGAACCCGTCGCTTTACAAGACTTCTTTATCACGTTTTTTTCATCCGCTTTAATCATACTGGCAGGTGCAAGTTACGCTTTACTGTTTGCCTGGTCTAAAGTGAATCCAGATTTTCGCATCAAGATTGCAGCTTATGTTTCTTATGCCGTGCTGATAGTCTCAGTCGCTGAATTAACACGGGCAGCACAATTTCACGGTTACTGGCTGATCATTTCCTTGGTGATGGTGATCGGCTATTTTTTTGCACCGATCGGCATCTGGCATCTGTGTGTTAAAACACATTCTGACCATTATTTAACTACAACAAAAAAAGAGGACAAACTATGAATGGAACACCCTTATGGGCTTTGGAATCATTCTGGAAAAAAACGGCAATCTGGGTAACCGCCGGATCGTTTTTGATTCTGGTGGTGTTGACCATGGATTCATTAAGCAAAACCAGCGCAGGCAGTAAACGGGTACCTGCTTATACCGTTATCAACAAGAAAATCGATTACCAATACAACAAGGAATTGCACAAATTCATGCCAATTATTGGAGAAAACGAGTTTTTATTCGGTAAGGAATACACCGAAGAAGAAGCACGGCAATTGGTCGATTTGGGTAAAAAAACCACGCAAGCAAAAAATTGCATGAACTGTCATACCCTATTAGGCAATGGCGCTTATTATGCCCCTGATTTAACCAAAGCCTGGCTGGATAAAGGCTGGGTTTCCAAAGAAATGCGCGAAGGCATGATGGTGAAGTTTTTAATGGATCCTGAAAACAATGCCCGTACTTTTGGCAGTAACCGGAAAATGCCAAACCTGGATATTACCGAACAGGAAGCAAAAGGCATTATCGCCTTTCTAAAGTGGATGTCGAGTATAGATACCAATGGCTTTCCTTATAACTTTAAAACCATTAATGCGGAGGAATGAGCATGAATGCAAGTGGATTGAATGGGGTCATGCAACAGACGGCCGCTTTATATGAAAAATCGCACGTCTATCTCAATAACTTTAAATCATGGGTACAACTGGACAGTAGTAATTTAAGTGATGGACAGCAACTGGCTGTTAAGTACTTTATTGTTGCGGTTATTTTGTTCTTTGCGCAAATCCTGTTTGGCATGTTGGCTGCGATTCAATTTATAGTCCCCGGTTTTCTGTATGAAATTCTGGATTTTAGTGTCAATCGCATGATCCATATCAACGCCATGATCGTGTGGATGTTGTATGGATTTATAGGCTGTGTTTACTGGTTTCTTGAAGATGAGAGCGGCACTGAAATTGTCGGCTTGAAACTGGGCAATATCGCCTTCTGGGTGCTCACTGGAGCGGTCACTTTGGTGGTGCTGGTATATTTGCTGGTGCAGATCGGTCCCGGCAAGGATTCCAGTATCTGGTTAATTAACGAAGGCCGTGAATATATTGAAGCGCCGCGGTGGGCGGATATCGGCATCGTGGTGGTCATGCTGATCTTTTTCTATAACGTGGTCGCAACCTTCAGCAAAGGCAAATGGTCGGGAATTGCCGGAGTTTTAACCCTGGATTTGGTCGCCTTGGCAGGTTTATATGTGGCCGGCATGTTTTATATGACCAATATTACCCATGACCAATACTGGTGGTGGTGGGTGATTCATTTATGGGTCGAAGCCACCTGGGAAGTGCTGGTAGGCGTCATTATGGCCTGGTCACTCATGAAGCTGCTGGGTGTCAGACGCAAAATTATACAAACCTGGCTGTATATTGAAGTCGCCTTGATGTTTGGCTCGGGTATTTTAGGCCTGGGTCATCATTATTTCTGGATCGGTACGCCGGAATACTGGTTGACCATCGGCGGTTTTTTCTCGGCTCTTGAACCTATTCCTTTGGTCGCCATGGTGGTTCATGCGGTTTATGATTCCGGTACCCACGCATTTAAAAACGGCAATCACCCAGCCTTAGCCTGGATTATCGCCCAAGCTTTTGGTAATTTTTTTGGCGCGGGTGTTTGGGGCTTTATGCACACCCTTCCGCAAATCAACATGTATACGCATGGCACGCAGTGGTCGGCATCACATGGTCATTTGGCGTTTTTTGGCGCCTACGCCACGATTAACATTGCCTTCTTTTATTTGGCTATACAACACTGGCGTGGTGATGTGTGGATGGGTGGCGGCAGTCAGAATGCCTGGCGCTGGAAATGGGCTTTGGGTTTGCTAAATGGCGGCGTTCTCGGCATGACGATTGCGCTATTGATAGCGGGTTACGAACAATCATTTATTGAGCGTGCCGTGGAAGGTTCAACATGGGGCGGTTATTTTTCCGCACAAAATCACCCGTCATTTCAAAATGCGATGGGCTGGCGCTTGTTTTTTGGGGGCATAACATTTGCCGGATTTATTTTGTTAGTCTGGGATTTATTAACGATAGGCAAGGGTGAAACGAGAAAAGCACCGGAGATTATTGAGAGTTAGATAAATCAGGCAAAAGGATCAAGGTAAAAGGCGAAAATTACAAAACACATTCTTTTTCCTTCCGCCTTTTGCCTATTTATCTTAATCAATAATCGCTTTATCAAGATGTTTACTGGAACTCAAGCCCTTCAACTTCGATTTATCCTTAATGCCGGCAAATCGGGTGCCAGATAGATTCGCGCCAGAAAAATTAGTTTCTTCAAGGGTAGTTCCTGATAAATCCGCCCCTGATAAATCAGCATCTGAAAAATCAGCGCCTGACAGATCAACGCCAAAAAGTACGGTATTTTGCAGGTTAGCCCCGGAAAAGTTGGCATAGCGCATCAGAGCGCGGTCGAAATTGGCATTGGCAAGATTGGCTCCCGATAAATTGGCATTATTCAAACTTGCCCGCATTAAACCCATGGACTGATTTTTCATATCAGCTCCCCAATTGGCATGCGATAGGTTAGCATGAGATAAATTGGCGCGATCCATTACACCAATAAATCGGCTGCCAGTCAGATTTGCGTTAGTTAAATTTGCGCTGCCCACATGTACGCCAAAAATACTGGTATTGGACAGATTGGCATTAGAAAAATTGACTTTCGAGAGCACCGATAAATCCAGATTCAGCCCGGACAAATCACTGTTGCTTAAATTGGATCGGCGTAAATCCGAGCCCCACAAATCCGCTATTTTAAAATCCAGGTTGGATAAATCCAGGTCAGTCAAATCTTTTCTGCGCAAGTCTGCGGGATGGGCTTTATCTGCTTTAGCGAGGCGTTTTTCTACTTCGGTTCGATCAAGATCAGCTGCCGATACTGACACGCAAAAAAATGCTGCCATTAACCCTGGCAAGTAAAAATGAATTTTCATGTGCATACCTTCAAGTAGATTAATAATGCCGGTCAGAAATAAAAAATAAGACCGCGAACTTTAGCGCCAGTTCTTTCATATTGCAACTAAACCTCACGGGGATGATGAACCTGATTTTCGTAGTTGAAGCAGGTGTAAGGTCTTTCGTGCTGATATCTATAAGCCTGAATTGCTTTTTCCAACTGCTTTAGCTATTCGGATGAACTATCCTGCTGCGTCGATTATATAGGATGCTCTCTCTGAATTAAGATAAAATAATTTTTTATCGAATAAAACCAACATACAAAGTTCAAACATAAAACATACAAAGTTCAAACATAAAAGTTACCCACTCATGTTGCGGAAGCCAAGCAAAGGACGCATCGCTTAGCTTGCTTGGGCTCGAAGGTATTTTGAAAAATGGGCTTCCAATTCAAATCGGGGTGATTATAAACATAACATCCCTTTAAGGGATGTTATGTTTCCCAGCTTAAGTTGGTAGCCGGAAAAGGTACGTAAAGCGTATCCTTAGCTAATGTGTTTTTTCTATCACTAAAACCCTCGGATGAAAGATGAATACAACTTTACATACACCGATTAAAATTGGCCCCTATCATTTGCCTAATCGCATAGTGATGGCTCCCTTGACCCGGATGCGGGCGGCAGACACTATTCCTACAGACTTGATGGCAACTTATTATGCGCAGCGAGCCAGCGCCGGATTGATCATTTCCGAAGCAACGCCAATATCGCCGCAAGGGATTGGTTATCCGGCAACACCTTGTATTTTTAATCAATCGCAAGTGGTGGGCTGGAAAAAAATCACTGGGGCCGTCCATGCAAAAAGTGGCCATATTTTTCTGCAATTATGGCATGTCGGACGCATTTCACACCCTGATTTTCATGGCGGTCAGTCACCCGTTGCACCCTCTGCGATTAAACCGAAAGGTGATGCCATAACGCCGCAAGGCATAAAGCCTTTTGTTACGCCACGCGCCTTAGAAACCGATGAAATTCAGGGTATTGTCGAAGACTATCGACAAGCAGCAAAAAATGCTCTGGCAGCGGGTTTTGATGGTGTTGAAATACACAGCGCCAATGGTTATCTATTGGATCAGTTTTTACGTGACGGCACCAATAAACGTACTGATCGTTATGGTGGAGCGTTCGAAAATAGAGCCCGATTTTTGCTTGAAGTAACGGAGGCTGTTGCATCTGTCTGGGGGGCAGATCGTGTCGGCATTCGCCTATCACCGAGTGGTACGTTCAATGATATGACTGATTCCAATCCGGAGACGTTTTTTGTTTATCTGTTGGGTCAATTGAATCGCTTTGGGCTGGCTTATCTTCATATCGTCGATGCATTGGAAAGCGATATCAGGCACGGCGCTAACGTCACCAATCTTGAGGCACTGCGCAAAGCTTATAATGGAAACCTGATAGTGTGTGGCGGTTATGACCAGGCGCGCGGTGAGGAAGCCATAGCTCATGGCATGGCAGACGCAATAGCCTTTGGGCAGTTGTATATAGCCAATCCAGACCTTGTCGAACGATTCAACCAAAACGCGCATTTAAACGATCCTGATCCAGCAACCTTTTATGGCGGAAACGAGAAAGGATATACAGATTATCCTTTCCTGAAGGATTAGCCGCCTTTATAAATCGACCCACCCGACTTTAAATAGACTTGTTTATTCTCACTTTGTTATAAAGATAAGCCTAATGTTCTATATAATGTTCTTGTAAATCCTCTCTACCATCTAAAGAAATTCAAAAATGCCCTTATTACGTTTAACGAACATCTCCATCGCTTATGGCACACACGCTTTATTAAAAAATGCCGACTTTCAGCTGGATGCTGGCGAGAGAGTTGGCTTGTTAGGCCGCAACGGCGAAGGTAAATCAACCTTGATGAAAATCATTGCCGGGAATGTGCTTGCCGATCACGGTGAGATTTGGCGACAACCTGAATTAAGGCTTGCATGGCTGGAGCAAGCGCCCGATTTGCCGGAAGAAGCGACTATTTATGATGCGGTTGCGGGCGGGTTGGGTGAGTTGGGAGAATGGATTACCCGTTATCACGCGCTGTCTTTATCCATGGATTATGATGATGACAAGGCCTTAAACGAACTGGGCGATTTGCAGCATAAGCTGGAAGCGCATAATGGCTGGCACTTTCAACAACGAGTTGAAACCACCTTAACCAAACTGGATTTGCCGGGCGAATTAACAATCAGCGGCTTATCGGGTGGCTGGAAACGCCGAGTGGCGCTGGCTAGAGCATTGGTCATAGAGCCGGAAGTGCTGCTGCTGGATGAGCCCACCAATCACCTGGATTTTGAAAGTATTACCTGGCTGGAAGAGCAACTGCTGAACTTTCAGGGCGCAGTCTTGTTTGTCACCCATGACCGGTCATTTTTGCAAAAACTGGCGACCCGGATTGTTGATTTGGATCGCGGCAATCTGGTGTCCTGGGCGGGCACTTATGATGATTATTTAGTCCGTAAAGCCGCCGCCCTTGAAGACGAAGCCAATCAAAATGCTGAATTTGACAAGAAACTGGCCGATGAAGAAGTCTGGATCAGGCAGGGCGTAAAAGCGCGCCGCACGCGTAATGAAGGGCGCGTCAGAGCCTTGGAAAAATTGCGCAATGAACGCGCGCAACGGCGTCTCCAGCAAGGAACAGCCCGATTGGCTTTGGAAAAAGGCGATGCGTCAGGTAAAAAGGTCATCGAAGTTGACAATATTTGCTTTGGCTATGGCGACAGGCAAATTATCAAGCATTTTTCCACACTGATTCAACGAGGCGACAAAATCGGCTTGATTGGCGCCAACGGCGCCGGTAAATCAACTTTGTTAAAACTATTGCTAAAACAACTGGAACCTAACTGCGGCAAAGTAGAGCAAGGCACAAAGCTGGAAATCGCCTACTTTGACCAGTTGCGCGATCAGCTCGACCCCAATATGACCGTTGCCGACACTGTTGCTGACGGTAATGATTTTGTCGAAATAGCAGGCAACAAACGCCATGTAATGTCGTATTTGGGGGATTTCCTGTTTGCGCCTGCCAGAGCGCGTTCACCGGTAAAAAGTTTATCGGGTGGCGAAAAAAACCGCCTGTTGCTGGCGCGATTATTTACCAAACCGGCAAACCTAATCGTCATGGACGAGCCCACTAATGACCTGGATTTGGAAACGCTGGAGTTATTGGAAGAAAAACTGGTGAATTATGATGGCACTTTATTGTTGGTAAGCCATGACCGGGCTTTTCTGGATAATGTTGTGACCAGTGTATTTGTTCTTGATGGCTCAGGCGATGTCGATGAGTTTGTCGGCGGTTACACGGATTGGATGAGTCATGTTAAACAGGCCAAGCAGGACAAGCCCACCGTCGTGGCAAAAAAGACAGAAGCACCTAAACAAGAACAACCAGCGGCCACTAAAAAGAAAAAATTAAGTTTTAAAGACCAGCAAGAATTGAATAAATTACCTGAAATGATTGATGAATTAGAAGCCAAGCAAGCTGACTTAACTCAGCAAATCAGTTCATCCGCTTTTTATAAAAAAGACCCGCTGGCCATCGCCAAAACCCTGGATGAATTGAAAGCAATAGAAGCCAGGCTGGAGCAGGTATATGCCCGTTGGGATGAGCTTGAAGCGCTGACGGAAGAAAACGCAGGCTAAAAGTCATTGCAACAATAGCCAATATGGCTTATCCTTGTCGGTTCTCATGCTCCGCGTGGGATAATAAGTTGGAGAGATGGCCGAGTGGTCGAAGGCGCACGCCTGGAAAGTGTGTATACGGCAACGTATCGAGGGTTCGAACCCCTCTCTCTCCGCCATAATCATTCGGGGTGTTAGCTCAGTTGGTAGAGCAGTGGACTCTTAATCCATCGGTCCGGGGTTCGAGCCCCCGACACCCCACCAATAATATCAAGGTGTTACGATTAATCTAATGCCTTTTTTAGTGCATTTTTACCTTATTGGTTGCAAACCTAGTTGCAATTAATTAATTTTTAGTCGGTTTAACTAAGTCCGGCTTCACGTCATAAACTTTCATCATCTCAGGTGATCTGTGCCCGGCTGATGCCATTCTTTCGCTGGCCGTTGTGTCTGAAATTCCTTTTCTTTTTAAATCATGAAATGTGAATGGGTTGAACTCAACGCCGTCTTTTTGCGCCTGGTCTTTTGCAATCGTGGTTAGCCGCTGCATGGCGGTTTGCAGGGTACTGATGTCTATTTTGTCGCCGGTTCGTTCACTTATGAATAGATGGCGATCTTGGGCGCGAATAGGCAATGGTTGGCGGCGATCATGGAGGATTGTCGAGCGTTTTTGCTTCAAATTCTCCCAGATTGCGCGTAGGCGCGGCATCCATTCAGTTATATTCGTTTTGCTTCCTTTACGACGATAGATTATCAATCCGTTGCCCTGTTCGTTAGCGTCGGTCAGCTCCAGCACCTCGCACATGCGCATCCGGCACAGGTAGGCCAGCTCCATGGCATATTCCACGTACCAATATCCACTCTGCCTCGCAATATTAATCAGATAATAATAATCCCGATCTTCTGTGTAGTGTTGCCGTGGTGCAATGGTTAGCTTTTTAATGCCCGAGGCCGCTTTTTCATATTCATAAGCCCACGCGAACAGGCGTTTTATATAGCTTAATTCCTTGTTGGCTCTCGACTCTGACTCTTCCGCGCGTTTGTCCCGGTATTTTCTTATCAGGCCGACGGTCCATTTTGTCAGGGGTATGTCGCCGAGCTTTCCGGTGCTGGTTTCTCGCGTGGTGATGGACTGGTGGCAGTTAAGATAATCTTTTTGTGTTAAGGGGCTTAGCTTATTCCATGTGTGGGTTTGCTGGAATTCTCGCGATAGCGTGGTAAACGTGGCGATTGTTTTAGCGGCCTGGGCTTCGGTGGCATGCCAGATTTCGGATAGAGTTGCTTCAGCGCCGCAAATGCGCTTTGCCTGACGTTTATGAAATTCATCATAACTGGTGAGCATCCATTTACCTGCGCCCGAACTATTAAACCAGACTCGATCCGGCAATTTGCTGGAATCGATATGCGCAGGGATATTCTTTGATGAGCGCTTGCGGCCGGGTTTTTTCATAAATTATTATTAGATAAATTTATTTTATTCACCAATTAAATTAGCTCTTGTAGCGATGATTTTCCTAGCTTATAAATATTTTTATTGAATCATTTTTCAATCCAATTCATAGTTTTTCTTCTGTATCAAGGCCTGCACTTAATTATATGAATTCAAGTGTTATGAAATCAAATGGATTATCTAATTGTCCTATTAAACAGGATTTGGCCATATCCTATGATCTATGAGTATATTCTGGATTTCCACAATCCCAGTAGACAACCCTAACACTAAATATTTTTTTTCATAAAATATGGATTTCAGGGTCACTTACAGATTGCTGTTCTAATTTTAATCCCATTGCTGCGTTTAATGCATCAACTGTGGTATAGATTCCGGATTTACCGTATAGAAACCGAACGCCGTTTTTTCTCAGGCACTGTTCTACTGCGCTTGCGCTGCTATAGCCAGTCGCGATTTTTAGTTGATCCAGGGTTACTATTGTGGCGGTCATATTTAATCCTCATCACCAATTTCTTGTGACCAATCCAGTGCTGTTTTTGATGCTCCCAGTATTATCATATGGGTAAGGTGTCGCTGGCATATCATTATTGTTTGGGTTGATAGCAATGTGATAATACTACTACAAAATATAATATAACGAAACATATATTTTATAAACGAATTGATTGAAAAGTCGAAACAGCGCACGAGTGAGGTAAACCTTTAAAGTCCTCACCAGCGCTAGGAGGGCAGGTGTTTTCAAGCCGTGTCTTTTTGTGGGGCGA
>Ga0209797_10001006_pt1 | contig 14179 bp, 12 predicted proteins | sample DOMMetBare3Fresh_2_FD_187472 | JGI IMG/M metagenome (GOLD analysis project Ga0209797, IMG submission 187472) | Wetland sediment microbial communities from St. Louis River estuary, USA, under dissolved organic matter induced mercury methylation -... | ecosystem: Environmental > Aquatic >... | reverse complement strand
TCGGGATGCGGACGAGCCTGTATCCCGGCACGCTTTCCGGGCCGCGCGACACCTACTCCGACATCGGCATCGACGCGCAGCTGGAGTCGAAGGTGGGCACTGGTGCGGTAGTGGTCCGCGGCAGCTGGATCCGCGAGAAGCAGACCCTCGATGCGACCTTCGGCGGTGGCGGATCGGCCAACCAGAAGAACACGCTCAAGGCGCTCAAGTTCAACGCCAGCTACTACCCGAAGCAGTGGCTCGGGGTGAGCGGCGGGTACTTCGATACCCGGGGGACCACCGATGCCATTCTCGGGACGCCGAAGAGCAATGGATTCATCGGTGAACTCGACCTGAATCCGTGGGAGAACACCCGGGTGGGCCTGCAGTACACGGGCTACTCGAATTTCGACGGCGCGTCCGGAAGCGCTGCCTCGGGGAACAACACCCTGTTCGCCTTCGTCTGGCTGGCGTTCTAGGCAGGCTTGGCGCGCGGGTTGATTGAACGGCGGGGCCCGGGTGTAACCCGGGCCCCGTCGGCCGCCTGGGGGAAAATGAGTCTGCCCATTGCCTCGACAGCCCTCCGGTCGAGGCATACTTTTCACCCATCCTATGACACACATCGACCGGAACCGGCTGGCGTCGCTCCACGCCGAGGAGCAGCGCCGCTTCGAGGCGTCGCACCCGAAGTCGCGGGCGCTCTTCGAGCGGGCGAAGGGCTCGCTGCTGCAGGGCGTGCCGATGCACTGGATGGCGAAGTGGGCCGGCGGCTTCCCGCTGTTCGTCGCGGAGGGGCAGGGGGCCCACTTCACCGACGTCGACGGGCACCGCTATCTCGATCTCTGTCTCGGCGACACCGGTGCGATGACCGGGCATGCGCCGCCGGCCACCGTGGCCGCAGTGAAGCGGCAGGCGGAGCGGGGTTTCACCTACATGCTGCCCGGGGAGGATCATCTCTGGGTCGCCGAGGAACTCACCCGGCGCTTCGGGCTCGTGGCCTGGCAGTTCGCGATGACCGCGACCGACGCCAACCGCTTCGCGATCCGGCTGGCGCGCATGCTGACCGGCCGGCCGAAGATCCTGGTCCACAACTGGTGCTATCACGGGTCGGTGGACGAGACCTTCGCGACGCTGACCAACGGCGTAGTCGGCCCGCGGCCGGGCAACCTGGGCCCGCCGGTCGACCCGGCGCTCACCACCCGAGTGGTGGAGTTCAACGACATCTACGAGCTCGAGGCTGCACTCGCGCACGGGGATGTGGCCTGCGTGCTCGCCGAGCCGGCGATGACCAACATCGGAATCATTCATCCCGATCCCGGCTACCACGACGCCCTGCGTCACCTCACGCGGAAGAGCGGCACCCTGCTGATCATCGACGAGACCCACACCATCTGCGCCGGGCCGGGCGGGTACACCGCTGCCCACGGGCTCGAGCCCGATCTGCTCACGATCGGCAAGCCGATCGGTGGCGGGGTGCCGGGGGCGGTGTATGGCTTCTCGGCGGACGTCGTGGAGCGGCTGCAGGGGCGGATCGCGCTGGCCGAGTGCGATACCGGCGGGATCGGCGGGACGCTGGCGGGCAACGCGCTGGCGCTGGCGGCGATGCGCGCGACGCTCGAGCAGGTGCTGACGGCTGAGTCCTATGCCCGGACCATTCCGCTCGCCGAGCGGTTCCAGGCCGGGGTCGAGCAGGTGATCGCCGAGTTCCGGCTGCCGTGGATCGTGAAGCGGCTGGGGTGCCGGGCCGAGTACTGGTTCCGGCCGGTGCCGCCGCGCAACGGCAGTGAAGCGGCCGCCGCGGCCGACTTCGAGCTCGATCGCTTCATGCATCTCTTCGCGCTCAATCGGGGCATTCTGCTGACGCCATTCCACAACATGGCGCTGATTGCGCCCGCCACGACCGAAGCGGACATCGACCGGCACACCGTCATCTTCCGGGAATCGGTGCAGGCGCTGCTGGGCTGACATGTGGCGCCGCGATTCATCGCGGCGCCTCCAGAGGTCGCCCCTACTGGCGGCCCTTCCGGGCCGGGGATACGTTAGCGAAGCCCGTGAGAGCCGCGATGCATCGCGGCTCTCACGGCGTATCCGATCTCTCCGGCGCTTCGCCAGCTACAGGATCCTTCCCATCGTGGCTTCTCCCATCGATTCCGCCACTGGCCCGGCCGTGGAATTCACCCGGGTCAGCAAGTCGTTCGGTGATTTCAAGGCGGTCAAGGACATCACCTTCGAGATCCGCCGCGGCGAGTTCTTCTCGCTGCTCGGGCCCTCGGGGTGCGGCAAGACCACGACCCTGCGGCTGCTGGCCGGCTTCGAACAGCCGGACGAGGATGGCGGGACGGTGCGGATCAGCGGCCAGGTCGTCAACCAGAAGCGGCCCTACGAGCGGCAGATCGGCATGGTGTTCCAGAACTACGCCATCTTCCCGCATCTCTCGGTCGAGAAGAACGTGGCGTTCGGGCTGGTGCAGCATAAGGTGCCGAAGGCGGAGATCCCGGATCGGGTGGTGAAGGCGCTGGAGATGGTGCGGCTCGATGTCGGCAAGTTCGCGCAGCGGATGCCGAACCAGCTCTCCGGTGGCCAGCGCCAGCGGGTGGCGCTGGCGCGGGCCCTGGTGCTCCGGCCGGCGATCCTGCTGCTCGACGAGCCGCTCGGTGCGATCGATCTCAAGCTCCGCAAGGAGATGCAGCTCGAACTCAAGGCGCTCAATAAAAGCCTTGGCATCACGTTCGTCTATGTGACGCACGACCAGGAAGAGGCGCTCACGATGTCCGACCGCATCGCGGTCATGGACAACGCCAGGGTCGCCCAGCTCGGCTCCCCGGCCGAGATCTACGAGAACCCGCGGACCTCGTTCGTCGCCAAGTTCATCGGTGAGTCGAACTTCTTCGATGGCACGGTGGAGCGGAAGGATGGCGCCGTCTGGCGCGTGACCGGCGCCAACTGTTCGTTCGTCGTCCCCGATCATCCGGCGCTTCGTCCCGGCGCGGCGGTCCGTATCGCGGTCCGGCCGGAGTGGATGGACGTCTGCGCCACCGGTGAGGTGCCTTCCGGCGAGAACGCCGCCGGCGGCACCGTCCGCGACGTGATCTATCTCGGCGAGATGATGCACGTGATCGTGACGCTGCGCGACGGCACCGACTGCACCGTGGCGATGCGGAACGAGGGCCAGCTCATCAAGCCGCTCCCCTGGAAGCGCGGGGACGCGGCGGCGGTGGCGTGGCTTCCCGAAGACTGCCAGATCCTGGAGGATGAGTGATGGCGAGCCTCCGCCAGAGGGCGCTCGCCTTCTTCCACGCGCGGCCGGCCGCGAAGGCCTGGGCGCTGCTGACGCCCGGCACCTTCTGGCTGGTGCTGTTCTTCACCGTGCCGGTGCTGATCATGTTCGTCTACAGCCTGATGCCGCGGGGGATCTACGGCGGCGTCGTGCCCGGCTTCACGGTGGAACACTACCAGCGGTTCTTCAACCCGCTCTACCTCGAGATTCTCAACCGGACCTTCCTCTGGTCGCTCGCCGCGACGCTCATCTGTCTGCTGATGGGGTATCCGCTGGCCTACCTGATTGCCCGCAGCGGCACGTGGAAGAACGTCCTGATGTTCCTGGTGGTGCTGCCATTCTGGACCAGTTTCCTGGTGCGCACCTTCGCCATGATCTTCCTCATGCGCGACACGGGGCTCATCAACGACCTGCTGCTCAAGTCCGGTCTCATCCAGCAGCCGATCGAGATGCTGTACACTCCCTTCGCGGTGATGACCGGCCTCGTATATGGCTTCCTGCCGTTCATGGTGTTGCCGATCTACGCCTCGCTGGAGAAGCTCGATCTCTCGCTGCTGGAGGCCGCCGAGGTGCTGGGTGCGCGCCCCGCCTCGCGGTTCTGGAAGGTCACCTTTCCGCTCTCGGTGCCCGGCGTCGTGGCGGGCTGCCTGCTGGTGTTCATCCCCTCGCTCGGCAGCTTCCTGACCTCGGACCTGCTCGGCGGCGCCAAGCAGGTCATGATCGGCAACCTGATCCAGAACCAGTTCTCCTCCGCCCGCAACTGGCCCTTCGGCTCGGCGGCGTCGTTCATCGTGATGGCACTGGTGCTGGTGGCGGTGCTCGCCTATCTCAGGGTGCGCGACCGCGCGCCGGCGGGGACGGCCTGAGATGAGCACCCGACTGCCTCGCTGGCTCATCGCCTTCGCGGCGCTGGTGTATCTCTTCCTGCACCTGCCGCTCCTGGTTCTGGTGCTGTTCTCCTTCAACGCCTCCAAGTTCTCGGTCGAGTGGGTCGGCTTCACCTGGGACTGGTATCTGCGGCTGCTGCAGCGCGACGACATCCTGAACGGGCTAAGGGCCAGCATGATCGTCGGCGTGACGTCCACGATCGTCTCCGCCATCTTCGGGACGCTGATCGCGCTGGCGCTGGCGCGGCACAAGTTCAAGGGACGGACCACCCTCGAGGCATTCCTGTACGTGCCGCTGGTGACACCGGAGATCGTGACCGGCATCTCGCTGCTGATTCTCTTCGTGCTGCTCGGTTTCCCGCTCGGGCTGACCACGATCACCATCGCCCACATCGCGTTCTGCATTTCGTTCGTGGTCGTGGTGGTGCTCGCGCGGCTGCAGGGGATGGACCAGCATCTCGAGGAGGCGGCCCTCACCCTCGGCGCCGACGAGATCACCACCTTCTGGAAGATCACGGTGCCCCAGCTGTGGCCGGGGATCATCTCGGGAGCGCTGCTCGCCTTCACCATGTCGTTCGATGACTTCGTGATCACCTCGTTCGTGTCCGGGGTCGGCTCCTCCACGCTGCCGATCGTCGTCTACGGCATGGTCCGCAAGAACATCGAGCCCAGCATCAACGCGATCAGCACGATCATCCTGGTGGCGACGTCGGTGCTGATCTACCTCGCTGACCGGCTGGGGCGGGACAAGCCCCTGAAGGCGTGAGTATGACCCGCGGTCCGTTCCTCCTGCTTCTGCTGCTCGCCGCCCCGACGCGGGTCGCGGCGCAGGTGACCAAGTTCGACCGGCAACGGGCCCACATCATGCTCGATGTCGTGCGCGAGGACATCCGGAAGCACTACTTCGACACCACCTACGGCGGTATCGATCTCGACGCCGTCTTCGATACCGCCGGTGCCCGGGTGGACCGCTCCACCGCGCTGAGCCAGCTCATCGGCGCCATCGCCCAGGCCACCCTCGAGCTCAATGATTCTCACACCGGCTTCCTGCCGCCCGGCCTCGTCTACCGGGCCGACTACGGCTGGCAGCTGCGATTTGTCGGAGACACGTGCCGCTTCTTCCAGCTCGATAAGGGGAGCGACGCCGAGGCCAAGGGCGTGCACGTCGGCGACGCTCTTCTTGGCATTGAGGGGTTCCGCCCGTCCCGGGAGAACCTCTTCCGCCTGCAGTACCTCCTGTACCTGGTGCAGCCCCGCGCCGCCGTGCGCCTCATCCTCCAGTCACCCGGTGCGGAGCCGAGGCAGGTGGATATCGCCACCAAAGTGATCGAGCGCCGTCGGATCGTGGATCCGCGCAACTCGTTCGATCTGGGCGAACTCATCCGGGAAGGGGAGTCCGAGTGGGAGGAGGAAGCCCCGCGGTGGTCGGAGGCCGGTGACAAGGTCGTGGTCTGGCGGCCCCACCACTTCTACGCCTACGACTCCTGGGTTGACGACCTGCTGAAGAGCGCTCGAAAGCACCAGGGCTTGGTGCTCGACCTGCGCGGCAATCATGGCGGCGCGGTCCACTCGCTGCTCAAGTTGCTCGGCGGGTTCTATGCGGAAGATGTGACCGTCTGCGACCAGGTGGAGCGCCAGAAGCATGAGCCGATGGTCGCCAAGGGGAAGGGGGACAACCGCGTGCAGGGTGCGATCGTCGTGCTCGTCGACGCCGAGTCCGCCTCGGCCTCGGAGATGTTCGCCCGGACCATCCAGCTCACCGGCCGAGGCAAGGTCCTCGGCGACCGGACCGCGGGGGCGGTGCGGGAAAGCATGGGCTATATCCATTCGGTCGGCACGCAGACGATGGCGTTCTACGGCACTCAGGTGACTATCGCCGACCTCGTGATGCCGGATGGCGGCCGGCTCGAGCAGGTCGGCGTCTCGCCGGACGAGGTGATTCTCCCCACCGGGGCCGACCTGCGCGACAAGCGTGACCCGGTGCTGGCAAAGGCCCTTGCTCTGCTTGGCGTCAGCATGACGGCGGAGCAGGCCGGTCGCCTGACATGGGAGTCGGACAAGTAGCCATCCGGATGGTTGGCCGGTCATGACCGGTGGTCTCGAGGGATGTCTCTGGTGGGACAATGTTCCGCCGGTCACTGCCCTGTGCCCAGATCTCCCCGCCCGTACCGACGTCGCCGTCATCGGCGCTGGCTATACCGGTCTCTCGGCGGCACGCGCCATCGCGAAGAGCGGCGCCACTGTCCTGGTGCTGGAGCGCGAAACGATTGGCTGGGGCGCCAGCGGCCGGAATGGTGGCATGGTTCTCCCCGGCTACAAGACCGATCTCCCGGTGCTGGTCCGCCGGCTCGGCCTCGAACGCGCCCGCCGCCTCTTCCGTGACTCGGTCGAGGCGCTCAGCTTCGTGGAGTCGGTGGTGCAGGAGGAACAGATCGCGTGTGGCTGGGCCCGGACCGGGCATGTGACGCTGGCCGCGAAGCCTTCGCACATGGCGGGGCTCGAAGCATCGCAACGGATGCTGGAGCGGGATTTCAGCTACGCGAGCGAACTCATCGGATCGGACCGGATCGGGGCGGAGATCGGCTCCAGGCGGTATCACGGCGGTCTCCTTGATCCGCTCGCCGGTGCGGTGCAGCCGGCGGCGTACGTCGCCGGACTGGCGGCCGCTGCGGTGCGCGCCGGGGCGATGCTCGTCGAGCGGACCACCGTCGACGCGATCAGCAGGGCGAGCGGCGGCTTTCGGCTGCAGACCAGCCGGGGGCCGGTGGAAGCCGGTGCGGTCCTGGTAGCCACCAACGGGTATACCGGTCGGCTGGTGCCGTGGCTGGCGCGGCGGGTAGTGCCCGTGGGGAGCTACATCATCGCGACCGAGCCGCTCGCGCCTGACGTGGTGCGCCGGCTGATTCCACGTGGCCGGATGCTGAGCGACACCAAGAACCTGCTCTACTACTTCCGGCTTTCCGCCGATGGGCGGCTGGTGTTCGGCGGGCGGGCCGCGTTCTCACCGACGGCCCTGGACGCAAGCCGGGAGATTCTGCGGCGGGGGATGCTCGAGGTCTATCCCGAACTCACGGATGTCCGGGTGGACTTCTCCTGGGGTGGCACCCTCGGCTTCACGCTCGACCAGATGCCGCACGCCGGCCAGCACCGCGGGATCGCGTACGCCCTCGGCTACGGTGGACACGGCGTGGCCTATGCGAGTTGGCTGGGCGACCGGGTCGGCCGCGCGCTGCTGGGCCAGGCCGAGTGGCCGGCGCTCAGCGGAATTCCCTTCCGGGCAGTCCCCTTGTACGAGGGGTGGCCGTGGTTTCTGCCGTTCGCAGGGGCATATTACGGGCTCAAGGATAGACTGACCTAGGAGTTCCGAGTTCCGAGTTCCGAGTTGACGTACCCAACGCCCGTGGTGTTCCCTAAGCGCTGCGCACTAAGCACCACGCACTAAGCACCACGCACTAAGCACTCGGAACTCGGAACTCGGCACTAAGCACTAAGCACTAAGCACTAAGCACTAGGCACTAAGCACTGATCACTCAGCACCACGCCTTCTTCTCCCCAGGAGCGTCGCGATGTCCAAGCGGAACGAAATCAAGCAACTCGTTGCTGAACTGGAGTCCGGGGCACTCAGCCGTCGAGACTTCGTCGGCCGGGCGACGGTGCTCGGCCTCGGCATGAGTACCATCGGCATGGTGCTCACTGCCTGCGGCAAGAAGGAGAAGCCGGCGGAGACTGGCGGGGCGATGGAGGATCTCGGGCCGATCGAGAAGGAGCTCGCCATCTACAACTGGTCGGACTACATCGCCGAGGACACCGTCACGAACTTCGAAAAGGAGTTCGGGGTGAAGGTGACGTACGATACCTACGAGAGCAACGAGGAGATGGTCGCCAAGCTGCAGGCGGGCGCGTCCGGCTACGACATCGTGGTGCCTTCGAACTACATCGTGCCCGTGGTGGTGGCCACCGGGCTCGCCGCTGAACTCAACAAGAAGTACCTGACCAACTTCGCCAACCTTGCGCCGACCTTCCAGAATCCGGTCTTCGATCCGGAGAACAAGCACGCCATCCCGTACCAGTGGGGCACCACCGGCTTCGCCTGGCGCACCGACAAGGTGCCGGGCAATCCCGACACCTGGGGCATCTTTCTCGACGCCAAGTACAAGGGGAAGATGACGCAGATGGACGACATGCGGGACGTGATCGGCGCCTGGCTACGCTACCGTGGCAAGTCGCTCAATTCGGTCGACCCGACGGAGCTGGCGGGAGCCAAGGCGGATGCGCTGGCGGCCAAGAAGAACCTGAAGGCGTATATCTCCGCGCCGGTGAAGGGGCAGCTCATCTCCGGTGACGTGTGGATCGCGCAGCTGTGGAATGGCGACGCTGCGCAGGCGCGGGCCGAGCAGGCGGCGATCGGCTACGTGGTGCCGAAGGAAGGGTGCACCATCTGGACCGACTCGATGGTGGTCACCAAGTCGGCGCCTCACAAGCGTGCCGCGCATGAGTTCATCAACTACGTCCTGCGTCCCGAAGTCGGCGCCGGGATTTCCAACACCACCGGCTACGGGTCGCCGAACCAGGCGGCGCTGGCCAGCATGAAGGATCCGATCCCCTATCCGACCGCCGAGGAGTTCCAGCGCCTGGAGTACCAGAAGGATCTCGGCGCGTCGGGGGCGATCTGGGATCAGATCTGGACCGAGATCAAGTCTGGTTGACACCCCTCCCCCTACCCCCTCCCCACTCCGTGGGGAGGGGGTAGGGGGAGGGGCCCACCCGTGAAAGGAGCGCCGATTAATTGCGGTTGCCGAATCCTGATGTTCTGAAGCTCAGCCAGCGCTATCTCGACCTCATCGGCGGTCGCCCGATGACCCTGGGCGAAAAGGAAGCCTTCATCGCCGAGACGATTGAGGCCTACGAGAAGCATGTCAATCGCGGCTTCCTCACCTACCGGAAGTCGGTCACCCAGGCGGGTCAGTTCGCGGCGCTCGAGTGGTCTGGTGAAGGGGCCATTCTGCGCGACCTGCTCGGCCGGGAGTACATCGACGCCCTCGGCGGGTACGGCATCTTCTCCGCGGGAATCAATCACCCGAAGATCCTCAAGGCGGTGCAGGACCAGATGGGGCGCATGGCGCTCAACAGCCAGGAGCTGCTCGAGCCCTGGCGCGCCGGCCTCGCCAGGCTGCTCGCCGCGGTGACGCCGGGTGAGATCGGCTGCTGCTTCTTCATCAACAACGGCACCGACGCCATCGAGGGCGCCATCAAGCTGGCGCGCCTCTACACCAAGCGGAACACCTTCATCTCCACGCTCGGTGGCTTCCATGGCAAGTCGATGGGCTCGCTCTCGCTGATGGGCAAGGCGTCCTTCCGGACACCGTTCGAGGGTGGACTGCAGGACGTGCGTTTCGTTCCCTACGGCGACGCGGACGCGCTCGATCAGCAGATGTGCATTCTCGAAGCGGTCGGACAGCTCCCCGCGGCCTTCGTGGTCGAACCGGTGCAGGGCGAGGCTGGCGGCGTGGTGCCGCCTGACGGATACCTGCAGAAGGTGCGGGAGATCTGCACCCGCCATGGCACGCTGCTCATCGCGGACGAGATCCAGACCGGCATGGGGCGCACCGGCAAGCTGTGGGGTGTGGATCACTCCGGCATCGAGCCCGACATCATGTGCATGGGGAAGTCCATCGGTGGCGGGGTGATGCCGCTGTCGGCGTTTGTCTCCACGCCGAAGATCTGGGAGGTCATGATTCCCAACCCGATCATCCATTCCACGACCTTTGGCGGCAACCCGATCGCCTGCGTGGCGGGCATCGCGGCGATCCAGGTGACGATCGAGGAGGATCTCCCGGGTCAGGCGGCGACCAAGGGGGACTACATCCTGAAGGAGCTGGCGGCTCTCGGAAAGAAGTACCCGCAGGTGCTGACCGACTCTCACGGAGCGGGGCTCCTGATCGGTATGGAGTTCCCCACCGACGAAATCGGGTTCAAGTGTGCGGCGGGGCTGTTCAAGCGCGGGGTGCTGGTGGCGGGGACCTACTCGAGGGCCCGGACGATCCGCATCGAGCCGGCGCTCGGCATCAGCATGGATCTCGTCAAGGAGATGATGAACCGGTTGGAAGACACCTTCAAGGAGATCGCGAAGGGACTGTGAGGCGGTAGGGCGGTTCGGAAGCAGAACGGGAGAGCCTCGTCACCGAAGCCCTCCCGTTGTTGTTTCTAACCGCCTAACCGCCTAATCGCCCTACTCCGCCGCCTCTTCCTTGCCGCCGAACGCCTTGGACCAGCTGATCGTCACGCCGCCCCAGACCTTGAAGTCGGCCTGGTTGCCGATCTTGGTGAACTTGGTGGCGAGGTCGTTGGTGATCACGCCATGGATCGAGGGCGTAATGCTCACCGGGCCGGCCGAGAAGCCGACGCTCGCCGACAGGTCGACGTGGGTCAGGCCCTTGTCCGCGAAATTGTACAGTTCGCTTGGCTTGCTCGCGTTGGCTTCCTGGCCACCGGTCCAGCCGGCCAGGGCGCCCAGGTTCAGCGTCGCGGCGCCGAGCGGGATGCCGTGGGAGACGCTGCCCTCGACATAGAGACCCTTCACCTTGTCGACGTCGTAGTAGGCGCTGACCTTCGGATTGAGCGGCGTGCTGAGCGCGATCTTGCCGTAGACCTCGACGGTGTTGAAGGCCTTGGTGAAGCCGACGTCATTCGGGAAGATGTAACCGGTCACGCCGCCGGTCAGGGTCGCCACACCGACCGGGACACCGATCTCACCCCACCAGTCGAACTCGGCGAGGTTGAACGCCGAAGTGCCGCCGCTCTCGCTGATGTCGGTGGTGCCGTCATACTTGCCGGCATCGATGTTGGCCCAGCCACCGGCGGTGATGGATGCAGCGCCGACCGGCACGGTCAAGTAGAGGTCCGGCTGGATGACCGGCTTGTTGGTGTAGGTGATGCCCCGCCACACGTAGCTGCTGAATCCTGCGACATCCCACCCCACCGTTACCTGCGCCGACGCCGGCGTAGCGGCGGCCAAAGCGGCCAGGGCGCCCGCAAGCACGAATACACGCCTCATGATCTCTCCTCGCTAAAGGGAACTGCCGTGAATGAAAGCCGGAAAAACAGACGGCCCGCTCGGTTCGGAGCGGGCCGATCGCGTGCAACCACTGTGCAGCGCTATCGCTCCGCCCCCCTGAAGGGTCGGTTCATGTCATTGCTATTCGTATTGCGGGCAAACAGCATCGATACCGGCGACCCATGAAATGCAGTACCGCCTCGGGTAGCGGCTGGAGGGTATATACCCCTCGGCGTTAGTCGTGTCAAGCAAGGTCCGGGACGCTATACTGAGGGCGCCATGCCCCCCTCACCACCCGATCCAACCGCCCCCCTGAGCGACCTTTTTGGCCAGCTCGTACACCTGCTCCGGAGCGCCCCGGGTCAGGCGGAGGCGACCGTGCCGCTGCTCGCCGCCGTGGCTCTGCGGGTCGCGGCAGCGGATGCTGTGATCGAGGCGGGCATCGAGAACAGCTGGGATGTCGACGGCGATTCCCTGAAGGGTCGGTTGCAGAGCCGTCAGGTGGATGCCATCCGGATCACCGCCGGGGCCCCAGCTACCGAATTGATGGCGCTCGCCCGAGCGCTCGCGGACGATGACGCACCGATTCCCAGCACCTCCGCGGTACGCGTCAAGCTGCTTCCTGATTCGCTGCCGCTCTCCGGGCAGCGACCCGCGCTCCCTGATCCCGCCGCCTCGTTCGTACCCCGGGCCCAGCGAGGGGACCAGATCGCCGGAATGATCGAGGGCATTCTCCGGGAACTCGACCGCGCGATCCGGCGACAGCAGTGGCACGCGGTGCTGCACGATGCCCAGGCCGCGCTTCGGATGCTTCCGGGGCTCGCGGAGGACCCGCGCCGCACCTTCTCCATCGCCCTGAAACGACTGCTCGCCAGACCGGTGCTCGAGGCGCTGATCGAGCAGGGATATCGGATTCCCGAAGAGCAGGCTCGCACCGCCGAGGTGCTGCGGGCGGGCGGGTTCCCGGCGGCGGAGCTGATGCTGGAGATTCTCAGGCGGAGCGACACCATCGGGCCGCGCGCGTTCCTGCTCGACTCGCTCGGCGGCATGCCGGAGGCCGTCCAGGTCGTCGCTCCGCTGATGAAGAGTGACCGGTTGGGAGAACTCTGCCTGGGGGCCGAGCTGCTGGGCAGAATGGCAGTGACCGAGTCGGTGCCGTTGCTGGTCGCCCACGTGCACCACCCGGAGGAGCGGGTGCGGCACGCGGTCATCGATGCACTGGGCCGCTACCGGGATCGCGCCGTGGTCGAGCCGCTCCGTCAGGCGCTCGGTCACGGTGCGCCGGAGACCCGGGTCCGTGCGGGTCGCGCGCTTGGGGCCCGCGGTTCCGGGGCGATGGCGATGCCGCTCTTCGCGGCCTTCGAGGCCGAGAAGGACCCGGAGGTGTGGCAGGAGCTGCTGGATGTCCTCGCGAAGCTCGATTCCGGCGAGGCCGCGATGGCGCTCGCGCGGGTGGCGATGGAGCGGCGCGGATTTCTTTCCTTCGGTTCGTCCGACGTGAAGCGCCAGCTCAGCGTGGTACGGGCGCTGGCGGCCGCCAACACCGCCGCCGCGAAGCAGGCGCTGGCCCGGATCGCGGCGGAGGGTGCTGGCGAGGTGAAGAAGGCGGCCTCGAAGGCGCTGAGTGAGGGCCGCGATTAGTTGCGGCTTCTACTCTATCTCGAGCGATTCGAGATGGAGGGAGAGGTTGTGGTTCGCGCGGAATCCCGCGATCCCATCGGTGTCGATGCTGGCGGCCGGAGCGGAATAGATCTCCTGGCCATTGACCCGAAAGCTCACCTTGTCCTTCCCCACCAGCACTGACAGCAGATTGGCCACCGGACCTGAGGCCTTTACCTGCAGGATGGCTTGGCTCGGCATCCAGTCCTTGGTGATATCGGTGGCCGAGGCGCCCGCGCGGCGCTTGATCTTGAACTTCCCGTCGCCGCGGATGAGGAAGTAGGTATAGCGCTGCGCCGCACCGGCGAGGTCTGAGCCCCCGATGAACAGGCCGAAGGCCTCCTCACGGCCACCTCCGCCAGGGAAGAGGTGGATCTTGGCGGTGACCTTGTAGGCGCCTCGAGCGAGATCCTGGGCGCGGTACATGATCCCGGAGGTAGCGGTCACGAGGTGCCAGCCGGGCGCCATTGCGGCCAGGCTGACCTCGGTGGGCTTCCCCCCTTCGTCGGGCCGGACGCTCCAGCCGGCCGGAAATACTCCACCGTTCTCGATCTTCAGGGCCGGGCCGTGCTCGTGCTCCTGGGCGGTGAGCAGGGCGGGGGTGGCGAGGGTCAGCAGCAGGGCGGTGATTCGACGCATCGAGTTCCTCACGGGGGTGCCGCGGTAGAGGGGTTGTCCGGCCCGGGCTTGAGCCGGACCGAGGGATTGGGTAATCTATGTCCGGTCTACGAACCCCCCATACGGGACTTGGCCATGGAATTCTTCTGGCGTGTCTTTGCTACCATCGGCGCGGCAGGTATCATCGCCGCGCTGGCGTTCGTCTCGATTCTGATTGGTGTGCTGATTCACGGGATGGCTATCCTCATGGCCGGCAAGCCGATTGATGACTTCTTCCGGAAGCGGGGCGAACAGGTCTACGAGCCTGGTTCCGCCAAGTAGCGAGGGTTGAATGGCCGAGGAGGGGCGCCCCGTGGGGGCGCCCCTCCTTGTTCGTTTATGGCACCACGGAGACTGAGCCGGGTGGTGCCTAGTGCCCGTCTTCGGGCTCTTCGGTGGTCGCCTTCTTCATGGCAGCATCGAAGCTGTGCTTCACGGAGGCCAGCAGGTCCCGCAGTCCCCGGACCTTGACCTGCATCCCGCCGCCGCGCCGTCCCATCGAGGCCATGCTGCCCGCCGCATCCGCCAGGGCGTTGATGCCGAGCTGGGAGGAGCCAGCCTTCATCTCATCGCAGGCCCGGATCAGCTGGCGGATCGAGACGTCGTCCGCCTGACCGCCCGCCATCTGTTCGATGGTGGCGTTGAGCTTCTGGATCTTGGGTGGCA
>Ga0209797_10001005_pt1 | contig 14180 bp, 15 predicted proteins | sample DOMMetBare3Fresh_2_FD_187472 | JGI IMG/M metagenome (GOLD analysis project Ga0209797, IMG submission 187472) | Wetland sediment microbial communities from St. Louis River estuary, USA, under dissolved organic matter induced mercury methylation -... | ecosystem: Environmental > Aquatic >... | reverse complement strand
GTGCGCCAGCCGATCGTGGCGATGGGGCGCCAGATGGCGGAGCTCCTGCTGCGCCAGGTCGGGGACCAGGAGAGCGCCCCGAGCCGTGTCATCTTCCCGACGGAGCTCGTCGTCCGCGAGTCGAGCGCCCCGCGTGCGGCAGGAGCCGCCGGCGAGCCGTCCGATCGGGTGGCGGGACGCCCTCGGCGAGCCCGCCCGGCAACGAGCCACGTCGCGAGCGCGGGCGGATGACCTCCCGGTCCCCGGCTCCGGCCCGCGCCGCCATCCCGGACGCCGCCTGGCGCCGGGGGATCGGCGTCCCCGTCGCTGGCGCCGGGCGCTCGCGGGTGAGCCACGAGGTCCTCGTCGACGACGGGCCGTGGGGCGGCGTGCCGCTCGGCGGGCTCGGCTCCGGAAGCATCGGCAGGACGCCGCGCGGCGACTTCGCGCGCTGGCACCTCGACATCGGGACGCACCGGTTCGAGTCGATCCCGGCGTGCCAGTTCTCCGTCTTCGTCGATGGCCGCACCTCGAGCGCGCACGCCCTGAGCACGATCCGGCCGGACACGCTGTCCGCCTGGAACTGGGATCTGCCCGAGGGCGCGGGCACCATGCCGGCGGCGGAGTTCCTGCTCACCGCGCGGGCCGGGCTGGGCCCGGAGCTCGGCGGGGTCTTCGATGCGGCAGACTTCCGGCGAGGGAACGACCCGGCAGTGAGGGAGTAGACCGTGGGCGACGTCCTGGACCGGGCGCGCGAGCAGGTGCTCGGCGCGGGCCGCGGACTGGCCGAGGAGGACTTGCTCGAGGTCCTCCGGCTGCCCGACGACCGGGTTGCCGAGGCGCTCGCGCTGGCCCACGAGGTCCGGCTGGCCTGGTGCGGGCCGGACGTCGAGGTCGAAGGCATCGTGTCGCTGAAGACCGGCGGCTGCCCCGAGGACTGCCACTTCTGCTCCCAGTCCGGGCAGTTCGAGTCCCCGGTGCGCTCGGCGTGGCTCGACATCCCGTCGCTGGTGCAGGCCGCCGTCGAGACCGCCGCCGCCGGCGCGAGCGAGTTCTGCATCGTGGCCGCCGTCCGCGGGCCGGACCAGCGGCTGATGGGGCAGCTGCGCGAGGGAGTCGCCGCCATCAAGGCCGCCGTCGAGATCAACGTCGCCGCGTCGCTGGGGATGCTCACCCAGGAACAGGTCGACGAGCTGGTCGAGATCGGCGTCCACCGCTACAACCACAACCTGGAGACGGCCCGCTCGTACTTCCCCCAGGTGGTGACGACACACACCTGGCAGGAGCGCTGGGCGACGCTGACCATGGTGCGCGAGGCCGGTCTCGAGGTGTGCTGCGGCGGGATCGTCGGCATGGGCGAGACGCTCGAGCAGCGGGCCGAGTTCGCCGCCCAGCTCGCCGACCTGCAGCCGCACGAGGTGCCGCTGAACTTCCTCAACCCCCGGCCCGGGACGCCGTTCGGCGACCGGCCGGTGCTCCCGGTGGCGGACGCCCTGCGGACCGTCGCCGCGTTCCGGCTGGCCCTCCCGCGCACGATCCTGCGCTACGCCGGCGGACGAGAGATCACCCTGGGGGACCTGGGCACCCGCGACGGCCTGCTCGGGGGCATCAACGCGGTGATCGTCGGCAACTACCTCACCACGCTCGGCCGCCCGGCCTCCGAGGACCTCGCCCTGCTCGACGAGCTGCGGATGCCGGTCAAGGCGCTCAACGCCGCGCTCTGAGCACGGCGCCCAGTAGGTTGCGGCCATGACCGAGGCGGCCACCGACGGGCACGGGGGCGAGCACGCCCTCGCGGTGGCCCGCGCCCACGGCGTGCGCGCGATGTTCACCCTCTCCGGCGCCCACGTCTTCCCGCTCTACGACGCGGCGGTGCAGGCCGACCCGCCGCTGCCCATCGTCGACGTCCGGCACGAGCAGACCGCGGTGTTCGCCGCCGAGGCCACGGCCCGGCTCACCCGGCGTCCGGGGCTGGCCGTGCTCACCGCCGGCCCCGGGGTGACCAACGGGGTGTCGGCCGTGGCCAGCGCGTGGTTCAACGGGACCCCCGTCGTCGTCCTGGGCGGGCGAGCACCCGCCTTCCGCTGGGGCAGCGGCGCGTTGCAGGAGCTCGACCACCCGCCGATCCTGGCCCCGGTGACCAAACACGCGAGCACCGTGGCCGAGGTCGGCCAGGTCGCCGCCCGGGTGGACGAGGCGTTCCGCCTGGCCACGCTGAGCCACCGCGGGCCGGTGTTCCTCGACGTCCCCATCGACCAGCTGTACGGCCGGGCTCCGCTGGGCCCCGTGACCATGCCGGCGCGGGTCCGGCTCGAGCCTGACCCGGAGGACGTGTCAGCGGTCGCCGCCGCCCTGGGCCGGGCGCAGCGGCCGGTCGTCGTCCTCGGCTCGGACGTGTGGGCGGACGGCGCGGAGGATGCCGCTCTCCGGTTGGTCGAGGCGGCCGGCCTGCCCGTCGTCGCCAACGGTGCGGGCCGCGGGATGCTCCCGCCGGAGCACCCGCAGCTGGTGACCCGGGCCAGGGGCCGGGCGCTCGGCCGGGCCGACCTGGTCGTCGTCGCAGGCACCCCGCTGGACTTCCGGCTCGGGTTCGGTGCGTTCGGGGGTCGAGAGGGCGCCCTTGCCGCCGCCGTTGTGCACCTCGCGGACTCGCCGGCCCAGCTGGCCCGGCACGTCGCCCTGGAGGCCTCCGCGTCCGGCGACCTCACCGCGGTCCTCGACGGCGTCCGCCAGGCGTGGGAACGGCTCGCCGGCCGCCAGCCGCACACCGAATGGGCGAGCGAGCTGCGCGCCGCCGCCGACCAGGCCAGGGCCGAGGACGCCGACCTGCTGGCCGCCGACGCCGACCCGATCCACCCGGCCCGGATCTACGGCGAGCTGGTGCCCCGGCTGGCCGACGACGCGGTGGTCATCGGCGACGGGGGGGACTTCGTCTCCTTCGCCGGGCGGTTCGTGGAGCCGAAGCGACCCGGCGGCTGGCTGGACCCCGGGCCGTACGGCTGCCTGGGCAGCGGGCTCGGCCACGCGATCGCCGCCCGACTGGCCCGGCCGTCCGCGCAGGTGGCGCTGCTGCTCGGCGACGGGGCGGCCGGCTTCTCGCTCATGGACGTGGACACCTTGGTTAGGCACGACCTGCCCGTCGTCATGGTGCTGGCCAACAACGGCATCTGGGGCCTGGAGAAGCACCCGATGCGGTTCGTCTACGGCTACGACGTGGCAGCGGAGCTGCGCCAGCAGACCCGGTACGACGACGTCGTGCGCGCCCTCGGGGGGGCGGGCGAGACCGTCGCCGAGCCCGCGGACCTGGGTCCGGCCCTGGACCGGGCCTTCGCCTCCGGTGTGCCGTACCTCGTCAACGTGCTCACCGACCCGGCGGTCGCCTACCCGCGGACGACGACCGGCGTCTGACCGCGCCGGCTCAGCACAGCGACCGAAGCAGCGGATACGGGTTCACCGCAGCGCCCTCCGCGCCGCTGCGCCACCACTCGAAGTGCAGGTGCACGGTGCCCTTGGCGTTGCCGCTGTCGCCCATCAGCGCGATCGTCTGCCCGGCGGTCACCCGCTGACCCGTCACGACCAGGTTGCGGTCGTTGTGGGTGTAGAAGTACTTCGCGCCGCTGCGCCCCTGAAGGGTCACCGACAGCCCGCCCAGCGTGCTGACCTTGGCCCGCACGACCACCCCGCTCTCGATCGCGAGCAGGGGCTGCCCGCGCCGACCGAGCAGGTCGATCCCCTGGTGCGACCGACCACCGGATCGCGGGTCCCCGAAGTCGTCGGTGAACCTGGCTCCCGGGGCCGGGCAGACCATGGCGCCGGAGGGCACGGTCCGGGTCCGGGACCGCGAGGCGGAGGCGCTCGACCGCGCGGCCGCCGTCGCCGTGGCCGTTGGGGCGGCCGCCGCCTTGGGCACGGGCAACCGCATGATCCGCTGGTAGGTGGTCCAGTCAACCCAGCCGTCGGCCGGCAGCCGGGTTGAGGCCTGGAAGCGCGCCACGGCGGCCCGGGTGGCCGGCCCGAAGAAGCCGGTGACCGGGGAGACGCGCAGCCGGCGCTGGACCTCGCGCACCCCGGACCCCGAAGCCCCCGGGCCGAACCCTGGGCGCACCGGTGCCGCAGCGGGCGCGATCCGCGGATTCGGCCGCGCGGGCTCACGGTCGACGACGGCTGCAGCGGACGGCGTTCGGGTGGCGGCCGGTGCGACCGCCTGGGCCGGTCGCACTAGCGCGGCACCCACCAGCGAGGCGAGGCCGAGCGATGCGGTGACGACCGTCCCGACGAGACGTCGGGACGGTCGGGCGGTGCGGGCGGATGCCATCGAGACCTCCGGCGCCTGCGGGGTGAGCTGTCGGGTTCGGCCGGGAGGTGGCCGGCCGCGGTCAGGCGGCTGAACCCCGAGGGCGCGGGACGCGCCCGTGGAACCGGTGGGTCCCCCACTCCTGCCCGACGGATCGCGGCGCCCCGTGGCGGGCAGGACTCGGCGGGTCCACGGGTCGGGCCGACCTGACGGCCGACCGGGGGCTTACGGTAACAGAAAGGTCACGGTGCCGTCCCCGGATCGGGTGCCCCTCAAGGACTCTCAGGCCAGGCCACGGTCGCGCAGCAGCGCCGCCCGGTCGGCCGCGTAGCCGACCGCCCAGTGCGGCTCCAGCCGGTACATCCGGATGTCGTCGCCCCAGGTCCGCGGGTCCGAGCCGTAGTGCGCGGTCCAGTGCGTCCACGTCTCGTCGGACGTTGGGTGGTCCGGTTCCAGCAGCCGCGCCCGGCCGTGCATGAACACCGCGAGCTCCTCGCCGTCGACGTGCGCCACGCTCACCGCCGGTCGCGCCTCGAGGTGCCGGGCCTTGGCCGAGGACCCGCCGGTGGAGAAGGTCCAGGTGCCGTGGAGGAAGTGGCCGTCCACCGCGCTGATCCTGGGCTCACCGCGCGCCGTCACCGTCGCGACGCTCAGCACCTTCATCCCGCTCAGCAGCCCGACGAGGTCGCTCGCCGTGAGCACCCGTGCGCCGTGGATGATCGAGCGCAGGTGCCCGGTCGCAGCCCGGAGCGAGCGGTCGATGAGCGCCTGCAGGGCGTCGACCTCGTCCGTGGTCTCCAGCATCCGCTCAGTCAAGCACGGGACCCGACCGCCTCACCCCGCTCAGCCCCGCGTCCCGGGTGCCCGGTGGCGCCTCCTACGGTGGCCGGATGGACGTCGACCTGCGGCTCGCCCGGCCGGAGGAGCTGGCGGCCGTCGGCGAGCTCACTGCGGCGTCCCACCTGGCGGCTGGGGCGGTCCCCGCCGGCAGTCCGTACCTGGCGGTGCTGGCGGACGCCGCCGGCCGGGCGGCCCACGCCGAGTTGTACGTGGCGGAGGACCCGAGCGGCCGCGTGGTGGCCACCGTGACGCTCGCCACCGCTGGGCGCCCGTACGCGGAGATCTGCCGGCCGGGTGAGGTCGAGGTGCGGATGCTCGCGGTGGATCCCGCCGTCCAGCGGCAGGGCCTGGGCGCTGCCGTGGTGCGTGCGGTGCTGGACCTGGCCCGCCGGCGAGCCGCGGAGCGGGTCGTGCTGACCGTGCTCGACCTCAACGAGCCCGCCCACCGGCTGTACGCCTCACTCGGCTTCAGCCGCCAGCCCGACCGAGACGTCGAACCCGTGCCCGGCGTGCGCCTGCAGGCCTACCGGCTCGACGTCTGACCCGGGACGGGCAGCCCGGCGAGGAACCGGTCACGGTCGACCACGGCCCGCCGGACGACCCCGGTGGCCACGGTCCGGCCGGGGCCGTCCCGGGCCGACACGGCCAGCTCGACGGTTCGTCCGTCGACCGCCAGCACGTCGGCGCTGACCTCCAACCGGCCGCCCACCGGCGTGGCCAGCAGGTGATCGACGCAGACGTGGGTGCCCACCGTCGTCGTCCCGGCATCCACAGCGGGCGACAGGGCGGCCACGGTGGCCGCCTCGAGCCAGGCGAGCAGGCGGGGCGTGGCCAGCACCGGGACGTCACCGCTGCCGAGCGCCGACGCGGTGTCCGCGTCGGTCACCAGGTAGGACAGCCGGGCCGACAGCCCGGGCCGAGGCGCCACGAAGGCTAGGTTACGGCCCGTGGGAGCCGAGCCGACGTACTGCGACCGATGCGGTCGGCCGCTGGCCGGTCACGACGAGCCGGGGTGTGCCCTCCGGCCGGATCTCGAGCCGCCCCGCTACTGCGGCCACTGCCGTCGGCGGATGGTCGTGCAGGTCACGCCGACGGGATGGTCCGCCACGTGCGTCGAGCACGGTCGGCGGGTGGGCTGACCGGCTCGCTCAGGCGACCAGGCCGAGCCGGCGCAGCTCGACCGTGAGGTCGTGCGGGCTGGTCGAGGCGGCCATCGCCGCGTCGAGGGTGATGATCCCGTCCCGGATCAGCCCGACCAGGTGGTGGTCGAACGTCTGCATGCCGTAGTAGGCGCCCTCTTGGATCAGCTGGTGCATCGTGGAGGTCTTGTCCTGGTCGGTGATGGCGTCCGCCACTCGCCCGGTGTTGATGCAGACCTCCATCGCCACGCACCGGCCGATGCCGTCGGCGCGGGGCACCAGCCGTTGGCAGACGATGCCGCGCAGCGCCCCGGCGAGCGACAGCCGGATCTGCTTCTGCTCGTGCGGCGGGAAGAAGTCGATGATCCGGTTCACCGTCTCGGTGGCGTCGGTCGTGTGCAGCGTCGACATGACGAAGTGGCCCGTCTCGGCCGCCGCCAGGGCCGCCTTCACCGTCTCCATGTCGCGCATCTCGCCGACCAGGATCACGTCCGGGTCCTGCCGCATGGCCGCCCGCAGCGCGGAGGAGAAGTCGTTGGTGTCGACCCGCACCTCGCGCTGGTTGACCATGGCGAGCTTGTCGAAGTGCAGGACCTCGATGGGGTCCTCGATCGTCACGATGTTGACTTCGCGGTGGTTGTTGATGTGGTCGATCATCCCGGCGAGGGTGGTGGTCTTGCCCGAACCGGTGGGGCCGGTCACCAGCACCAGCCCACGGGGCTCGAGCGCGAGCGGGGCCAGGACTGGCGGCACACCCAGGTCGTCCAGCGGGATCGCACCGATCGAGACGCGGCGGAACACCAGGCCGGCCGACCCCCGCGAGCGGAAGACGTTGACCCGGAACCGGCCCACCCCGGCCACCGAGTGGGCGAAGTCGGCCTCGTTGGTGCGGGCGAACTCCTCGATCAGGTCCGGGCGCAGCACCTCGCGCACGAAGTGCTCGGTGTCCGCGGGTGTCAGCACCTCCGCTTGCAGCTTGCGCAGGCGGCCGTCGATCCGGACCCGGGGCGGTGAGCCCACCTTGCAGTGCAGGTCAGACCCGCCGCAGTCCACGAGCGCCCGCAGGAAGGGCTCGATCGATTGCTGAGGCTGCGAGACAGTCACGGACGGGTCATCGTCCGATCACGAGCGGACCTTTACCCCACCCCGGCGACCGGTTCCGAGGCGGGAACCACGCTCAGCCGACGACCGCGATCACGTCACCTTCCTGGACGACGTCGCCCTCCTGCACGTTCAGCTCGGCGACGCTGCCCGTCACCTCGGCCAGGACCGGGATCTCCATCTTCATGGACTCGAGGATCACCAGCGTGTCGCCGTCGAGCACCTGGTCACCGACGGCGACCAGGACCTTCCAGACGTTGGCGACCATCTCCGCGCGGACCTCCTGGGCCACCGCGTCCTCCTCCTCCGACCGTCTCTGCCCGTCTCCGACCGCTCCGACCGTCTCCGACCGCTCCGGCCGGGGTGCGACGGCCAACCCCGGGACCCTACCCGCTGGGCGGGTCGGCCTACCGCTGCGCCGACCGCATCCGGCCGACCAGCCCGGTGTCATAGCTCCCCGAGACGAACTCGGCGTCGTCGAGCAGCTCGGCGAGGAACGGCAGGTTGTGCTTCGGCCCTTCGATCCGGAAGGCGGCGACCGCCTCGCGCGCCCGCTGGAGCACCTGGGGACGGGTCGTTCCGTGGACCACGAGCTTGGCCAGGAGGGGGTCGTAGAACGGCGTCACCGTGTCGCCGGGGCCGTACCCCGCGTCGACCCGCACCCCTTCCCCGGTCGGAGCCTCCCAGGCCGTGAGCCGACCCGGCCCGGGAAGGAACCGGACCGGATCCTCGGCGTAGACCCGCAGCTCCAGCGCGTGCCCGGTCGCCGTGACCTGGTCCGGGTCGAACGTGACGGGGTCGCCCGACGCGATGTGCAGCTGCTGCTCCACCAGGTCCAGGCCGGTGACCGCCTCGGTGACCGGGTGCTCGACCTGCAGGCGGGTGTTCATCTCGAGGAACACGAACTCCTGCGCGTCGGTGTCGACGAGGCACTCCACGGTCCCAGCGTTGCGGTAGCCGATGGCCTCGCCCGCCCGGACGGCGGCGTCCAGCATGGCCGCCCGCAGCCGAGGGGACACCCCGGGGGACGGTGTCTCCTCCGCCACCTTCTGGTGCCGGCGCTGGACCGAGCAGTCCCGCTCACCGAGGGCGACGACTCGGCCGTCGGCCAGTCCGAGGATCTGCACCTCGACGTGCCGGGCGTGCGGGACGTAGCGCTCGAGGAGCACCGCCGGGTCGCCGAAGAACCGCTCGGCTCGGGTCCGCGCCGTCTCGAACGCCGCATGCAGCTGCTCGTCGTCGGCGGCCACGGACATGCCGATCCCGCCGCCGCCGGCCACGGCCTTGACCATGACCGGGTAGCCGATGCGCGTGGCCTCGCGCTGGGCCTCCCCCACCTCGTGCACCGGCTCGTGCGTGCCGTCGGCCACCGGCACCCCGGCGGCGCGCATCAGGTTGCGGGCGTTGACCTTGTCGCCCATCTGGGCGATCGCTCGCGGACTCGGACCGACCCAGACCAGACCGGCGTCGAGGACCGCCTGCGCGAAGCCCGCGTTCTCGGACAGGAACCCGTAACCGGGGTGGACGGCCTGCGCGCCGCTGGTGCGAGCCGCCCGCAGGATCGCCGAAGCGTCCAGGTAGCTCGCGGTCGGGGCGGACGGCCCGATGAGCACGGCCTCGTCGGCCAGGGCGACGTACGGGAGCCCGGCGTCCGCTTCGGAGTGCACGGCGACCGTGCGGACGCCCAGACGACTCGCGGTGCGGATGATCCGCGCCGCGATCTCGCCCCGGTTGGCGACGAGCAGCGAGCCGATCACCGTTCGAGCCTAGCCGGGACGGCCTCGGCTACAGGCCGAGCCGCTCGCGGCGCTGGACGACCCCGGCAAGGGTACGGACGACCAGCGGGTCGTAGTGGTACGCCATGGACAGCCGTAGCCGCTCCAGGGCCTCCATCCGGCGGCTGGACTCCCGCGAGTCGCCGACCAGGTCGTCGTAGGCGTTGGCCGCCTTGATGATGCGCGCGGCCAGCGGCAGCGTCGAGTCGATGTCCTCGTGCGGCCGCCGGTACGGATCGGACTGCCGCCCGACGATCTCGGCGACGCGGTCGAGCACCCCGGTCTCACGGATCACCGCCGCGCCCATGTCGGCGATCCGCTGCTGCTCCTGCTGGGACGCCATGACGGTGGCACCGCCCGGGATGGGGCTGGCCAGCGACAGCTGCCCGAGGTCGTGCATCAGCGCGGCGTACTCCAGGTGCCGCAGCTCCTGCTCCGACATGCCCAGCTCATGGCCCACCGCGACGGCGAGCTCCGTCACCCGGTGCGCGTGCCCGGTCTCGGTGTAGCCGCCCACCTCGGTGACGCGTGACAGCGAGTGGATCGTCTGCAGATAGGTGTGCCGGATCGAAGCGTACCGACGGAACGAGAACTGGGTGAGCAGCAGCGGCACGGAGAACACCGGCACAGCCCAGCTGCTCATGATGCCGGCGGCCAGCGCGATGAGGACGCCGGTGGCGCCGATCGCCGAGCCGAGCCCGAGGACGTCTCGACCCTCGGTCCGCAGCGCCGCACTGAACGGCGCACGGGAGCGGTCGGCCCGCACGACCGCGGAGAGGAGGACGTCGGCCAGGCCGGCGACGACCACGACGCCCAGCATCGCCAGGGCCAGCACCCAGGTCTGGTCGGGGTCGAGGCGGCCGAGCGGACCGGCGCCGCCGTCGTAGAGCGGGCGGAAGACGCCGGCGGCCACGGAGACGACGAGCAGCCGACGGGCGATCTCGTCGAGACGGGGCGCCCGGCCGGCCGCCACAAGCGGGATCGCCCCGGCGAGGGAGGCGCCGGCGGCCACCGTGATGACGTCCCAGAACCGGTGCTGCGTCGGCACCGACCCGAACGTGGGGAGCAGGGCGTACGCGAGTCCCGCCGCGACCGTCAGGGGGGCCGAGGTCCGGCCACCGGGCAGCGCGATGCGGACGACCTCGCCCACGGCGATGAACAGCCCGAAGACCCCGGCGATCCACAGATCCGGTGGGTGGAGGGCCGTCTGGACGATGGCCACCAGAGCGACCATGGCGGCGAGCCACACGACCAGGGCGACCCCTCGACCGTCGTCCAGCCTGGTGCGGGCGCGCACCTACCGCTCCTGCCGGGTCAGGTGCAGGCCGAACGCCGGGTCGTCGTGGTCGAGGGCGCCGGCGACCGCGATGGGCTCGTCGCCCCGCTCGCGCTCGATGCCGGCGGCGTGCGCCCATGGCTCGACGGCGAGCGCGCGCACCAGCGCGTCGACCATGTCGGGGTCGAACTGGGCACCCTTGCAGAGCTCGAGCTCGCGCAGCGCCTCGTCGACGGTGCGTGCGTCGCGGTAGGACCGGGTCGAGGTCATCGAGTCGAAGGCGTCGGCCACCGCGATCACTCGGGCGAAGGTCGGGATCTGGTCGCCCCGCAGGCCCATCGGGTACCCGCTGCCGTCCATTCGCTCGTGGTGGTGCAGGATCCCCTGGAACGCCTCGTCGAGGAACTCGATGTCGCTGAGCATCTCCAGCCCGCGCACCGGGTGCAGCTTGATCGCGGCGAACTCGGCCTCGGACAATGCGGCCGACTTCTGCAGGACGGTGGTGGGTACGCCCAGCTTGCCGACGTCGTGCAGGATCCCGGCGTAGCCGACGGCGTCGATCCGCTCGCGGCGCATGCCGATCGTCCGGGCGATCATGACCGAGGCGTGCGCGACCCGCTCGCTGTGCCCGCGGGTGTAAGGGTCCTTGGTCTCCACGGCCTGCACGAGGGTCCGGATGGTGGCCTGGTAGGCCTCCTGCTCGGCTCCGTACTGATTGATGGCCCACCGCGCCACGATCAGCGGGAGCAGCACCAGTCCGGCGGCCAGCGGGCCGATGTCCACGCCGACCCAGAGGACCGTCATCAGCAGCCCGAAGATGCCGTAGCCGAGGTAGGAGACGACCTGGGAGGACATGCCCATGACGAGGTCGAGCACCGGCACCCGCTCGATCAGGCCCACGATGCCGGCGACCATGAGGCCGTTGAGCACGAGGTAGGTGACCGCGCTGGCGAAGACCGGCAGCAGGACCTGCGGGAAGTCGTTGGCCTCGACCGTGCCCGGAGTTCCTCCCAGCATGAGGAACACCGCGCCGGCGCAGAACCCGGTCACCGCCGCCTGGGAGGCGTTGAAGACGCGTTTGACCAACGGCAGGGGCATCAGCACGAACACCGCGCTGGCGCCGACGACGGCGGCACCCCACGGGCCGCCGATCTGGTACGACGCCAGCGCGACGGGCGAGCTCATGCTGAGCCCGATCCCGCGCGAGCCGTAGGGCACCATCGTGGAGTCGAACAGCACGAGCATCAGGGCCAGCAGGCTGACGGACACCAGGTCGTGGACCGGCAGCCCGGGGGGTCGGCCGAACCCGATGGACGCGACGGCGGCGAGCGCGAGCACGGCGATGTAGGCCACCGCCGCACGCGGCATTGCCGGCCGCACCTGCACGTCGTCCTCCCCTGGGCAGAGTGCGAGATGGGGATCGGCAGCTGGGGTCGACTAGATCCAGCGCCATCCGGCACCGTCGTTCAGGAAGCGCGCGACAGCGTCAGTGAACTTCATCATGAGGAGGAATCACCCCTACGTTTCGTGTCACGAGCACCGCTGGATGCCCGTGCAAGATCCGCTCCGCTTGGGTGTGTGCACTGTGTCGTTCGCCGACCGTGCTGCCGATCCCCATCTCGCACTATGCAGTTGTCCGGTGCCGAGCCCCGCGGCCCGCACCCCCACACCAGGCGCCCCCGCGCCCCGTCGCAGGCTGCCAGGTCGTTGCCGGTCCGGTAGTGCGACGCACCCGAGTGAAGGGTGTGACGTAATATTGCGTCAAGTGTCCAACCGATCACATTGAGTGTTCACCGGACATTCGCGTCGATGTAACTAGGTCGTCCTAGTCATTAAGGACTAGACGATGCTCCGTCAGGGCGAGCCTGACGACCGGTGGCCTCGGTGCCGCCGGCGCGATGCCCTACCCTGCCGAGCGACGGGGTCCCGGGCTCATCCGCCCCCGACGCACCCTCGTGAGGAAGGGGTCACGTGGCCGCCAACCGCTCGCGGGAGGCAGCGTTCGGCGACCTGCTGGTCGGCCTCCTCGAGGTCCGCAGCGATCCGGCGACCGAGCGGTTCGACGCCGAGCTGACCGCCGCGCAGGAGGACGGGCGCATCGACCCGCAGACCGCCCGCGTGCTGCGCTGGTGGCAGCGCGAGTCGATCCGCTCCCTCGTCGAGCACGCGCGCGCCGTGGTTCCACCGACGCTCATCGCCCTGGAGCGGGCCGCCCGTGGCGCAGGCGACGACGTCGCCCTCGCCTCCCGCTCGTGGGAGCGCGCAGCCGGCGACGAGGCGGCAGCGGCGCGGCCGGCGGCGCCACGCCGGGTCGAGGAACCGCGCAGCGACGCGGGGCCGGGTTCGGCGAGCACCGCCGACGAGCCGGGACCGGTGCTGGCCGACATCACCGAACATCGCCGCCGACTCCTGGTTGCGGGGCTGACGAATCGCTCCTCCGAGTGACAGACTACGTAGCGTGACGACTCTGCGACTGCTCCCCGACTTCGAGGAAGAGCTCAAGCGACTGCCGGGCATCATCGCGGCGAGCGTGGTGACGGCGGCCGACGCGGTCCCCACCGAGATCCACGTCCTTGCCGAGCCCGGCAAGCCGCCCAAGCAGGTGGTCCGCGACGTCCAGTCCTTCGCGATGGTCAAGCTGGGCATGGACATCGACCACCGGATCGTCAGCGTGGTCCAGATCGGCGTCGACGACATGCCGTCGCTGATCCACCGCGACGAGACGGCCGACGAGGTCCCGCCCCCCCGGCCGGCCATCGCCTCGATCATGGTGCGCACGAGCGGCGCCGAGGCCGAGGCGGTCGTGTCGATCGGGGCCGGGAACGGCATGGTCTTCGAAGGCCGCGTGGTCGGCCCGGGCAGCTCGAGCCACCGCGGTCGGCTGGTCGCCCAGGCCACCCTCGCCGCCCTCGACGACCTGCTCGGGACCACCGTGGTCGTCGAGAGCGCCCACACGGTCAACGTCGGCCAGCACGAGGTGGCGATGTGCGTGCTGACCATGACCTCGCCGCGGCTCGGCGAGCAGCTGGTCACCGGGAGCGCATTGGTGCGCGGTGATGAGCCGGAGGCCATCGCCCGTTCGGTGCTCGCCGCGGTCAATCGCCGGCTTTCCGGCTGACCGTCGCCCACCTACACTGACCCATCCAGCCGACCGACGCTCGGGGTGAGCCCCGAGGAGGAGCACGCATGAGCAAGCGCGCCCGCAAGCGCCGCGACCGCAAGAAGAGCAAGGCCAACGGCGGCAACCGGCCCAACGCCTGACCGGCGTGCCACAGACGGCCTAGCCGTCCAGCGGGTCGACCACCCCGAACGGCAGGCGCGACTCCTGGAGGTGAGCCTGCTGCAGGGTCAGCACGATCCGCGTGCGCAGGGTGTCCGGCGCGCGCTCGGCGCGGCAGCAGCGCGCGACGAGGGCTCGAACCTCCTGCTCGATGCCGTACTGGCGCAGACAGGGACCGCACTCGTCGAGGTGGTCGTGGATCCGGTGGTGGAGCCCGGGGTCCATCTCGCCGTCGAGGTAGCGGTACACCGCCGCGATGACCTCGCTGCAGTCGGTGTGGTCGAGGCCGCCGGTCATGACGCCTCCCCGGACGGCACGAGTCCGCGCTCTCGGGCGTAGTCCTCGAGCAGCCCGCGCAGCTGGCGGCGCCCTCGATGCAGTCGCGACATGACCGTGCCGATCGGCGTGTCCATGATCTCGGCGATCTCCTTGTACGAGAAGCCTTCGACGTCGGCGAGGTACACCGCGATCCGGAAGTCCTCGGGGATCGCCTGCA
>Ga0209797_10001004_pt1 | contig 14184 bp, 12 predicted proteins | sample DOMMetBare3Fresh_2_FD_187472 | JGI IMG/M metagenome (GOLD analysis project Ga0209797, IMG submission 187472) | Wetland sediment microbial communities from St. Louis River estuary, USA, under dissolved organic matter induced mercury methylation -... | ecosystem: Environmental > Aquatic >... | reverse complement strand
TAGACCCAAAATTTGGGAAAATGGGGGTTTCATTTATTATTATTTCTCTTAAAAAGGGTTTGCTTGAACAGGTTTTTGCTTGTCCCTGATGTTCCACGTGGAACTTCTAAGCTTTCCTCACCCCAACATTTCAATCTATCTTTGCGAGCCTAACTTTTAAAGGGTCATACATGTTTCCAGAATACGATGTTATAGTTGTTGGTGCAGGCCATGCCGGTTGTGAAGCAGCTGCGTCTGCAGCTAATATGGGCAGTAAAGTGCTGCTTGTAACTATGAACATGCAAACCATTGCCCAAATGAGTTGCAACCCGGCCATGGGAGGCATTGCAAAAGGCCAGATTGTTCGGGAAATTGATGCTTTGGGTGGATATAGTGGAATCGTAAGTGATAAAAGCATGATCCAGTTTCGAATGTTGAACCGATCTAAAGGTCCGGCAATGTGGAGCCCAAGAACACAAAACGACCGGATGCTCTTTGCCTCAACCTGGCGGGAAATGCTGGAGCAAACATTGAATGTTGATTTTTATCAGGATATGGTTAAGGGGTTATTGGTTAAAGACGGGAGATGTTATGGGGTAATTTCGGGACTTGGACATGAAATAAAAGCAAAAGCGGTAGTTGTAACCAGTGGCACTTTCTTAAACGGTATCATTCATATTGGAGAAAAACAATTTGGAGGTGGAAGAATTTCTGAAAAAGCATCAAGTGGAATCACAGAACAATTGGTTGAGCTGGGGCTTGAAAGTGATCGGTTAAAAACAGGAACCCCTCCAAGAATTGATGGCCGAAGCCTGGATTATTCAAAAATGGAAGAACAGAAAGGGGATGAAGAAATATCAGGTTTCTCTTACCTGGATATCCCGATTATAAAACCGGAAGAGCAAAAAAGCTGTTTTATAACATATACCAATCTACAGGTCCACGATTTGTTAAAAACCGGCTTCGACAGAAGCCCGATGTTTCAGGGCAGAATACAAGGAACAGGGCCAAGGTACTGTCCAAGTATTGAAGATAAAATTAACCGTTTTGCCGAAAGAGACCGGCATCAGTTGTTTGTTGAACCTGAAGGCTGGAATACCGTTGAGATTTATGTGAATGGATTTTCAACGTCATTACCCGAAAAAGTTCAATACGAAGCGCTTCGTATGGTTCCTGGCTTTGAGAATTGCAGGATGTTTAGACCCGGTTATGCAATTGAATATGACTTTTTCCCACCTACTCAACTGACTTATTCTTTAGAAACAAAACAAATACAAAACTTATTCTTTGCCGGGCAGATTAATGGAACAACCGGATATGAAGAAGCGGCATGCCAGGGTTTGATGGCAGGAATTAATGCACATTTGAAAACAACAGATCAGGCACCTTTCATTTTAAAAAGAAGCGATGCGTATATAGGTGTGTTGATTGATGATTTAATCAGTAAGGGTACCGAAGAGCCCTATCGAATGTTTACAAGCCGTGCTGAATACAGAACCTTATTGCGCCAGGATAATGCAGATCTGCGTTTAACTGAAATCAGTTATAAAATGGGATTAGCCTCACAGGAACGAATGGAGAAAACAAAAAACAAACTGGATGCTGTTGCAACAATAAAAAAAGTTCTTAAAGAAACAACCCTTGTTCCGGAAGAAATAAATGATTTTTTAATTTTAAAAAACAGCGCAGCATTAACACAAAAGCAAAAGGCAGAACAGGTTTTATTAAGACCAGGCATTCAGTTAAACGAATTGATAGATGCGTCACCGGTTTTACAAAAACTAACGGGAACGAATAAGCGTGATATACTGGAGCAGGTGGAAATACAGGTAAAATATGATGTTTATATTGAAAAAGAAAAAGAACTGGTTCAACGCATGAGTCAGTTAGAGGATTTAGAAATACCTTCTTCTTTTGACTACAATAAAATTTCTTCTTTAAGTACGGAAGCTTTACAAAAGTTTAAAAAAATTAAACCCACTACACTTGGACAGGCATCACGTATCTCCGGTGTAAATCCAAGTGATGTGCAAATTCTGATGGTGTATATGGGTCGATGAGATTACACTTATACACAACAGCATTCAATATTAAAAAAAGAGGAACGTGTTACACGTTCCTCTTTTAGTATCTGAATTATAAAGCGCTTTAATCTTTTAGGTACAGTTTTTCCTGATTTTCTTTTTTCTGTTGCACATGAATTGGCTTTAAACGAATGATATGAAGCATATGCATGATCCGCATAATCAGAAAAGTAAGATCAAACTCAAACCACTTGCGTGCAAAATTGGCATTGTCTTTTGCTTTATGATGATTGTTCTGAAACAATTCACCCATTAATAAAATGCCCCAGGGTGTTGTGTTTTTTGAATGATCTTCAATTTTATAATTACGATATCCAAGCTTATGGCCAAACCAATTTACAATTGCGCCTTGTATTGGTCCCATAAAAAAGTGAACAGGTAATAAAAGAAACCACCAGAAACTTGGTGCAAAAAAGAAATAGAAACTGATATAGGCAACAATAAAAAGACCACGTGTAATATTGTTGTGCCCAAACTTATCCAGTTTGTCCCACACAGGCAGATACTCTTTTGTAAACTCCGGATCAGGTGTGTTTTTACCTGTAACAAAATCACTGAAAATGCGGGCTGTGTGCATCATCATATGATAGATGTCTTTAAAAAAATGTGGTGAGTGCGGATCTTTTTCTGTGTCGCTGTAAGCATGATGCATACGATGCATCACAGCATAAGCACGGGGAACAAGAAATGATGAACCCTGTACAAACCAGGTTAAAAAGTAAAAAACTTTTTCCCACCCTTTACGGGCAGTATACATTTGATGGGAAGCATATCGATGCAAAAAAAACGAGTGAAAAAACAATGATAAAAACCAGTGTAAGGAAAAGAATAATAATATAGCTGTCATAATAAGATTGTCGTTATATAACAACAAAGAAACAGGATTAAAAGTTCTGTTCCCGAAATGTTAAGATAATTTAGTGTTTATATCTGTAAAAGGTTAAACGAAAACGAATTGGTTTTAAAATAAAAAAGGATTGTTTCGATGGGCACGAAACAATCCGGTAGTTTTCACAGGAAAAATATGTTTGTTGTTAATGATCAGAATAAATAACCTTTTTCATTTGGATATTGGATAAAGGATTTTTCAGGAATTGGATATGGTTTTTACAAAGGATCTGAAAAAGGTTATTATACTTATATAGCCGGTTAAAGAACTAATTGGTTTTCTGGATATTGGATTTTCGTTTTCAGCAGGGATACTTGAGCGTCAATCACAAGTCAAAAATAAATCAGGTTAAAGGGCTGTTGGAAACAATTCGACAACATGGAAAATAAAGGAGGTGAAGGGCTGAGATTTGCCGTTGGGGTTTTAGGTAGACAATAAAAAGTTCTGGAGCAATAATAAAAAGCAGAGAATTACCATTGGCTGTTCATAATTTCGGCCCGTTTATTCCGGAATTCTTCTTCGCTGATTAGTTTATCTTTTTTAAGAGCATCTAGTGCTCTCAGTTTTGTGTTAAAATCAATCGTTGTATTATTTTTTGACCAATCACTGGTAAAGCTGATTTCTTCTCCAACACTTTTCTCCGCATTTTTATTTACCAGGTTATATACAAACATTGCGCCTATTAATAAAACAAACAAAAACCAAATGATGATGAATCCAATACCAACAGAAGATCCGTCATCGATCAGTAATTTCATAAAAAACACACCAAAGGCAAGCATTCCTATTATAGCAATAATGCCTGCTATAAGAGCCGGCTTGGTTGGTTTGATATATGCTTTATTTTTCATTGACAGAAATATTGGCGGTTAAAGGATTTGCTATAAAAGCATTTTTTATTGTAAAAGGAGTATTTGGACTTATACCAGCTTCGGTGAAAGAATAAATTAACTGAAGCGCTTCAGGCATAGCCTTACATTCATCTTTCTTTTTGCGGATTAACAGAATAACATTGTTTTGCATCTTTAATTCAAAATCACCTTTTACAGTACAGCCCTTAGAGACAACGGTAATAGTTAATTCCTTTTTTTCATCATTTAAGGAAACGCCTAACAGGTTTTCCGATGCAGTATTTTCAGTGGGCACTGCTTGGTTGCAACCATTAAGAAAGAAAAAAAGAAGAAGTGCAGAAAATAATTTCATAAAACATTTTTTTGATCACTATTAGTATACTTTATTTCTTTTCTTCCCCAGAAAACAAAAAGTAATACGCCAATGATGTTTAGAAAAAGAACAATAAAAAACCAGCAAAGTTTGGTGGTTGAGTCATGAAATCGTCCGTTGGCAATAGCTACCAGGGCAATACACCAAACTATAAGTATCACCAGAAAAAGCAGAAGCGGAACACCTTCAAAAAGAGAAACGGACGCTTGTAAAAGGATCATGGGTATCGATTTAGCGGTGGAAATTAAACAAAACGATTGCGTTTAAAAATGACGAATAAGCAACTTTTTATTGATTATTATCATGAGTTATAATTCTGCAACTGATTACATTAACCCCTTAAATGACGTTTTATGAAAACATTACCCCCAATCCTTTTAATCTTATTTTTTTTGAATGAAGCTAACGCTCAGCAATACCTGATAAAATATGATGTAGCCGGAGAAAATGTAAAATACATCAGGGTAAAGAAACCCGGCGATACTGTTCAGGTATCTGTAATTGATCTTACTAAATCAAAAAATGTAAATCTGCGGTTAGAGAATCTGCCTGGAAGTTATACAAGAAAAATAATACTCAATGAAGAAGAGGAAACCCCTGAGACGATTTCTTTTCCAGGCTTTGGATCGGCACCGGTTGGCGGATTAGTAAAAGGAATGCTTTCTTTTGATATCAATAAAATGAAGCCCGATGTTCTCTTTAAAGATCTTTTCAAACAAAGCGAAAAGATTAACAAATCCAATGATAATAAAAGCAATGATTTTGAAAGTGAAATGCGGTTTGTTGCCATGCAAAAGTTTACATCGCAGTACATTCAATTTATAAATGCATATTCGAACTGGAAAAAAGCGTTGCTGTTTGAAGAGGATTGTAATTATTTATGGAAAGATCTTTTAAGCTTGAGGTATTCACTGCAAACAACAGCAACAGAGGTTAAGCAAACAGCTACACAAAAAACAAAAGAATTGATACCAGAAATAATTGAAAACCCCTCTGCTGTTATTTTGAAATCACCTGGTAACCAATCCGCTTTAGCAACAAGCACAGTACAATCATTTTCTACTTTAAACAGCACCTATGCTTCATTTTCCGGGTTGGGCATTAGTTCAAAAGAGGCAGATTCTGTTATGAACGAAGCCACATCATATATGGCCACTGTAAATCAGTTTAAACAAATTGCGGGAAACACATCATCTGATGTGGCAGTTAAACGGATAGCTGATTTATACCGGCAAATTATGACAGACAGATATGTGCAAACAATTCCTTTAACCGTAAACCGGAATACAAAATCAGTAGAAATAAGGTTCACCCCAAATATCAATAGCGAAGATTCGATAAATGCTTCTGCAATTGGTCTCAACAAAAACGACAGCTCTGTTGTACGTTATGTGACTATCTATAAAAAGTCACCAATGCGTTTAAGAAATACATTTGGATTCAGTTTTGTTTCGTATGCTGAAAGTCGTTGGAATTATTTTGTTGATGCTACAGGAACCATAGCAAGAGAACAGGCCAATCAGTATATCCCCGTTTTTTCAACCATGCTTCATTTTTATACGCCCAGAGATAAAGGTTTTCGCTGGGGCGGAACTTTTGGGGCAGGCATCCCAATCAGTGGCGATGATAAAGAATTGAATGTACTGCTTGGTCTCAGCACGTTTTTTGGTAACAACGATCCTGTTTGTTTAACTGCCGGTATTAGCGGAGCACAGGTTAAAAAACTATCAGGGCTTTCGGTTGGTGATAAAGTAACTTTTACAACACTTACAGATAATAATTATACCCCGGTTTACAGGGTAGGTTATTTTATTTCTCTTTCATTTAACCCCTCTGCACTTATAAATAAAGAATAAAATACCATGCAACTCTATTATTTAAAATTTCTGGTTATAAGTTGTTTTATTTCACTTGCAGCAACCTGTAGTGTACAACAAGCAGGAAACCAAACTTCAAATGTTACAAACGTACTGGCGCCTGTTTCCTTTTCGTATCTTATTACAGGTTGTGCAACTGAGAAAGAAGTAAAATCAAAAACAAATGTGGCGGCAGCTGAACCATTGATGCCCGAAGAGCTAACGGTTAAGGTTAAAGGCGATTCTGTTTTGTACTTACGCAACGTTAATCACTTATGTTGCCGACAAGCAAAACTCAGCACAGAAAAAAAAGATTCTTCAATTACAATAACTGAATATTGGTACAGGCAGGGCTGTAAATGCAAATGCAGCTCAACTATAGAGGCTGTTGTTGATAAATTGGCAAAAGGCAACTACAACATAATAATTGTTGAAACAGGCACAGATCCGGTTAATGATCAACCCACACTAATAAAAGATACAATCTGGAAGGGATTGGTTACAATTAAATAAAGCCGCCTGTTCAACTTGCATTAACCCGGGGCTGCCTACTCTTGTCAGAATTATTTGGAAAAGATGAAGCAAAAAAAAGCTGCTTCGTAGAAACGAAACAGCCTGGTAGTTTTCACGGATACAATATGTTACTTGCTTACTTACTTAAAGAATAACCTTTTCCATTGGATATCGGATTACTTGGATATTGGATACATTTTTCAGGATTTGGATTTCTGGTTTTTACACAGGATCTGAAAAAGGTTATTTTTCTTACATCATCGGTTAAAGAACTAATTTGATTTTTCAGGATATTGGATTTTCGTTTTCAGTAGGGATACTTGTACGTAAATCAGAAGTCAAAAGTAAAAGCTAGTGAAGGGCTGTTGGAAACATTTCGCCAATGAAGTAAAAAAAGGGGATGAAAAGCTAAATTTTGCCGATGGATTTTTTGACGGGAAGCCACAATTACAGGAAGAAACAGAAAGCAGTAAAAACAAGCCCGGGAAGATATTTATGAATATTAAAAGGGGTAAGGTATTTTATGAACTATCAAATACAATACATTATCTTTCTTAATTGAACTCCATCCTGTAAAAACAATCGCTTATTTTTTTCTCCTATTTGAAAAGGCTTTTATTATTTAATCATTAAAAATTATCACACATGAGTAAACGTTTTTTCTTTTTCAGTTTTGTAGTCCTTTTTGTTGCCTGTAACAATGAAGGCGATAAAACAAAAACAACATCAGCTAAAGATCCGGCTCAAAAAACCGAACTTGAGCTTCCTTACAAGGCTGCATATTCTGTCAGTTATAATGATTCTGTTTCTGATGCCGACCTGAAAATGGTTTTACAATCATATAAAGACTGGGAACTGGGAAAAATGGATGAAGTTTCTAAAGCCTTTGCCGATTCCGTTTATTATGATAACTGGAATGGTGAGCAGAAAAATTGGGCAACTGCCGATCTGATCAAATCATGGTCAACTTACCGTGACAGCCTCAGCAGTGTAAAAATAGAAATGGATGTTTGGCAGAAGAGCCATTTCACCGACAAAAAAGATGATATCATTTCTGTTTGGTATAAAGAAACGGATACTTATAAAAACGGAAAAGTTGAAAGCGCATACATGCATGATTTAAACCAGGTGAAGAATGGTAAGATTGTTTGGTACAGCCAATACCGCAGACCAATCATAAAATAAAAAAATACATTTGTAAAAAAGAAACCCCTGTTAATCAGGGGTTTCTTTTTTACAGAACAAAGCATAAAATTCAATTAAAGTGTTGACATATCAATCACAAAACGATAACGCACATCGCCCTTCAACATACGCTCATAGGCATCATTAATGTCTTTGATATTGATGACTTCCACATCACTTACAATATTATGTGCAGCACAGTAATCAAGCATTTCCTGTGTTTCAGGTAAACCCCCAATCAACGAACCGGCTAAACTTCTTCTGTTTAATATAAGATTGAAAGCAGGAACCTTTGCCGGAGCTGGCGGTGCGCCTACACAAACCATCACACCATCAGTTTTTAGCATGTTGAGATAAACATTATAATCATGCTCTGCAGAAACTGTATCTAAAATAAAATCAAACGTCTTTGTTACTGCTTTCACCTGTTCTGCATCACTTGTAAGAACAAAATGATGGGCACCTAAACGTTCAGCATCTTTTTGTTTAGAAGCAGTATGACTGAGCATGGTTACATCTGCACCCATAGAGGCAGCCAGTTTTACACCCATATGGCCCAATCCGCCCAAGCCCAATACCGCTACTTTATGTCCTTTACCAATTTTCCAATGTCGCAACGGTGAATAAGTAGTAATACCAGCACAAAGCAACGGTGCCACCGCTTCTAATGGAAGTTTATCTGAAATGGTTAACACAAAATCCTCATGCGCCACAATGGATTTGCTGTAACCACCGTAAGTAATACCACTGCCATCTTTTTCCTGACTGTTATAAGTGCCAACAGAGCCATTGCTGCAATATTGTTCAAGCCCTTCTTTACAATTATCACATTCACGGCAACTATCAACCAGGCAACCTATAGCGGCCAGGTCACCCACTTTGAATTTTTTTACATGATCGCCAATGGCTGTAACACGACCAACAATTTCATGACCGGGTACATTGGGATAAATAGTTCCACCCCACTCATTGCGTGCTGTATGCAAATCACTATGGCAAACACCACAATATAAAATTTCAATTTGTACATCATGAGGTTTAGGAGCCCTGCGTTCAAATGACCACGGTGCTAATGGTGAAGTAGCCGATTGTGCGGCGTATGCTTTTGTATTTGACATAACATTTTTTATTTGAACAAATGTAAGTTGATAAAATTGTGGCTATATGAAATAATTGTTTCTTTTCTATAAAACTGAAAAAACAGCGCTTGATTTTTTAATGAAAATCACAACTTCTGTTTCTTATTGCTTTTCATCGGGCAGCTTGATTCCCTTATTCAAAAAAGGAGTAAGCAAATCAATAGGCACAGGGAAAATAGTTGTTGAATTATTTTCTGTTGCAATTTCTCTTAATGTTTGCAGATAACGCAAGGTTAAGGCGCTTGGCTGCTCGGCCAGAATTTTTGCTGCATCAGATAAACGTTGTGATGCCTGGAATTCTCCTTCCGCTGCAATAACTTTTGACCGGCGCTCACGTTCTGCCTCAGCTTGCTTAGCCATCGCTCTTTGCATTTCCTGTGGCAGATCAATTTGTTTTACTTCTACATTGGTAACCTTTACACCCCATGGTTCTGTTTGTGCATCAATGATCTGTTGCAACTTGTGATTAATTTTTTCCCGTTGCGAAAGCAGATCATCCAGCTCTGATTGCCCAAGTACACTACGCAAGGTGGTTTGTGAAATCTGTGAAGTAGCAGCAAGAAAATTCTCTACCTGTACAATGGCTTTTTGTGGCTCTACTACCCGGAAGTACACTACTGCATTTACTTTAATTGATACGTTATCCTGTGTAATGATATCCTGCGGAGGCACATCCATCACCACCGTACGCAAACTTACTTTTACCATTTTATCAATTACAGGAATTAAAAAAATAAGTCCCGGCCCTTTGAGACCATCGCCGCCGATTAAACGGCCTAACCGAAAAATAACTCCACGCTCATATTCACGCAGAATGCGGATGGAGTTGGCAAGAATAACAATAACAAAAAGAACAATCACTAAAACTGACAAAGGAATCTGATCCATGTTTTTAAATTTAATTGTGTTTGATAGGTTCTACATATAATTTCAGATTTTTCATTTCAATAATCTTTACTTTTTCGCCGATGCCAACAGTGCCTTTCAGTGATTCTGCATTCCATGATTCGCCCAGCAGTTTTACAATACCCGTAGGCGTTAGTTGTTCTGTTACTTCAGCAACAGAGCCGATTAATCCTTCAATTCCTGTTTGTACTTTTAAACGCTGGGCTTTAACGCCTAAGCTAATCACAAATAAAAAGAAAAGTGAAGTAACAATGGTTGCTGTAATAATGATACCGGTTGAAATTTTTATAAGCTCTGCCGGTGAGTCAGATTTAAATAACATCATGGAACCTAAGAGTAACGAAACGATTCCGCCTATTGCCAGCAAACCATAACTTACAATTTTTATTTCCAGCAAAAAAAGAATGATGGCAAAAATAATTAGAGCAAGGCCCGCATAATTAACCGGCAATGTATGCATGGCATAAAATGCCAGCACTAGTGCTATCACACCAATAATGCCTGGCAGAATAGCGCCAGGCGAATACAACTCAAACAACAAACCATAGGTACCCAGCAATAATAAAATATAAGCAATGTTGGGATCGCTGATGATGTTGAGGATTTTTTCCCACAGGCTCATTTCATATTCAACTACCGTTGCAGCTGAAGTGCGTAAGGTTTTAATTCCATTATTCATGGTAACCTGTTTGCCGTTTAACAGCAACAACAGGTCCTGTTCATTTTTTGCAATGAGATCAATTGCTGAATCGGCAAGCGCTTCTTTCTCGGTATACGAAAAACTTTTGCGTACAGCCCGTTCTGCAAAAACTTTGTTACGGTTTCTTTTTTCTGCGATGGAACGGATAAAAGCAGCAGCATCATTGGTTGCTTTTTCATTCATAACATTATCCATCTCTCCCTTTAAAACAACAGGATGTGCAGCACCCATGTTTGTACCAGGTGCCATCGCCGCAATATTTGCAGCCAATGTAATAAACACTCCCGCCGAACCTGCATGTGAACCACCCGGTGAAACAAAAACAACAACCGGAACATTTGATGCAAGCATATCGCTGACGATCACTCTGGTTGATTGTAATAACCCACCAGGTGTATTTAAATGAATGATGAGACATTCAGCTTTTTCTTTTTCTGCTTTGGCGATACCATTATGAATAAAATCGGCCGACACAGGATTGATGGTACCATCAATCTTCATGGAAACCACTGTTTGCGTTTGTACTGAAACAGGAAGTAAAAAGAGAAATAAATAATATGATAAGAAATGCTTCATAAGAAGCTTGAGGTTGAAAAGACCGTGCTGTAATTTACTGAATTTAAGCAACAGTTCATTTTAATTCTCTGTTACTATTGCCGAATGAAAACAACTTTTTTATTAAACAGAAATAGACCCCTTTCTGAAATCAGTTTTACCAATGATGGCATTAATTAAAAAAGAGGCTCCCGTTTTGTTTCTTTCTATTGCCTGTTGCACAATTTGCGTAAAAGAAACCATTGTTTCAACCCGCATGCCCTGTGCACCAAAAGCAAAAGGAATTTTATCATAGTCAGAACTTTCAAGCATCACCGCACAATCGCTGTTTAAAAAAGTCACCTGGTCTCTTGCTATCTGTGTCCAGCAGGCATCGTTTCCTATTAATGCAGTAATACCCAGTTGATGCCGTTGAAAAGTATCAAACTCCATTAAACTATAACCGGCGCTGCCATCGCCATAAAGAATCCAAACTGGTCTATTAGGAAAAACCAACGCCGCCCCAATTGCAAAACCAGCTCCCACACCCAATGTTCCAAATGCTCCGGGATCTAACCAGGAAAGCGGTTGTCTTACTCTTAATACATAAGAAGCTGTTGCAACAAAATCACCACCATCTGCTACCAATACAGCATCATGGGGCAATAACATTTCTAATTCTGTAAGCAACTTCACAGGGTTTAAACCTTCACCGGTTTCTTCGGCTTGTTTTTTTATTTCTCCATCTCTTAATGCATCCCGTTCATGCAACTTGTTTAACCAGTTTGCAGGGTTCATTTGTATTAACAACGATAACTCTGTTAAGAAACCTAAAGGATCGGCTTGTACTGCCAATGTTGGTTTTTTATTTAAAAACAAATCTGCTTTACTTCGATTAACAGAAATGAATTTGCGTTTGCCAATGTGGTTACCATAGTCGAGGCGAAAATCATTGGGCACACCTGCAAGTATAATGAGGTCGGCTTCTTTAATGGCTTCTTTTCTTTTATGCCTGATGTGTAACGTATGATTTCTTCCAAGTAAACCCCTTCCCATTCCGCTTAAGTAAACAGGAATGCCCAGCTTTTCAATTGCATTCGCCAGTTCATTTGCCTGTGCCGGACGCAACATGGCTCCGCTTCCTACAATCATCAGCGGGCTTTTACATTGTTTAAGCAAAGAAACAGCCTTGCTTGTATCAGCAATGGTATGAACAGGAAATTTTGCTGATTGTGGCAGCGGATTAAATGCAACATTGTTTTTGTCTTCAAACAATTTGCGTGCATGTCTTTCCAAATACCATTGTACAGCTTTATCTTTTATAGAGGGAACAGCGGTTGTTTTACTTTTTACTGCATACCATTCTCTAACTAATTCTTCGGAGAAAAGCGTATCAATGGGACATTCAATAAAAACCGGACCGGGCACTCCATCCTGCGCCACCTCAAATGCTTTCTCCAGCACCGGAATAATTTCTTTTACTTTTTTAATTCGTACCGCCCACTTTACAATGGGTTTTAGAATACTCAGCTGATCAATATCCTGCAAAGCACCTCTTCCCTTCAGCATGGTAGCAGCAGCACCACCTAATAAGATTAAAGGAGATTGTGCCATTTGTGCATTCTTCAAAGCAGTAATGGTATTGGTAAGCCCTGGTCCTGCTGTAACAGCGGCTACGCCGGGCTTTCCTGTTAACCGGGCCACAGCATCGGCAGCAAAAACAGCTGTTGCTTCATGGCGGGTATCTATAACACGGATGCCCATTTTTTCTGCACCAACAAAAATGGGAGAGATATGTCCGCCACAAAGAGTAAATAAAAATTGTACGCCCTGATTTTTAAGAACCTGTGCAATCATTTCACCTCCGTTCATGGCAGATTGTTTTCATTGAATTTACGAAATAAAGAGCCGCTTGTTAAAAACATGTTTGAACGAATACAAGAAGAATCCTAAAGATGTAAACTGTATAAGAATGAATGCAGATTTATAAAGTGTTAGTAACAACAACCCATTAAAGAATAAACGGCTTTTATTTTCTTAAAATCATCTCTGTTGCTTTGTCAACAATATCAGCCCCCAGTTTTTTTAAATCGGATTCAACACCCTCAGCAATAAATTCAGCAATTTTAGTTTTACCATCTTTAATAAGCAAAACAGAAACAGTTACTTTTCCATTACTAACTGTATAGTCGCAAGACAAACTGGTTACTCCAACACCTTCATAAGTTTCGTTAAATAAAATACTGGTAGTAGCATTAGAAGTTAATACTGCATTAAATGCATCGTACACAACATCACGAAGTTTCAGGTTGTCTATACGCAGTTCTGTATTTCTGAATTCGCTTCTTCCAAACAGTGGTTTCCCTTCGGGTAATTGAATCTGATTCCGCACTTCTTCATCAACCACACCCACATTAAAAGTATTGGAGCTTACCATTTGCGGATCCTGCCTTACTTTATTTTGTTTTACCAGCTCGGTTAATAATTCATTGGAAGCGGTAAACCATTTAGAAACATCGAGAAAGTTTCTTTTATTAAAAATAGCCTGGTTGAGTTTGATGGTGTTTAATAAAGAGTATGTAAGCATGCCTTGTGAATACATGCCATATTCATATGCACTCTGATTACTTGCTGATGCAGAGAGAATAAAAAACTTTGAACTTGTATTGAGTTCTTCAATGGTTTTAATCTGTTTACTTTCCACATCGCTACCCACCGTTAAAAAATTAGTAATGGCCTGGCCGCTGTTGCATGCATCAAAAATCAACACCCTGTTTTGTGCTTTTATAAGAGAAGGGTGAACCCATTTTTTCAGTGTGTCCATGCTGATGCCTGACAGCTCTATGGCGTTTGTATTAATGGAATCGGATGCTTCGGCCGTTAAAAAATAAAACTCTTCTTTTTCTCCCAGCATAACACCATGCCCTGCAAAAAAGATCAACAGGATATCATTGGGTTTCGACTTGGTGCCAATTTCAATCAGCGTTTGATGAATGGTTGCTCTGTCAGGAAATCCGGTATGTGGTGTATCTGTATTAAGGCGGTATATAAAAACATGTTCAGCACCCGGATCTTTATTTAAAAATTTTTTAGCAGCAGCTTCAAATGCATGACCCAGATCTCTGGCATCTTTGGCAGCATATTTCAGATCGAGTTTATCTCCGTTATAATCACT
>Ga0209797_10001003_pt1 | contig 14185 bp, 11 predicted proteins | sample DOMMetBare3Fresh_2_FD_187472 | JGI IMG/M metagenome (GOLD analysis project Ga0209797, IMG submission 187472) | Wetland sediment microbial communities from St. Louis River estuary, USA, under dissolved organic matter induced mercury methylation -... | ecosystem: Environmental > Aquatic >... | reverse complement strand
CTTTTCGATAGTGATCATCTTTGATCCGCTTTACTATTTTTAAACCAATAAAAAAACCAAGTGCCAATGCAGGAAGCAACAACAGGTCGGTTTGTAAACTTGTTGCTGTAATATTTTTCCAATACAATACCTGGAAGGGTAGTTTAAATAAATTAATAACTAAGAACAGCCATGCCGACGTGCCAATGAAATCGTTTTTTGGTAATCGCATCGCCAGGAAATAAAGATTGGAAAAAGCGCCGGCTAAATTTCCAAGCATAGTGGTGATGCCAGCCATTACACCAGTACTTGCAGCAAACAATGGATGGGTGGGAACATTTTCTGATCTGATAATTTCCATTACTACCATAATGATAACTGTGAGTATAATAATTACTGCCATTATCTTTCTGAAAAGTGCTTCATTCATATCCTTACCGGCATATACACCGATCAGAATGCCGGCGGCCATCCATGGTACAAGTTTCCAGAAATGTTTCCACTGTGCATGCCTGTGGTAATAAAGTACGGCAGCAATATCTGCAACACATAATAAAGGCAATACAATACCAGTGGAAGCTTTGCCACCAAATACCAATGCCATCAGTGTTACATTAAGCATGTCAATACCACGAAGCCCGGCTTTGGCAAGCCCAAGAATAAATGCACCGGTAAATACTAATAATAAATTAAGAATGGACCAGGTTGACAGTATCTCCATATTTTTATCTAAAGAACTTTCAAGATACAAAACAGTTTTTTTGCAGGCATTAAAGTGACATCATTCAACTGCTGTGTTTATGAATAACTGGCTGTCGAAATTTTTATAGTCCGGGTTTGCTTTTAAAAAAAATAACACGGCTAAATAGCAGACAATCCTGACAATCCATCTGACATTTGTATTTTTGTCAATCCCAAATGAAGCAAACTGTATTTTTTATATTCTTTGTCATGTTACTGGTTTGTAAACCGGCGACTGCTCAGCAAAATTTACATTCACTTTCTGTAACTGTAATTGATTCAGTAAAAAAAGAAGGTATTGAGCTAGCTGTTCTTCAATTAATAAATACATCAACAAATAAAGCTATTAAAGCAGGTGTTACCAATAAAAAGGGGAAGATTGAATTTGATAATATTGATGAGGGAGCTTATTTACTGCGTTGCAGTTTTACCGGCTATACAACTATTGACTCAGTCATTCAGTTTGCTTTGCAATCGTCAAAAAATATCAATATCAGGTTTGTATTAAGCCCCGATTTTAAGAAGATGAATGAAGTAACAGTGACCGGTCGCAAGAGTTTATTAAATATGTCGATTGACCGCAAAGTATATAATGTGGCGCAGGATATTATAGCGCAAACAGGATCTGTAAGTGACGTCTTAAAAAATATTCCGTCTGTTGAGGTAGATATAGAAGGGGGTGTAAGTCTGCGTGGCTCAAGTGAAGTCATGATCCTTATTAATGGAAGACCCTCACCGTTGATGGGAAAGAACAGGGCCGAAGTACTACAACAAATACCTGCGAATACAATTGAAAGGATTGAAGTGATCACCAATCCTTCAGCAAGATTTCGTCCTGATGGTACTTCTGGCATTATCAATATTGTGCTGAAAAGAAATACAAAGGCAGGATTGAACGGAACTGTTATTGGTAATATCGGTAATCGTGAAAGGAGCAATGGGAGTATTAACATGAGTCTGCGCAAAGGAAAGTTCAATACATTTATTAATTATAACATCCGGCAAGATGAAAGAAACCGCTATGGCAGGTTGGAAAGAGAAATTTATGATTCAAGTGGTAAGTTGGATGGTTATTACAGGGATATGGCACGGTTGAAATCAAGACCACTTTCGCATTTTGTCACAGGTGGATTTGAGTTTTTTGCCGGGAATAAAAGCACTTTTGGTTTATCGGCGAGTACATTGCCGATGAAACAAACAAGGAACGACCGGCAGATGCGAAGTTTTTATGATGTGCAAAATGTATTAACGAGCCAATATGATCGTCTTCGTCATGCGCCTGCCAGGGAATGGGAACGTAATGCAACTTTTTCGTGGCATCATAATTTTGATAATGATGGTCATGAACTGCATTTCGAAGCCAACATTTCTTCGGATGGGGAAGATGAGCAGAATTATTACAGCAATATTTTCTATACACCTCCGCAAACAACACTGTATGATAACAATTGGGTATATCAAACAGAAAAGAATAAACAGCTTACACTTGATTATGTAAAACCAATTGGCGAGGATGCACAACTTGAATTGGGGTATGCCGGGAATTTTATAAACTCAACGATTGATTTTTTTGTAGAGAAATATGATACAATACAACAGGTTTTTATTAAAGACCCTTCTGTGTCTAATCTCTTTCTTTATAAAGAAGCGCTGCATGCTATTTACGGAACTTATGAACGAAGTATAGAAAATTTTAGTTTTAATATTGGCTTGAGAGCGGAAGCTGCACTTACTAATAGTATATTAAAAACAATTGACTCCAATGTTCGCAACAATTATTTTCAATTATATCCAACCATACATCTTGCATATAAAAGGGAAAAAGGTGAATGGCAAATTAATTATAGCCGCAGAGTGAATCGCCCCGATGCTGATGAGCTTAATCCATTCCCTGAATATCTGGATCCGATTAACCTTCGTGCCGGTAATCCAAAATTAAGACCGGAATTCACTCACTCATTTGAATTCGGTTATCAAATAAACCGCAAATATTTTTCATTTGTTCCCAGTCTATATTATCGTTACAAGTATAATGGATTTACTTCTGTAACAAAATCATTGAATGATTCTGTTTTGTTTACAACAAGAGAAAACCTGTCAAAAGACCAATCAGCAGGATTAGAGCTGATCTTTTCAACCAGGGCATTGAAATTTATGACCGCCAATCTTAATGCCAATATTTTTTATAATACTATTGATGCGTCAGAATTGAATGGTGGCAGGCAATCGATCTTTACAATGAGCATCAATTTTAATACCGTGTTCACTGTTACTAAAACAACTATGGTGCAACTGACAAGTATTTATCGTTCTGCCAGGCAAACGGTACAGGGAAAATCTTATCCCACATTTGTAATGAATATTGGTGCAAGACAAAATTTTTTCAATAATAAATTGTCCATCACCTGTACTGTATCTGATATTTTTAAAACTTTAGAGCAAAGAACATTTTTGCAAACAGCTACGCTTAAGCAAAACAGCTACAACCGAAGGGATGCACGGGTATTTTATGCAGGGTTCAGTTATCGTTTTGGAAACCCGGGTAAAAAGCAACAGGAAGAAAAACTGCAGTTTGATAATAATCTATAGAATTCAAACCCCGGATTGCAAAAATCAGGTGTGATAAAAAATTCATCTTCAAAAGAAATAACTTTAATAAAACAGATTTTATGCTAACCATCAGGAACTTGCCCGTTATTCTTTTTTTGTTATTAGTTCAATTCAATTTATATGGTCAGCAGCAATGGCCGTTAAAGGAATGGCCTGTTGCAACTCCGCAATCACAATCAATGAATGTAGATTCGTTAAAGGCATTTGATGATGCTATTGCCAGTGGAAAGTATGGTTATATAGACGGAATGGTTATTACCAGGCATGGAAAATTAGTTTACGAGAAAACATATAAGCATGATTACTACAAAATATATGGCGAAGACGCAAAGAAAAAAAACGGGTTAAATCAACTTGACCCCGGCGGGCCATATAATTATTACAATGATTGGTGGCATCCTTATTATCATCGCGGCGGGTTACACAGTTTGCAATCAGTTACAAAAACAATTACTTCAGTTATTATCGGGGTGGCTACTGCCCGCAAAGAGTTTCCTGATCTTTCAACAACTGTGCTAAGTTTTTTTGATACAACACAGGTAAAAAACATTGATGACCGTAAAAGAAGAATGACTATTCGCCACCTGCTTACAATGACCTCGGGATTTGACTGGAATGAGAATCTTTCTTACAGTGATCCTCGAAATGATTGCAGCCAGATGGAAGCAAGTTTTGATTGGATACAATATGTGATCAATAAACCAATGGCTGTTGAACCCGGACAATCTTTTAATTACAATAGCGGCGCATCACAATTGCTTTCATACATTTTCAGAAAGGCAATCGGAAAGGATATTGAAGAGTATGCAGCTGAACATCTTTTTTCTCCACTTGGAATTCAACAGTATTTCTGGAAACGGATACCGACAGGGCTCGTCGATTCTGAAGGAGGGCTGTACTTAGCAGAAACAGATCTTGCAAAAATTTATTATTTGTTTCTAAAAGAGGGAAACTGGAATGGCAAGCAGCTTGTAACAAAAGAATGGGTAAAAGCATCAGTAACACCATCTGTTACAGTTCGGCAAGGAGTAAAATATGGTTATAAGTGGTGGCTTTATCAATATGGTAATAATGATTCAAAATATGCATGGGCAGGATCTGGCTTTGGAGGCCAATGGCCGGTTATTATTCCTGAGTATGATATTGTTGCTGTTTTTACAGGGTGGAATATTGGGAGTAGTTCATCGTTGAGGGTAATGGAAGGCATAAGGCGTTTAGTAAATGCTGTTTCGTATAAAAGATAAATTTTTCAATTTCTTTGCTGTCATTCAAACAAATAGTCTCTGATCAATTCAATTATCTTTTTCAACAATTAAAAGGTTGGGTTGTTGTTAAATTATTAATTTATTTAAATGAATTTTCTAACAATTAGTACCAAACGAACGAATGAGAGTCGATGTTCATATTTTATTTGATATTTCTCCGATAAAAAGCTTAGCTTTATCAGGTTACGGTTGATATGCCAGGCAGTAATTTTTCTCCATCTCTTTTACTATCCTCCGTTCTCAACTGTTTTTACTTAATTCATTTGTGTATGTTATTTTCAAAAAACAACTCAATGGCCTATACACGGGGCTATCGCAAATGAAGAAAGATATCCCTTAAAAAGGGTAAAGATCAATGAATTTTTTTAAACAAAATGAAATTTTAAGATGGCATTTATTGATGAAGTGTTACAAACACCGGCCTATGGCTGGAAAAATGAAAAAGGCGAACTGGTTAAGCCGACACGCAAACAGTTATTCAGCGAATTTTTTTCACGCATTAACGTTTTTAAGTCAAAAAGGAACTGGATATCCTTTATTGGAGGGTTCATGATCTTATGCATGATCCCTTTTGCATACTTTTTTTTAGTTCATTATTTCTCGTGGCAATTACTCATTGTGTTTTTTTTATATACAATGATCATTATGGGTACGCATGGCACCATTTGGTTTCACCGGTACTGCACGCATAAGGCTTATACATTCCGGCATCCGTTTTGGCGATTTTTTACACAAAACCTTGTTATCAAAACTATTCCCGAAGAAGTTTACGTTGTATCCCATCATGTTCATCATGCTAAAAGCGATGAACCCGGGGATCCTTATAATGCCCGTGCTGGTTTTTGGTATTGTTTTTTGGCAGAGGTAAATCACCAGGGTATTAATAAAGATCTTTCTGAAAAAGATTATGGCCGGGCTAGCCATTTAATGAAACACACCGGTGTGCAAATAAATTCCTATAAAAATTATAAAAGATGGGGTTCAATAGCCACACCGTGGTACACAGTTGCGCTATGGTTAGGTAATTGGGCATTCTGGTATGCGGTTCTTTATTTTATCGGTGGTCATGCACTTGCCTGCACTTTTTTCACGGGTGCTATGTTCTGGGTCACTTTTGTAAGAATATTTAATTATACCGGTCATGGCAAGGGAGAACATAAACATGTGGATGGATTGGATTTTGACAGGAGTAATCTATCGATCAATCAATGGAGACCAGGTATGTTTGCCGGTGAATGGCATAACAATCATCATTTATACCCCGCAAGTGCAAGGGCTGGTTTTTTAAACTGGCAACTTGATCTGCCGTGGATATATATTTATACACTATACAAATTAGGCGCCGTCAAATCTTTTCATGATTCGAAAAAAGACTTTTTACAAAAACATTACGCTAAGAATCCCGCTCCACTCAAACCCCTTCTTATAAAATAAATCAACTATAAGAAAAGGAGAGATTTAAGAGAATATCATCAGCAGTTCAATAATGCCTTTGAGATGAAATCAATTACTCATGAAAGCATCAACTATTAACGAACTCAAGCAGGAGCTGGTTAATGCGCCTGCTTCGACACTTGTGGACCTTTGTCTGCGCCTTGCAAGATTTAAGAAAGAGAATAAGGAGTTACTTACCTACCTGCTTTTTGAATCCCATGATATTCCGGGGTATATAAAAAGAGTAAAAGAGGAAATGGATTTACAGGTTGCGGGTATTAATAAGAGTAATGTTTACTTTGTAAAAAAATCACTGCGAAAAGTTCTTCGTACTGCTAAAAAATATATCCGCTACAGCGGCATTGCGACCGTTGAAGTTGAACTGCTTATTTACTTTTGTGAATCAATGAAGGAATTAAATATCCCGATCGATAAAACCCCTGTTCTTCTTAATATTTATCAAAATCAAATCAGGAACATCAACAAAGCGTTAAAAGGATTGCACGAAGACCTGCAGTATGATTATCTGAAAGCAGTAAACAAATTAGGCAATTAAAATATTCTCTTAAATTCATATAATGACAACTGATCAGATAATTGACCGGACAAAAAAGTGGATCATTGATGTGGTTGTTGGTTGTAACTTATGTCCTTTTGCCGCTAATGTTGTAAAAAAGCAAGCCATATTTTACAAAGTAGAAATTAGTGCAGGCCTGGAAGAGTGTCTTGATTCTTTTGTAAATGAAATGGAAAAACTGGATAATGATGAGGCCATCGAAACAAGCTTTATTATTTTCCCCAATGCGTTTGAAAAATTTGATGATTATCTTCATTTGGTATCGCTTGCTGAAAAACTTTTAAAGAAAAAAGGGTATGAAGGCATTTACCAGGTAGCAAGTTTTCACCCGTTATATCTTTTTGCCGGTTCAAATGAAGATGATGCTTCTAACTATACAAACAGATCGGTTTATCCAATGCTTCATTTGCTCCGTGAAGATTCTATTGACAAAGCATTAGAGAATTATAAAAGCCCTGAGAGCATCCCGGAACACAATATCAATTTTACCAGAGAAAAAGGATTAGTTTATATGAAGATGCTGCGTGATGCTTTATAAAGGATCAACGGCAAACTTTTCTCCGGCAGCATTTATTCTCCAGAATTTACCATTATCGATCAGCAACGCTTCAGAATGTCCACCTGCATGATGCACATCGGTATTAAAAAGTTTTCCTTTGTATAATGACTTTATTTCGTTTGCTATAATGGTATGCCCGGTGGAAATATGTTTAACTCCATACAGGCTTAATGTGCTGTCAATTTGATCAATGCTTGCCACCGGCGATTTATAATAACCCCTGTACCAAAAAGGACCAAAATCGCTGTATATCACATTCAGTCTTTTGTCAGGATATTGATAAGTTGTATCAGTATAAAATGGTCTTGTTATTTCATTAAGTTCTTTTAGTGGCACAGCTATCATGTTCATATAGGATGAAATGCCACCGTGTGTGAAAAGAATATTGCCAATTCGTTCTGCAACATTCTTGGTAGCAAGCCAGCGGCCTATTTCTGAATGGGGTCCGAATAATTCCATGTAGTCTTTATTCATCAATGCAGCATGCTGTATGTAACGTTCATGTACATATCCCAGGTCATTACTCATGTTCATGATCTCGTGATTGCCTAAAATATAATGCACATAACCACCGGCAGCTTTTGCTTTTTCTTCTAATGAATAGATGAGCCATAATACTTCGGTTACCATTTTACCCCTGTCAACAAAATCCCCGACAAACACGACATGATCTTTATTGAATGTCCAATTGAAATTTTCATCGATAACATGATTGACCTGTAAAAGTTTTCTCAGCGCTTCAAAGTTGCCTTCTATATCCGATATCACCAGCATCTTTCTCACACCGTTGTACTCTGATCTTTCGTTATTGAGTTTCGGTTTTAATTTTACACTGAATGATTGGCCGGGTATTTCAGTAATTACCTGCAGGTGAATGTTGTTTTTTAATGAAGATGACATGCTATCTGATCTGACTGACCTTGTGCCTGCGTTTTCTTCAATATAATTTACAAAAACAGAATCGTTGCGATACAAAACATAAGGACCGTCAATTACTGTTGCAGGTAATGGTCTAACCTCATGCCCGGTATTTTCTCCGGGACCAAGACCGAGGCAGTAAACGAACAAAACGGAAAACAGTATCGTGTTAATTCTTTGCATTCCTGTAAGTTTTTCTCCAAAGAGGGTCCGTGGGACTATAATCATACCTTTTTGAAGACGATGAATCCGGCAAAATAATAAATTTAATAATGTTGTAAAAAAGTAAAATTTTTAAAATTGTTCGCTTATTCCCGCCAAAATGCCTGCTAAAATTTGCCGTTTATAGTCTTGTACTTAAATCCCCCCTTTCTTGATTAAATTGTCTATCTTCACAAAGTGATCTTAGTTCTACCGCATTCAGTATTTAGTCAGTCAATTTTTTACTCTTCTCCTCAGTAATAGTTAACCTCTTCTTACTTTTTCTGTAAACTTCCTTCACAAACATTTTTTTATTTAAAATTTTTTGATTTATGAACATGTACGTTTCGAACTTGAGTTTTCACACAACAGATGAAGACCTGAACAAATTATTCTCTCAGTTTGGCAGTGTATCTTCTGCTAAAGTTATCAATGACCGTGAGACTGGCCGCAGCCGTGGTTTCGGTTTTGTTGAAATGGATTCTGATGAAGATGCTAAAAAAGCAATTGCAGGCCTGAACAACAAGGAAGTGGAAGGCAGAGCAATGTCAGTTTCGGTTGCAAAACCCAAAAAGGCTGATAATAAAAGATGGTAATGTTGAAGAGCAGATAACCCATTTGCTTTAACGTATAACCTGAAAAATTTCCCCCGCCCAAAAGCGGGGTTGATTTGTTTTGGTGATGCCCCCCTCGTTACTATCTGCAGTGAATTCCTTCCATCCATCAATATCTCTTCCCGGTTTTTATTATTATCCTTTCCTTTACAGAAGCAAATTCATTTAAAACTTTTGTATGCGGAATAACAGAAAGAAATTCTTACAGCAATTGGGGGCCGGCTTATTTGTGGCAGGATTGCCAGGCATAGCATCAGCTGGAAATTTTTTGGAATCAACAATTGATGTAAATGATTTTGAGAACGGTGGTGCAGCTGATGATGAAAAATACTGGAAACATATTGCTCATAAATATTATACCGTTTCAAAAGATTATATAAATCTTGAGAACGGTTACTATGGCATACAACCCAAGCCTGTATTGCAGACTTTTCAAAAAAACATTGCACTTGCCAATTCGGAAGGGGCAAGGTTTGCAAGAAAAGTTTATCCCGAATTATCTTCTTCGATAAAAAAAGAGCTGGCCGCTTTTCTGCAAGTATCGGCCGAAGAGATCATCATTACCCGCAATGCAACTGAAGCGCTGAATATTGCCATACAAGGTTATCCTTTCAAACAGGGCGATGAAGTGTTGATGTGCCAGCTTGATTATTTCAGCATGATCGAAACATTCAGAATGCTGGAAAAGAAGGGCCGTATAAAAGTAAATGCATTTGACATGCCTTTATTGCCCGCAAGCGAAGACGAAATTGTTGAGCAATACAGACAGGAGATAACTGATAAAACAAAAGTGATCTTGTTGACGCATGTTTCAAACATCAATGGTTTAATTGTACCAGTTGCAAAGATCGCAGCCATGGCAAAGCAGAGGGGAATCGATACCATTACAGATTCAGCGCATGCTTTGGGTCAGTTGCCCTTTAGTTTACCTGCACTTGGTTCAGATTTCGTTGGAATGAATCTGCATAAATGGATCGGCAATCCAATTGGGGCAGGAGTGTTATACATAAAGAAGGAGCGAATAAAAGAAGTGAATGTTCTATTTGGAGATGTGAATACTGCCGAAGACAACATCAGTAAGTTGGCTCATTTCGGCACGACTCCTTTTGCTGTTGTGATGACGATCCCAATAAGTCTTGCTTTTCATAAACAGATGGGAGTTGAAAGAATTTCGCAGAGATTGCATTACCTGAAATCTATTTGGATAAATGAATTAGAAAAACAAGATGCAGTTGAGATAGTGACACCGAAAAATATATCTTGTGCTATTGCTTCATTTCGAATAAAAGATAAAAAAGTTGCAGAGGTTGCCGATTATTTATTTAAACAACATAGCATTCTTACTGTAAACAGAGCATTGGGAAAAGACGGATGCATACGGGTAACTCCATCAGTATATACAGGTGCTGATGACGTTAAAAAATTTGTGACCGCCGTAAAATCATACATTAATGTATAAAAAAATGATGCGTTATAAGAACGCATCATTTTCGTGAGCTACTTGCCGGACGAACTACTGCAAGTACAATCAGGACCGCACAAACAGATGGTGCAATCACAATTTGATTTCTCCTTGTTCTTTTGAGTTTTTGTTTTCATGACTAATTGTTTGTATTGTTATTAATGATTAACAATACAAATCTACTATAGCAGGCAAGCGTTGGTATTATATTATTCCAGGAAATATTTATATAATTTTTTGTTTAGGAGAGAGTAGGGTGGTGAAGTGTTGTAGATTGAAAAGAGATAAATTGATGATGCATCCCTTTTAATTCTTAATCAATCATTTTCAGGCATTTTATCAGTTCGCCTTTGGCATTACTGATTTTCATTATATTGTTTTTCTTGGTCTATAAATTTCTAAACTTAAATTTTTGTCCGCCAACAGAAGCTTCGTACATCAATCCGCCTTTTATTTGCGAGAATATCATTACACCGTCTTTATATTTTACATTGGCAGCTGCTCCTTTTGTTGCAGCCACTGCTGATGCCTGCCCTGAAAATTCGATCTTATTTTCTTTAAAGCGGTTAAGTTCTGCTTCAGTTTCAAAAAATATAACTTCACGGTATGCTTGTCCGCCCCATTGAAAACCAATAGACACCTGCGTCATTTTTGCCATGCCGATCAATACTCCTTTTTGAAAAACTGCGCCATTTCCCGCAGCGCCACCGATACCAATTGCACCTTTACCTACATTTGGAAAAATGACATAACCATAGGCATTATCAAACAGATTTTTCATTAAACCATCTGCTTTGATAAAATCCGTTTTGGCTTCTTTGGCATCAGCTACAATTTTATCGTCTTTGTCTTCGCTTTGCGCCTGGGTTGAATTATTAATTAATAACCCCGTTAGTATAAAAGTAATGGTTAGAAAGGTGAGATATTTCAATCGTTTCATGATAAATGTATTTTAAAAATTTAACGATAAAATATTTTTTAGGTTTTGTATAAGAATATTATAGAAAAATTGTGCCAGTTCTCGATTGGGAGTGATTTTTTTTTGATCCTTATTTTACATATCCTGTAAATAAATGGAAAGTTTTTTCAGATCTTCTTCTTTTGCAAGGTCGATCTTGTTCTCATCCAGCCATTGTTCAATTTTTTTCTGCTTGTCTCCATACATTTTCAGCAAACCTTTTTTATTTGCACGGGAAAAATGATTGAACCTGTCGCCAAAAAAATAATAAACATGCTCAGTGAATGTAAGTTTTTCTTTTGCAACAAGATCTTTCATGTGCTGGCTACCGGTAAACTTTGTGTATGTTTCAATTGCCGCGAAACCGGGGGTTTCCATGGCACCAAGTTTTTCTTTGTTTGACATCTCAAGCAATTTCTTTTTGGCTACTTTAACAGTTTGATTGCTTGATATCTGTTGCATCCAGCCATTGTCAAAAAAAAACGTATCCTTTTCTACTGCTACGAACTTGATATTTTTTTCATCAGCCAGGGAAATTGTGTCGCCGTTTTTTGGATCAATGAATTGCATTTCTCCAAATACACTATTGTAGTTCAATTTTACATTTACTACTGTGCCATCTTTTAGTGTTACTGTGCCAGGCTTGAATTCTGCATAGCTGTAGATCTCAGTTGCGGGAATGGCTTCAACAATTTTTTGCCCGGGGTTTACTGTAAATGTCTTTTTATTCTGTGCTGATACAATGAAATTGTATAAAATAATTACAGTGGCAATTACTAATTTGCGCATAGTGATTGGATTGGGTAGTAAAAGGTACAGATTTTTGATCCACTGCTCTTAAAGAAAAAGAATTATTACTTTTTACTTACCCTGTAAAGATTGCCTGAATCAGTTACGGCATAAAGCATGCCATTGAAATAAGCAACATCCCTGAACCGTTCCTTCAGATCGGCCAATAATCTTTCTTCGCCAACCACTTTGTTGTTTTCAATAACTAAACGTGCAATATGAGAACTGCTGAGTCCGCCGATAAATAAGTTGTTTTTCCATTCAGGAATTGTATTGCCTTTATAAAAAACCATTCCGCCTGGTGAAAGAACAGGGTCCCAATAATAAACCGGTTGTTCCATCCCGTCTTTTTGCTGAATGCCATCACCAACCTGGCCGCCTGCATATTCAATTCCGTAAGTAATAGTGGGCCATCCATAATTTTTTCCTGCTTTTATAAGATTCAATTCATCCCCACCTCTCGGGCCAAATTCTGCTTCCCATAATTCGCCGGTCACAGGGTGTATATCGAGGCTTTGTGCATTACGAATTCCATATGCATAAATTTCAGGCATTGCATCTTTTTGTTTTATGAACGGGTTTCCCGGCGCCGGTTTGCCATCTTTTGTTATTTTAAAAATTTTACCAAGACCTGAATTAAGCCATTGAGCCTGTTTTCTACCTTCAAGAACTGATCTTTCACCCGTACTTACAAAAAGATTCCCGTCTTTATCAAACACAAGTCTCGAACCATAATGCATATTGCTTCTTAAAGTAGGAGTGGCACGAAAAATAACAACCGGGTTTTGAACTTTTGATTGTGCCTCATCAAGCTGGCCTTTTGCAACAGCCATCAGGTTTTCAGCTCCGTGTTTTTCAGAAAATGACCAATAGATCGTTTTGTTTCTAGCATAATCTGGATCTAATGCCACATCAAGCAAACCACCCTGGCCACTTGCATCAACTTCAGGAATACCGGTTATTTTTTTTATAAAGGTCCCACTTGCATCATGAATTTGCATATAACCTGATTTTACTGTAATAAGCAATCTTCCATCAGGCAACGGAATAACAGCCCATGGGCTGCCAAGGTTAGAGGCGAGCTTATCAACTTTATAAGGCGTTTTTGTTTTAACTCCGGAAATTCTTGTTTGTCCGCTATGCGCAGGCTTATAGTTCGTATTGGGTTTTTTAGTTTCAACGGGGGCTTTTGTCGTATCACCTACGTTATTTCCTGAACATCCTAATGAAAAAAGAACAACTGTAATGCTTGCAACTATTTTTGATTTCATAAATAATGTTTGATCTGTTTGTTGTAAAAATAAAGAACTGTTTTAAAAGGGCTTGAAATAATTATTTCCCTGGCTATATTAATATCATTGATCTTTTCTTGCGTCGCACTCTTGTACTGCAACAAGTCTATTCAACTTTTATGATCCAAATGAAGCATTCCCGACTTTGCCGGTGGTACACCCGGTAAACGGATAGCTATCGGGTCTATTCTGCGATATTTGAAAACACATTACAGTATCGTACTAATACTATTTACCATCTTTCATTTAATGAAATACCAAATTTCACATCGGGATACTCTAAACCTGAATGAAATTTAATAACTTCATGGAGCAATTGTGATTTATGAAGAGACTTTTCATCCTGATATTTTCGCTAACTATTTATACTGTTAGTCAATCACAAACTTTAAAGTATGTGATGTTCTCAGCCGGCGCCGATCTTACATCCCTTTCATATATTACCGATCAGAAAGTGATAATAAAAATTTCACAGGAGGGTAAGATACTTGAGTTTGGTGATGAACTGGAACCGGGGCGTTTTTATTCACAACCCGGCAGGCTGCAGCAATACATGGGAAGGGTGGAGTATTACGAGAGGCAATTTGATTCAATATTAAACGGAAGAGTAAAAAGTATCGGTACCACGATGATCACTTATTATGGTTCATTTGAAAATGCAGCAGTCGTTGGTAAAGTAAAATCGATAGGCACAATGTGGTTTGATTATTATACCGATTTTGAAAATGAATCTGTAAGAGGCAAATTAAAAACAGCAGGGCAAAGAAGTTTTACCTATTACACTTC
>Ga0209797_10001002_pt1 | contig 14189 bp, 13 predicted proteins | sample DOMMetBare3Fresh_2_FD_187472 | JGI IMG/M metagenome (GOLD analysis project Ga0209797, IMG submission 187472) | Wetland sediment microbial communities from St. Louis River estuary, USA, under dissolved organic matter induced mercury methylation -... | ecosystem: Environmental > Aquatic >... | reverse complement strand
CGCCACCGATCATGGCCGCGGCGATGTTGTCGAGGAAGCTCGACAGCACGAAAACCATGACCAGCAGCACGAAGCCTCCCTTCCAGTCCTGCGGCAGCACCCGGGGCAATACCGCCGCCAGATGGCTTCGCTCGAAGTGGTTGGCCAGCAGCGAGAAACCCACCAGCAGCGCAAACAGGTTGGCCACCATGACCCACTCGTGCCCCAGGTGCGCTGCGAGCCCGGCGACACCGGCGCCGGCGGGAAACGGCGAGAACAGCAGCTTGTACAGCGTGATGACGGCCAGTCCCGTGACGGCGACCTTGAGCACATGCTGGTGGAACAGCGCAACGCCGGTCAGCGTCAGCGCGAACAGCACGAAGTCAAAGGGGATGCCGGCGATCGTCATGGTTCTTATGCCTGCTCGGTGCGCGCCATTCTAGGCAGCTCACCATGCCTGCCTTACTCGTGAAAGCGCGCGAACGCCGAAACCGGCTCCCGCTCCGTGACGAGCCGGTTCTCGGGTGCATCGGGGTCGGCCCAGCCGAGCGACATGCCGCACACAACCATCTCGCCGGCATTCAGCGCGAGCTGCTGCCTGATCACCTCGTGGAAGCCGATGAACGCCGCCTGCGGGCAGGTGTCCAGGCCGCGCCCGCGTGCAGCCACCATGATGTTTTCCAGGAACATGCCGTAGTCGAGCCAAGAGCCCTGGCGCAAGATGCGGTCGATCGTGAAGATCAGACCTACCGGCGCATCGAAGAAGGTGTAATTGCGGCCATGCTGGGCGTGCATGCGCGCCTTGTCGCCCTTGCCGATGCCCAGCAGCCCGTACAGGTCCCAGCCGATCTTGCGGCGCCGCTCGATATAGGGCGAGACCCACTCGGTCGGGTAGTAGTCGTATTCGCCGACGTCAGCGCCGGTCGAGCCGGCGGCGGCGTTGGCGTCGTGCGCGACGAGGATCTTGCGTGACAGTTCTTCCTTGGTGCGGCCGGTCAGCACGTGCACCTTCCAGGGCTGGGTATTGACACCCGAGGGCGCGCGCGACGAGACGGCAAGGATGTCCTCGATCGTCTGTCGCGGCACCGGCGTGGGCAGGAATGCGCGTACCGAGCGCCGGCTCCTGATGGCCTCGTCGACGGCGGCGGTGGATTGCGTTGTGATCTTCATGAATGCAGTTCGTGGTCGCGCAGGACGGGAGCAACGGCAACGGCTCGCGAGCGCCAGCGCTGCCAGGAATCGAATGCCGCCTCCAGCGTGGCCAGGTGGGCGCTCACGCTGTCGTCGATGTCGCGGCCGTAGCCGCCTGCCATGCTGACCGCCACGGCGATGCCGCGTTCGCGGCAGGCAGCGAAGACGCGCCGGTCGCGCTCGGCCAGACCCTCGTGCGTCAGCGCCAGGCGGCCCAGGCGGTCGCCCTCGTGCGGATCGGCGCCTGCGACATAGAACACCAGGCCGGGCAGCGCGGCTCCGTGGCTTCGCCACAGCGTGTCCAGTGCCTGGTCGAGTGCAGCCAGGTAGGGTCTGTCGGTGCAGCCATCGGGCAGTTCGACGTCGAGGTCGCTCGGCTGCTTGCGGAACGGAAAGTTCCGCGCGCCGTGCATCGACAGCGTGAACACGGTGTCATCGTCGCGAAAAATCGCCGCTGTACCGTTGCCCTGATGGACGTCCAGGTCGATCACCGCCACGCGCAGCAACTTCCGATGGCGCCGGTGCCACTCGGCCTGCATCAGGCGCGCGGCGACCGCGGCATCGTTGAACACGCAGTAGCCGCTGCCCTTGTCGGACTGCGCGTGGTGCGTGCCGCCGGCCAGGTTGGCCGCCACGCCCTCGCCATCCAGCAAGGCCGCACGCGCGGCCTGGATCGTGGCTCCGACCGAGCCGCGCGCGCGTTCTGCCATGCGGGGCGTCCACGGGAAGCCGATTTCACGCTGGTCGGCGGGCGACAGCAGGCCCTCGGCGACCGCGCTCACGTAGCGCGGCGTGTGCGCCAGCGCCAGTTCGCCGTCGCTGGCTGGCTCGGCCTGCCTGAGCCGGATCCCCGGGCATCGCTGCGCGAGGCGATCGCGCAAGCGTGCGTACTTTCCCATCGGGAAGCGGTGACCCTCGGGCAGCGGCAGCACGAAGTGGTCTGCATAGAACGCCTGCATGGGGCGGCATTGTCGGGCCAGCGCTGTTGCATTTAGAGCGGGATTCCTAGGTTTTTTGGTGCACCGCAACAAAAAGGGGTTGCATTCCGAGGGTTCCTACCTAAAATCCGTCTCATGCTGCAATGCAGCAAAGTTGTACGTCCCGACCCCCACCCACCAATGGAGAGATACACATGTTGACCGCTGAACAACTGATGGCTGCCCACAAGGCGAATGTTGAAACCCTGTTCGGTCTGACCGGCAAGGCTTTTGAAGGTATGGAAAAGCTCGTCGAGCTGAACCTGCAAGTTGCCAAGACCGCGCTCGGCGAAGCCGGCTCGGCCGCGAGCGCCGCGCTATCGGTGAAGGACGCTCAGGAACTGCTGAGCCTGCAAGCCAGCTACCTGCAGCCGACCGCCGAGAAGGCCGCTGCCTACACCCGTCACCTGTATGACATCGCTGCGGCGACCAATGCCGAAGTGACCCGGGTTGCCGAGTCGCAGATGGCTGATTCGCAGAAGAAGTTCATGAACCTCGTCGACAGCGCGGCCAAGAATGCGCCGGCCGGCACCGAGAACGCCGTCGCGCTGGTGCGCTCGGCTGTCGCCGCTGCCAACAATGCGTTCGAGAGCGTTCAAAAGGCAGCCAAGCAGGCCGCCGATGTCGCGGAAGCGAACTTCCAGGCGATGACCACCACGGCGGTCAAGGCGACCCAGGGCGCGACCAAGCCCCGCCGCGCGGCCTGAATCTTGCTGGATAGAAGATCAAGCCCATAGGATGCACCGGATCTGAGCGCAGTTGCTGCCCTGTGAGGCGGCGACGCACCTGACGGGTTGTCTCCTCGGTACCTGGTCTGACGGTACCTTTGCGGCCCGGTGGCAACACCGGGCCGCTTTTCATTGGCGGCTTTGGCTATATGAAAAGAGCGATTAAATAGTTCTCGGGAATATGCTGACTCCATAGCATCGCCGGACCATGAAAGTCCGCGATCTCGACCTCAGCGACAACGCCGTCAATGCCGAGCATCGGGCGCTCGGCCTGCCGCCTGTCGAAGCCTCGGTCACGCGCAGCGCGGGCGAGCCTTCGCTGCGCCTGGTGATGTGGTCGGTGTCCTTGCTGCTGGGCGGCCTGACGCTGTACCTCGCAGCCCGCTTGTTCAATCAGCCCGACGGCAAACCGGCGCTGCAGCTGATCGTCGCAACGCTCGAGACCCCGGAGTTCTGGTCGGCGGTCGCGGTGGGCCTGGTGGCGCAGACCGTCGACGGCGCGCTGGGCATGGCTTACGGCATCACCTCGACGAGCTTCCTGCTCGCCACCGGCTCGAGCCCTGCGGTCGCCAGTGCCAGCGTGCATATCGCCGAGGTGTTCACCACCGGCGTGTCGGGGATCTCGCACATCAAGTTCGGCAATGTCGACAAGGGCCTGCTCCTGCGCCTGCTGGTGCCCGGGATCATCGGCGCTGGCGCCGGCGCGTGGCTCGTCTCGAGCGTCAACGGCGCGACGATCAAGCCTCTCATCACCGCCTACCTGCTGCTCATGGGCCTGTACGTGATCAGCAAGGTGTTCCGCACCGTGCGCACGCGCGTCGAAGCACCGCGCCACGTCGCCAAGCTGGGCCTGGCCGGCGGCTTCGTCGACGCGGTCGGCGGTGGCGGCTGGGGGCCGGTCGTGACGACCACGCTGGTGGGTACCGGCAACGATCCGCGCATGACGATCGGCTCGGTCAACCTGGCCGAGTTCTTCCTCACCTTCGTCAGTGCCGGCGTGTTCACGCTGCTGGTCGGCGAGTCGCCCTGGCTCACCGTCGCGGGCCTGGTCATCGGCGGGCTGTTCGCCGCTCCGTTTGCCGCGATGTTGACGCGCCGGCTGCGCACCAAGGCGCTGCTCGCAATGGTGGGCAGCGTGATCGCGGCGATCAGCACCTTCAACCTGTATCGAGCCTTGATGTAGCGGCCATGTACCAGTACAGCGACTTCGACCGCGCCTTCGTGCGCGCCCGCGCCGCGCAGTTCCGCGACCAGTTGCAACGCCACCTGCGCGGTGAGCTCTCGGACGACGAGTTCCGCCCCCTGCGCCTGCAGAACGGCTGGTACGTGCAGCGCCACGCGCCGATGCTGCGTGTCGCGATCCCCTATGGCGCGATCTCGTCGGCGCAGTTGCGCACGCTGGCCCGCATCGCCCGCGAGCACGACCGCGGCTGGGGCCACTTCACGACGCGCCAGAACCTGCAGTTCAACTGGATCCCGCTCGCCCGCGCGGCCGACGTGATGGACGAACTCGCCGCGGTGGACATGCACGGCATCCAGACCAGCGGCAACTGCATCCGCAACATCACGAGCGACGCGTTTGCCGGCGTCGCGAGCGACGAGATCGTCGATGCGCGCCCCTACTGCGAGATCCTGCGCCAGTGGAGCACGCTGCATCCGGAGTTCGCGTTCCTGCCGCGCAAGTTCAAGATCGCGGTCAGCGGCGCGAAGGAAGACCGTGCCGCGATCGGCTGGCACGACATCGGCCTGCAGCTGGTGAAGAACGCGGCCGGCGAAGTCGGCTTCGAGGTCTATGTCGGCGGCGGCATGGGCCGCACGCCGATCATCGGCACGCGGGCCAACGCCTTCGTGCCCTGGGACCACATCCTCGTGTTCATCGAGGCCATCGTGCGCGTGTACAACCGCTACGGGCGGCGCGACAACGCCTACAAGGCGCGCATCAAGATCCTGGTCAAGGCCGAGGGCGAGAAGTTCTTCCAGGCGGTCAACGCCGAATACCGCGCCATCCTCGAGCGCGATGTCGACGGCGCCGCGCACATCGTGCCGAGGGCCGAACTCGAACGCGTGGCGGCCTCGTTCCGCGCGCCCGCCGGCGTGCGCCCGCTGCCCGAACCCAGCGCGCCGCTGGACGAGTCGCGCCCCTACGTGCGCTGGGTCGAGCGCAACGTGCGCGGCCACCGCATCGCCGGCTATCGCGCGGTGACGCTGTCGCTCAAGCGCGCGGGCCAGGCGCCCGGCGATGCGACCGACGCGCAGATGCACGCCGCGGCCGACCTGGCCGACCGCTACTCGCACGGCGAATTGCGCGTCACGCACGAGCAGAACCTGGTGTTGCCGTGGGTCAAGGCCAGCGACCTGTTCGCGCTCTGGCAGGCCGCCAAGGCGGCGGGCTTCGCCACGCCCAACATCGGCCTGGTGAGCGACATGATCGCCTGCCCGGGCGGCGACTTCTGCGCACTGGCCAACGCGCGCTCGATCCCCGTGGCCGCGCAGATCACCGAGCGCTTCGCCGACCTCGACGAGCAGGAGGACATCGGCGAGCTCGACCTGCACATCAGCGGCTGCATCAACAGCTGCGGCCACCATCACAGCGGCCACATCGGCATCCTCGGCGTCGACAAGGACGGCGCCGAGTGGTACCAGCTCACGCTCGGCGGCACCGACGGCAGCACACGCGGCGGCCCCCCGACGCCAGGCAAGGTGATCGGCCCCTCATTCGCGGCCGACGAGATCGCCGACGCCGTCGAGGCCGTGATCGACACCTACCGGCGCGAGCGCCAGGGCGGCGAGCGCTTCGTCGACAGCGTGGGGCGTCTGGGCCTGCTGCCGTTTCGCGCCGCAGCGGACGCAGCGCGCCGCAGCACCGCGCGCCACGCCGAGGGGGTCCAGGCATGAGGTTCGTCGACACCCACCGCGACCCCTGGCGCACGCTCGGCGGCGACGACGGCCCGCCGGTCAGCATCACGCCGGCCGCGCATTTGCTGCTCGACCTCGCGCAATGGCACGCGGTGCGCGCCGCCTGGCCCGCTGGGCTGCCGGTGGGCGTGCGCCTTGCGAACGACCAGGAGATCGAAGTGCTCGAACCGGATCTGCCGCGCCTGGCGCTGGTGGCGCTGCACTTCCCGAAGTGGGTCGATGGCCGTGCCTACAGCCAGGCCCGCCTCCTGCGCGCACGCCATCGCTTCGCGGGTGAGGTGCGCGCCACCGGCGAGGTGCTCGCCGACATGGCACCGCTGCTCGAGCGCACCGGGTTCGACGCCGTCGTGCTGCGCCACGACCAATCGGTCGAGGTGGCCGAGCGCGCGCTCGACTTCTTCCCCGGCCACTACCAGGGCGACGTGCACGACAACCGCCCGCTGTTCGCCAAGCCTGCCGGCACGGCCGAAGCGCTGGCGAAAGGCGCCGCACGCGAGTTCGTCAACGAGGGGGCTGCGATATGAACGCGATCGAACTGAACGCGCGCGCCACCACCGGCTTCGACCAGCGCGTCGCGCAGACACTGGACCTGCTGCGCCGAGCGACACGGGTGCACGAAGGCCGGATCGTGCAAGCGACAAGCCTGGGCGCCGAGGACATGGTGCTGACCGACCTGATCGCCAGACACGGCCTGAACATCGGGCTGGCCACGCTCGACACCGGCAAGCTGCACGCCCAGACGCTGGCCCTGATCCCGCGCATCGAGCAGCGCTACGGCCTTGCGGTGCAAGTGTTCCGGCCCGCCGAAACGGCGGTCGTGCAGTTCGTGGCCCGCCACGGCGAGCGCGCGATGTTCGACAGCGTCGAGCAGCGCTTGGCCTGCTGCGGCCTGCGCAAGCTCGAACCGCTGTCGCGCATGCTCGACGGCATGGGCGCCTGGGTCACCGGCCTGCGACGCGAGCAATCGTCGCAGCGCGCCGAAGTCCCGCCGTACGAGATCGATGGCACGGGCCGCGTCAAGTTCAATCCGCTTGCCCACTGGAGCTGGGCCGACGTTTGGTACTACATCGCCACGAACGACGTTCCCTACAACCCGCTGCACGACCTTTTCTTCCCGAGCATCGGCTGCGAGCCCTGCACGCGCGCGATCGCCCTGGGTGAGGACTTCCGCGCCGGACGCTGGTGGTGGGAACAGGAGGGCGCCAAGGAGTGCGGCCTGCACGTCACGACAAGCGAAGGAACCGCCGCATGAACGCGCGCACATCGGTCGAGCAGCTGTTGCCGGCACTCGACCACACCCACCTGGATCATCTCGAGGAAGAGGCGATCTTCATCCTGCGCGAGGTCGCGGCGAGCTTCGAGCGGCCGGCGCTGCTGTTTTCCGGCGGCAAGGACTCCTGCGTGGTGCTGCGCCTGGCCGAGAAGGCGTTCAAGCAGCGCAACGCCCATGGCGAGTACGAGGGCCGCCTGCCATTACCGCTGCTGCACGTGGACACCGGGCACAACTTCCCCGAGGTGATCGCCTTTCGTGACCGCCGCGTGGCCGAGATGGGCGAGCGCCTCGTGGTCGGCCATCTCGACGACTCGATCGCACGCGGCACGGTGCGCCTGGCGCACCCGCTCGAGTCGCGCAACGGCCACCAGACGGTGACGCTGCTGGAGGCGATCGAGTCTCACCGCTTCGACGCGCTCGTCGGCGGCGCGCGGCGCGACGAGGAGAAGGCGCGCGCCAAGGAGCGCATCTTCAGCCACCGCGACAGCTTCGGCCAGTGGCTGCCCAAGGAGCAGCGGCCCGAGCTGTGGACGCTGTTCAACACGCGCCACCGCCCGGGGGAGCACTTCCGCGCCTTCCCGATCAGCAACTGGACCGAGCTGGACGTGTGGCTGTACATCGCGCGCGAGAACATCCCGCTGCCGGGCCTGTACTACGCGCACGAGCGCGAGGTGATCCGCCGCAAGGGCCTGCTCGTGCCGCTGACCGACGTGACGCTACCTGCCAACGGCGAGCGCATCGAGACCGCGACGGTGCGTTTTCGCACCGTCGGCGACATGACCTGCACCTGCCCGGTGGAAAGCGAGGCGGCCAACGCCGCAGAGATCGTCGCCGAGACGTTGACCGTCACCGTCAGCGAACGCGGCGCCACCCGCATGGACGACCGCACCAGCGATGCCTCGATGGAGCGGCGCAAGAAGGAAGGATATTTCTGATGAATTCGACCCCCAAGCTCGCTTCGCGCGCGGCCCCCCAAGGGGGCGCGTCGAGTTCTAGGGGCGGCCCGTCGAACTCGACGGCCCGCGCCCTGCGCTTCCTCACCGCCGGCAGCGTCGACGACGGCAAGAGCACGTTGATCGGCCGCCTGCTGTTCGACAGCCGCGCGATCCTGGCCGACCAGATCGACGCGCTCGAGCGCCGTGCGGCGGGCCGACCGATCGACCTGTCGCTGCTCACCGACGGCCTGGAGGCCGAGCGCGAACAGGGCATCACGATCGACGTCGCGTTCCGCTACTTCGCCACGCCTGCGCGCAAGTTCATCATCGCCGACGCGCCGGGCCATGAGCAGTACACCCGCAACATGGTCACCGCCGCCGCCGGCAGCGACGCCGCGGTGGTGCTGGTCGACGTGACCAAGGTCGATTGGCGCAGCCGCCCGGTGAGGCTGCTGCCGCAGACGCGCCGCCATGCGCTGCTGGCGCGCCTGCTGCGCGTGCCGAGCATCGTGTTCGCGGTCAACAAGCTCGACGCGGTGGACGATCCCGGCGCCGCGTTCGATGCGGTGCACCACGCCCTCTCGGCCTTTGCAGCCGAGGCGGGCATCGACGTCGCGGCCACCGTGCCAGTGTCGGCACTTCGCGGCGACAACGTCACCGCCACTCTGGACGTGCCCTGGTATCGCGGTCCCTCGCTGCTCGAGGTCCTCGAGCAGCTTCCCACCGCGCAGGAGCGCCATGAAGGTGCGCTCGCGCTGCCGGTGCAGTACGTGGCGCGCCATGGCGACGGCACCGGCCACGCGTCGCGCGTCTTCTGGGGGCGCATCGCGCAGGGCGCGGTGCGTGCAGGCGACGCGGTGCAGGTCTTCCCGAGCGGCCAGGGTGCCACGGTCGTCGAAGTGCGCCGCGCCGGCCATGCGGTGGCCGCAGCCGTGGCCGGCGAGAGCGCCGGCCTCATGCTCGACCGCCAGCTCGACGTCTCGCGCGGCGACTGGATCGCCGCGCCGGGCACGCTCGCGCCGGCGAGCCGCTTTCGCGCGACGCTGGCCTGGCTGGACAACGAGCCGGCCGCGATCGGCCGCAAGTACTGGCTGCGCCATGGCAACCGCTGGGTGCAAGGCCGCATCGCGTCGATCGAGCATGTGCTGGACATTCACACGCTGGTGCCGGGCGAGGCGCATCAACTGGCCCCCAACGAGGTCGGCCAGGTCACGATCGAGCTGCACCAGCCGCTGCCGCTCCAGCCGTACGCGCAAAACCGCGTGGGCGGCGCGCTGATCGTGGTTGACCCGGCCAGCCACCGCACCAGCGGTGCGTTGCTGGTCGAGGACGCGGTGTCATGAGACCCGTGGTCTTCGTCGGCGCCGGCCCCGGCGCGGCCGACCTGATCACGCTGCGCGGCGCACGCGCGCTCGAGACCGCCGACGTGGTGCTGCACGACGCGCTGACCGACCCGGCGCTGCGCAAGATGGCGCCGCGCGCACGCTGGATCGACGTGGGCAAGCGCGGGTTCTGCGATTCCACAGGTCAGACGCGCATCAACGCGCTGCTCGTCGAGCACGCGCGCGCGGGCCGCGCCGTGGTGCGCCTGAAAGGGGGCGACCCGAGCGTGTTCGGGCGGCTCGAGGAAGAGCTCGATGCACTGGCTGCCGCCGGCATCGGTGCCGAAGTGGTGCCCGGCGTCACCGCCGCGATCGCCGCCGCGGCAGCCACGCTGCGACCGCTCACCCGGCGCGGACGCGGTCGCAGCGTCGCGCTCACGACCGCAATGACGCGCGAAGGCGACGTGCGGGCCGCTCGCACGGCCGACACCGAGGTCTTCTACATGGCCGGCCGGCAGCTTGCCGCTCTGGCACGGCGGCTGGCCGCCGCGGGATGGCCCGCGGACACCCCGACCCTCGTGGTCTCGCGTGCCGGCTGGCCCGACCAGATCGCGAGCGACCACCATGTGGCCACGCTGGCCTTGGCGAGCCTGCTGCACAGCGGGCGTCCGACCGTCGTGACGGTCGGCGCGGGCGCCACTGCCGTGACCTCGGTCAAGCCTGCATTGCCCCAAGGGGCGCGCGAAGGCGCGTTCGCGGCCCGGCCGTAAAATCGCCTTTCCATGGGCCCGCCTCGATGCGGGCCCTTCAATGTCGTCCTCCCTGCACCGTCATGACCCACGTCGTCCTCGAATCGTGCATCCGCTGCAAGTACACCGACTGCGTCGATGTCTGCCCCGTCGATTGCTTTCGCGAGGGACCGAACATGCTGGTGATCGACCCGGATGAATGCATCGACTGCGCGGTGTGCATCCCCGAGTGCCCGGTCAACGCGATCCTGCCGGAGGAGGACGTACCGCAGGACCAGCTGAAGTTCGTGCCGATCAACGCCGAGCTGGCGAAGAAATGGCCGAGCATCACCAAGCGCAAGCCCGCGCCAGCCGATGCCGACGAGTGGAAAGACAAGAAGGACAAGCTCGACCAGTTGATCCGGTGATCAGGCCCGCCTCCCGAGCGGCTGCGCCGCTCCCCCTCGAGGGGGCGACGCCGGCGGCCGGGCACGACCCGATCCGCGGCGTCCGCTGAGAAGAGCACGCTCAAGACTCACATGACCCAAACCATCGAAACCGACGCCGTCATCGTCGGTGCCGGCCCGGTGGGCCTGTTCCAGGTGTTCGAGCTGGGCCTCTTGGAGATCAAGGCCCACATCATCGACTCGCTGGCCTACGCCGGCGGCCAGTGCATCGAGCTCTATCCGGACAAGCCGATCTACGACATCCCGGCCGTGCCGGTGTGCACCGGCAAGGAGCTCACCGACAACCTGCTCAAGCAGATCGAACCGTTCGGAGCGACCTTCCACCTCGGCCAGGAGGTCACCGTGGTCGAGAAGCGAGAGGACGGCCGCTTCTTCGTGCAGACAAGCAAGGGCACGCAGTTCATCGCCAAGACGATCTTCATCGCCGCCGGTGTCGGGGCGTTCCAGCCGCGCCTGCTGAAGGTCGACGGTCTCGACAAGTACGAGGGCACGCAGCTTTTCTATCGCGTCAAGGACCCGGCATTGTTCGGCGGCAAGAACCTGGTGATCGTGGGCGGCGGCGATTCAGCGCTCGACTGGACTCTGAACTTCGTGCAGGAAGGGCCCCACAAGGCCGAGAGCGCGATCCTCGTGCACCGGCGCGACGGCTTCAAGGCCGCGCCCGCCAGCGTGGCCCGGATGAGGGAGCTGTGCGAGGCCTACGAGATGCAGTTCATGGTGGGCCAGGTCACGGGCATCGACGAACGCGACGGCAGGCTCACCGCAGTCAAGGTCACCGGCGGCGACGGTGTCACGCGCGTCGTGCCACTGGACATGCTGCTCGTGTTCTTCGGCCTGTCCCCCAAGCTCGGCCCGATCGCCCAATGGGGCCTGGCCATCGAGCGCAAGCAACTGGTGGTGGACACCGAGCAGTTCAGCACCAACGTGCCGGGCATCTTCGCGGTGGGCGACATCAACACCTACCCGGGCAAGAAGAAGCTGATCCTGTCGGGCTTCCACGAGGCCGCGCTGGCCGCGTTCGGCGCGGCGCCGATCATCTTCCCGGACAAGCGCATCCACCTGCAGTACACCACCACCAGCCCGAAGCTGCACAAGGTGCTGGGCGTGGAGACGCCCAACTTCGACGATTAGAATCCGTCGTGCCGCGGCTTGATGCCGTGGCTCCGCTAGGGGTGCTGGACCCGAAAGTCCGGCTGAGAAAGACCCTTCGAACCTGAATGAGGTAATCCTCGCGCAGGGAAGCATGCCGAACCGAGAAGCCGCCGACCATCGCGTCCTTTCGTCCGAGCAGCCGACCTGCCATCGACTGAACGGACGACGATGGCCCTTCGCAAATCATTGACCCCGGTCGCACTGGCGCTGTGCGCGCTGGCCGCCCACGCGCAGGATACGCAGCGCATCACGGTCACCGGCCGGCTGGTGCCGGCTGCGCCCGACGTGGCCGGCTTCGGCGCGGGCATGGATCTTCTGGCCGCACCGATCGCGACACGCAGTCTCGACGAGGAGTCGCTGCGCGACGGCGGCGTTCGCGCGCTCGCCGACCTGACACGGCTCGATGCGGGTGTGTCCGACGCCTACAACGCCGAGGGCTACTGGAGCCAGCTCACGATGCGCGGCTTCAAGCTCGACAACCGCAGCAACTACCGACGCGACGGGTTGCCGATCAATGCCGAGACCGCGCTGGCGCTGGACAACAAGGAGCGCGTCGAGATCCTGAAAGGCACGAGCGGCATCCAGGCCGGAACGAGCGCGCCGGGCGGCCTCGTGAACCTGGTCGTCAAGCGGCCGGACCGCACCGTACGCAGCGGGATCGTCGAGTGGCGCGAGGCCGGAAGCCTGCTCGCCGCGGTCGACCTCGGCGAGCGTTTCGGCGCCGACGAGCGCTACGGCTTGCGGGTGAATGTTGCGCACGAACGGCTCGACCCCTTGCTGCGCGATGCGAGGGGACAACGCTGGCTGCTCGCGCTGGCCGGCGACGCGCGGCTGCCGGGTGGGGCCCTGCTGGAGGCCGAGGTCGAGGCGAATCGTCAGCGCCAGCCCAGCCAGCCCGGCTTCAGCCTGCTCGGCAACGCCGTGCCCGACGCGAAGCGTGTCGACCCGAACCTGAACCTCAACAACCAGCCCTGGTCGCAGCCGGTGGCATTCGAGGGCCGGACCGCGTCGCTGCGTTTCACGCAGCCTTTGGGCGGCGCCTGGCGCGCCCGCCTGCATGCGATGACGCAGCGCCTGACGAGCGACGACCGCGTGGCGTTTCCGTTCGGCTGCAGCGCCGAGGGCAACTTCGACCGCTACTGCAGCGACGGGACGTTCGACCTCTACGATTTCCGCAGCGAGGGCGAGCGCCGGCGCACCGATGCAATCGAGGCGGCCCTCGAAGGCCGCGTGGCCACGGGCGCGGCCACGCATCACCTCGGCGCGAGCGTGCTGCGGACCCGGTTCGAGGCCCGCCTGCCACCGCAGGCTTTCAACTTCGCCGGCGTCGGCCGCATCGACGCCAGCGTGGCGCTGCCTGCCGCGCCGCTGCCGCTCGTCGACGTGGCCGATCGCAGCGAACGCAGCACGGAGTTGTCGGTGCGCGACCGCATCGAGTTCGGCGGTGCCTGGCGCGACGCCAGCCTGTGGTTCGGGCTGAGGCACACCCGGCTCGAGCGCGAGGCCGGCCAGCGCTTCACCACGCCGTGGCTCGCGCTGGGCTGGCACCTGTCGCCGCGCACCCACGTGTATGCCAGTTGGGGCCAGGGTGTGGAGAGCGAGGTCGCGCCCAACCTGCCCCTGTACACCAACGCCGCACGCGCCCTGCCCGCGCTGAAGAGCCGCCAGACCGAGGCGGGCGTCAAGCACGCGAACACCGGCCTCGAAGCGTCGCTCGCGGCGTTCTCGATCGCGCGCCCGCAGACCGGCAATGTCGGCGATTGCGACGTGGACGGCAGCTGCACCCGCGTGATCGATGGTCGCGCGTTGCACCGCGGCATGGAGGCGGCCCTCGCCTGGCGTCACGGCCCGTGGCGCACGCAGGCGGGTGTGCTGGCGCTGCACGCGCGGCGTGAGGGCAATGCGAACGCGTCGCTGAACGGACTGGCGCCGACCAACGTGCCTGCGCGCAGCGCGCGTGCCGAGCTCGCGCGCGAGCTTGCCTCGGGCGTGCAACTGCACGCGGCGCTGGCCTACGAAGGCGCACGCGCCGTGTTGCCCGACCACAGCGCGCGCATCCCCTCGTGGACGCGGCTCGACGTCGGTGCCAAGCTCGAACACCGCTGGAGCGGTGCCAAGGTCACCTGGCGCGCATCGATCGACAACGCCACCGATCGGCGCGCCTGGAAGGAGTCGCCCTACGAGTTCGGCCACGTCTACCTGTACCCGCTTTCGCCGAGAAACGCGCGTTTGTCAGCCGAGTTCGAGCTCTAGGCGCGACAGACGCGCACGGGGCGCCCCCTATAATTCGCCGCTGTTCCCCGATAGCTCAGTTGGTAGAGCGCCGGACTGTTAATCCGTAGGTCCCTGGTTCGAGCCCAGGTCGGGGAGCCACCATTCATAGATGCCCGCATCGTTCAATCGTTGCGGGCATCTTGCTTTCTGGGTCGCGGGGAGTGGGAGAAGTGGGTTTCGGGCCGGTATAGGGTCGGCGATCACACTTCCATCACCGCTCTCGATTCGTTGAGAATTGCCAGCAGCG
>Ga0209797_10001001_pt1 | contig 14193 bp, 9 predicted proteins | sample DOMMetBare3Fresh_2_FD_187472 | JGI IMG/M metagenome (GOLD analysis project Ga0209797, IMG submission 187472) | Wetland sediment microbial communities from St. Louis River estuary, USA, under dissolved organic matter induced mercury methylation -... | ecosystem: Environmental > Aquatic >... | reverse complement strand
CGTCGCGATGACGCGGGCGGACCCGGTGAAGTGGGCGGGGGACGAGGGAATCCGGCTGGCCGCCAGGGCGCGAACCTCGTCGGTGTTCGTCGAAGGCGGCATGGCGTACGCGGCGTGGCTCGCGAGGAAGAGGGAGGCTGCGAGGAACATCGGAAGGCGGAATGTCATGGTCTGTCTCCTTGAGTGTGGGTGGCTGCAATGCATGTCAGTCGCCGCTGGCTGCCTTTCGTTACGTCCAGGCGATGAGCGACGGCCCCTCGGCGCGGCTGCGCTCCGCAGCGCGGCCTCCGGGGTCGCGCGAGCTGGCAGATCGCGACGGATCGGCCCGGCGCCCCGACGAGCCGGCGGTGGGATGGGAGGGAACACCCCAGGCTCGAGGGGGCGCCGAGCCTCGGTCACGTCGCGCCCGGCCTGGCCATGGCCCCGTCAGCGCGCGGCGAACCGTCTCCTTTCGGTTGCCCGAAGGGAAGGCTCAGCCGTGGCGGCACGCACACGCGCACGCGGTCGGGCGGGCCCCCGAGTCGCTCGCCTGGCTCGGCGCCGGGGACGCCTGGGCTGGTGCAGCTGGCGGCGAGGCGAGGTGGCTTCGCGGCGCGGACGCGGCCCTCAGCTGCCTATCGGAGCTGACGTCGGACGCGAGAGTGGGAGCTGCGGACAGCATGAGAAGCGCAACGGCGATGATCCGGGTCGGCATGTGATTCCTCCTGACGGGTTCGCCCGGACGAGATTGCATCCGCCGCGCCAGGCCTTGAGCCCACGAAATGCGGGGACTTCGTCCATCTTCGGGAGCCGCCCGCGGAACCGTGGGGATCACGGTGTGACGGCGTCGGCCACACGCGCCAGCGCGGGCTCTTCGCGCTGAGACGCCGGCCCTCCAGCACTCGCAGGCTCGCGCCCTCGACCGATGCCTCTGCGGACACGCCGCCATCACTTCGCTGGCCGCGCGCGTTGGGTCTTGGCCGGGGCACTTCCGGCCCCGGTCCGAACATGTACGGCTTCGAGCGCGCCGTCCGCCACCCGGGCGTGAACGATCACGCGATCGCCCGGCCGCAGGTCGCTCGCCTTCGCCGGCGCACGCCCCTTCACGAACTCCGTGCGCTGCGTCAGGGCGAAGCTCTTCTCCCCCTTGGCCGTCTGGACGTCCATGCGGTCGGCGGTGATCGCCTTGACCGTGCCCTTCGCGTCCATGCCGCCCTCGTGAGCCAGCACCGGCACGGCCAGGCATATGAACGCCACTGCAAAAACGAAAGAACGTCTCATCGTCCGCCTCCTCGAGTGCGTGCCGCGACCGGGTCAATGCCGATGGCGCGCGCCGGTCGGACCTGCCGGTGGCGCCGCCTTTGGCTCGGCGCCTTCGTCTAGGAAACGCTCCTCCTCCTCGAGCTCCTTCCATTCCTCGGCCCCGCGCGGGTTGAGCCTCTCCATCTCGAGCTTCTCCTCGGCGGTCAGCGCGGGCAGGTGCCGGATGAAGTGGACCAGCTTCCAGCTCTCGTTCTCCCGCCCCGGCTGGCCCCAGGCCGGCATGCCCGTGAGCCGGACGCCGTTCTCGATGACATGGAACAGCTCGCCGTCGGTGAGCGCCTGCGTCTCCGGCCGCCGCATGTCCGGGGCTCGCGGGTAGAGCCCTCGGCCCAGGGTGGTGTCGCCGCTCCCGTCGTTCGCGTGGCAGCTCGCACAGTGGTCCGCGAAGTGCCCTCGGGCGCCGGCCAGGACCTCGGGGCTCCGCGGAACGGGGTTGCGGAGCTCGCGGGCTTCTGCCGGAACTGCCCAGTGGCGCAGATGCCGCGCGACGGCTGCCTCGAGGCGCGAGGGTTCCGGCCGCGCGGACATCCCTCCGCGCAGAAGTGCCGCGCCGACGCCGGCGACGCCAGCCGCGACGAGCGCCAGCGCCAGGACTGCCATGGTGCAGCAACGCTTCGAGCCGCTGGCCATCGTCTTCGGCGCTCCTCGCCCCGGCCGCGCTCTCGGACCCTCAGGCGCCGACCATCGCCGGCGCCGGCTCGGGCTCGACGGCCTCCTCCCCGTGCGGCGTCACCGGCCCCTCCACGACGTCCTTGCGCTTCCACAGGAAGTAGATGGGCGGGTAGACGAGCAGCTCCATGATGAACGAGGTGACGAGGCCGCCCACCATGGGCGCGGCGATGCGCTTCATGAGGTCGGCGCCGGTCCCGGTGGACCACATGATGGGGAGCAGACCGATGAAGGCGGCGAACACGGTCATGGCCTTCGGCCGCACGCGCTTCACCGCGCCGTGGATGATGGCCTCGACGAGGTCGCCCGAGGTCCGCAGCCGCCCCTTCGCCTTCGCCTCGTCGTGGGACAGGTCGAGGAAGAGCAGCATGAAGACGCCGGTCTCGGCGTCGAGGCCCATGAGGGCGATCATGCCGACCCACACCGCGATGGAGATGTTGTAGCCGAGGATCCAGAGGAGCCAGACGGCCCCCACCGCCGAGAAGGGCACGGCGAGCATGACCACCGCCGCCTTGAAGCTCGATTTCGTGTTCATGTAGAGCAGCGCGAAGATGAGCACCAGCGTGAGCGGCAGGATGAGCTTCAGCCGCTCCTTCACCCGCAGCATGTTCTCGTACTGGCCGCTCCAGGCCAGGGCGTATCCGGTCGGCAGCTTCACCGCCGCGGCCACGGCCTTCTTCGCCTCGTCCACGTAGCCGCCGACGTCGGTCTTCGAGGTGTCGAAGTCCACGTAGACGTAGCCGGAGAGGAGCCCGTTCTCGTCGCGGATCATCGACGGGCCCTCGACGAGCTTCACGTCGGCGATCTCCGACATGGGGATCTGCCCCTGCCCGCTCGGAAGCGGGAGGAGCACGCGCTTCAGCGCGTCGACGTCCTCCCGGTAGTCGCGGGCGTAGCGGACGTTCACGCCGTAGCGCTGCCGCCCCTCGATGAGGGTGGTCTGGTTGTCGCCGCCCACCGCCGTCATCACCATCATGTTGGCGTCGTCCACCGAGAGGCCGTAGCGCGCCAGGCGGTCGCGGTTCAGCACGAAGTCGAGGAAGAAGCCGCCGGCGACCCGCTCGGCGTAGACGCTGCGGGTCCCGGGGACCTTCTGCAGCGCGGCCTCGATCTCCAGGCCGATCTTCTCGATGGCGCCGAGGTCGGCGCCGCTCACCTTGATGCCGACCGGCGTGCGGATGCCGGTGGAGAGCATGTCGAGCCGCCCCTTGATGGGCATGGTCCAGGCGTTGGAGATGCCGGGCAGCCGCAGCGCCACGTCCATCTCGTGGATGAGCTCCTCCTCGGTGATGCGGTCGCGCCAGGCGGTACGCAGTACGGCCTTCACCCAGTCCGGGGCCCAGTCCGAGTACCAGCGCGGCTTCTCCCGCCACCGGAGCTCGGGCTTCAAGAGGACCGTGGTCTCCATCATCGTGAAGGGAGCCGGATCGGTGGAGGTGTTGGCGCGGCCGGCCTTGCCGAAGACGCGCTCCACCTCGGGGAAGGTCATCAGGATCTTGTCCTGGACCTGCAGCGCCTTCTGCGCCTCGGCGACCGACATGCCGGGCTCCACGGCGGAAGGCATGTAGAGGAGCGTCCCCTCCCGCAGCGGGGGCATGAACTCGGAGCCGAGCTTCAGGTAGACGGGCACGGTCGCGGCGACGACGACGAGGCTCACTACGACCGTGGCCTTGGCGTGGCGCAGCACGAAGCGGCAGGGCGGCTCGTAGATGCGGTGGAGGAGCCCGCTGATGGGGTGCTTCTCCTCCGAGTAGTACTTGCCGACGAGGGCCTGCGTGGCGAGCCAGGCGAGCGCCCGCGGCCGGAAGCGGAAGGGCTCGATGCGGGCGAAGAGCATGCGCATCGCCGGGTCGAGCGTGATGGCGAGGAAGGCGGCGATGGCCATCGCCAGGTTCTTGGAGTAGGCGAGCGGCCGGAAGAGGCGTCCCTCCTGGTCCACCAGCGTGAACACCGGCATGAAGGCCACGGCGATGACGAGCAGCGAGAAGAACACCGACGGCCCCACCTCCATCAGGGCCTCCAGCCGGACGTGGTGGAAGTCCCCCTTCCGGCCGCCTTCCAGCCAGTGGAAGATCTTGTTGTAGGCGTTCTCCACCTCGACGATGGCCCCGTCCACCAGCACGCCGATGGAGATGGCGATGCCGGCGAGCGACATGAGGTTGGCATTGAGGCCCATGAGGTACATGGGGATGAACGCCAGCGCCACGCTGATGGGGATGGTGAGGATGGGCACGATGGCCGAGGGGACGTGCCAGAGGAAGAGGAGGATGATGAGGGAGACGACGATCATCTCCTCGATGAGCTTCCCCTTCACCGTCTCGATGGCCCGGTCGATGAGCTCCGCGCGGTCGTAGGTGGTCACCACGTCCACGCCCTCCGGCAGGGATGGCTTCAGCTCCTCGAGCTTCTTCTTGACGCGCTCGATGACGTTGAGCGCGTTCTCTCCCTGGCGCATCACCACGATGCCGCCGACGACGTCCCCCTTCCCGTCGTAGTCGGCGATGCCGCGCCGGATCTCCGGGCCGAGCGTCACGGTGGCCACGTCCTTCACCGTGATCGGGGTGCCGCTCTCGGTCTTGAGCACCAGCTTCTCGAGGTCGGCGATGGACTTCGCGTAGCCGCGGCCGCGCACCATGTACTCGCGGCCGGAGAGCTCGACGAGCCGCCCGCCGACGTCGTTGTTGCCGCGCCGGACCGCCTCGAGCACCGCCTCGAGCGGGAGCCGGTAGGCCGCCAGCGCGTTGGGGTTGACCGTCACCTGGTACTGGCGGACCTGGCCGCCCACGGTGGCCACCTCGGCGACGCCCGGCACGCTCTGGACGGCGTAGCGCAGGAACCAGTCCTGGTAGCTCCGCAGCTCGTCGGAGGAGTGCTTGCCGGACCTGTCCACCAGCGCGTACTGGAAGACCCACCCGACGCTGGAGGCGTCGGGCCCGAGCTCGGTCTTCACGCCCGCGGGCAGCTGGGAGGTGATCTTGGACAGGTACTCGAGCACGCGGGTCCGCGCCCAGTAGATGTCCGTCCCGTCCTCGAAGATGACGTAGACGAAGCTGAAGCCGAAGTCGGAGAAGCCGCGGATGGCCTTCACCTTCGGCGCGCCCAGGAGCGACGTGATGATGGGATAGGTGACCTGGTCCTCGATGATGTCGGGGCTGCGGTCCCATCGCGAGTAGACGATCACCTGGGTGTCTGAGAGGTCCGGCAGCGCGTCGAGCGGGATGTTGCGCATCGTCCAGAACGCGATCGCGAGCGCGACCACGGTCCCGGCGATGACGAGGTACTTGTTCTCCGCCGAGAAGCGGATCACCTTCTTGATCATGGGTCACTTGCCCCCGATGGCGGCGAGCGAGGCCCGCAGGCGCGACTCGGAGTCCACGAGGAAGTTGGCCCGGGTGACGACCTTCTGCCCCCGCTCCAGCCCCTGCGCCACCTCCACCTGGTCGCCGGACCCCTCCCCGAGCTGCACCTCGCGGGGCTGGAACTTGCCCTCGCCGAGGTCGATGAAGACGACGTCCCGGGTGCCGGTGTGGATCACCGCATCGCGAGGGATGGTGAGCCCCTCGCGCTCGGCGCCGCGCAGCACCACCTCCCCGTACATCTCGGGCTTGAGCTCGCCGGTGGGGTTGGCGAAGTGGAGGTGGACCTTGACGGTGCGGGTCTTCGGATCGAGGAGCGGGTCCATGAAGGCGACGCTGCCCTGGAAGACGCGGTCGGGATAGGACTGGAGCGTGAGCGAGGCCGGCATGCCGACCTTCACCTGGGCGAGGTCGTTCTCGTAGGCGTCGGCCATGACCCAGACCATGCCGAGGTCGGTGATCTCGTAGGGGGTGTCGCCCGCCGCGATCTTCGACCCCTCGACCACGTTCTTGGCGGTCACCACGCCCGAGATGGGCGAGACGAAGGTGAGGCTCTTCGAGGCCTCGCCGCTCCGCTCGAGCCGCTCGATCTCCGACTCGGGCACGTCCCAGAGCTGGAGCTTGCGCCGCGCAGAGGCGACGAGCGCGTCCCCGTCGCCGGAGAGCGGGCCGCTGGCCGACAGCGCCTGGCGCGTCCGGAGCGCGAGCAGGTACTCGTTCTGGGCGCTGAGCAGCTCGGGGCTGTAGAGGGAAAAGAGCCGCTGGCCCTTGCGCACGGGCTTCCCGACGAAGTCCACGAAGATCCGCTCGACGTAGCCGCCCACCTTCACGTTGATCCGGCGGACGCCGGTGGGGTCCACCTGCACGCGCCCCACGGTCCGCCAGCTCCCGCCCACCGGCCCGGGCCGTACCTCGGCGGTGGTGAGGCCGATGAGCTGCTGGCGGGCCGGGTCGATGTTCACGGTGGCGAGCCCCTCGACCGCGCCTCCCGCGTGCGTCTCGTCCTCGTAGACGGGGAGGTAGTCCATCCCCATCTCGTCCTTCCTCGCCACGGGCGAGGTCTGCTTCGGGTCCATGGGCGACCGGTAGAAGGCGACCTTGCGCTCGCCCTTGGCCGCGCCCTCCTGCATGGGCACGAGCTGCATGCCGCAGATGGGACAGTCGCCGGGGTGGTCCTGCACGATGGTGGGGTGCATGGGGCAGGTGTACCGGGGCCCCTTCTTCTCAGCCTGCGGCCCCGCCGCCGGCCCGCCGCGCGTCCCGGAGGCGAGGTAGACGGCCGCGCCTCCGGCGAGGAGCCCCGCGAGCGCGGCCGCCGCCGGCAGGCGCCAGGCGCGGCGGCGCGGGCTCGATGCTGCGTCCCGCGGCGGTGTCGGCTGGGTCTCGAGGTTCATGGGATCTCCCGGTCCTACATGCGCGACATGGACGCGCCGCCCTGCTCCGCGGGCTGACCCGCCGCGGGCGCGCCCCCGCCGCCCGGAGCGGCCGCCGCCCCGGCTCCGGGGACGCCGCCGCCTCCGATGGCCCCGCCCGCGCCACCCGCGGCCTCGAGGCTGACCTCGCGCTGCGCCACGGCGACCCGCTGGGTCTCGGCGATCGACTGGAGGAAGCCGTCCAGGTCGGCGAGGTAGCCGGCGAGCGCCTCCAGGACCGACGCGAAGGTGACCCGCCCGACGCGGTACTGGGCGGTGGTGCTCGCCACCGTCGCCTCCGACTGCACGAGCAGCCCTCCCCGGTAGAGCTGGTTCACCGAGAGGAGCGAGGCGAGGAGCGTCCGCCGCTCCTCGACCCGGAGCCGCAGGAGCTGGAGCACGGCCTCCTCGCCCTCGGCGCCGGCGCGCTCCCGCGCCAGGCCCTCCTCCACCGCGTGCGACTGCCGGCCGTAGACCGGAAGCGTGATGCCGACGCTGAGGAGCCACATGGGCTCGAACGACCCGCGCGGCATCACCCCCGCCGTCACGGCAAAGTCGGGGTAGCGGTCGCGCCGCGCCAGGTCGAGCTTGCGCTCCGAGGCCTGGCGGCCGAAGCGCGCCGCCGCCAGCTCCGGGCTCCGCGCCTCGGCGTCGGCGTGCGCCTCCTCGAGCACGGGGAGCGGCGGATCGGCGAGGTCGCGCAGGCCCAGGCGGGTGGCGATCGGCTCGTCGAGCCGGTGGCCGCGCAGCCGGTTCAGGGCCTGCACGCGCGTCAGCTCCTCCGCCTCGAGCGCCGAGCGCCGCTGGCGCAGCCGGGTCCGCGCGAGCTGGGCGCGGAGCAGGTCCGACTGCGGCCCCTCCCCCGCCTCGTAGCGGATCCGGGCCAGCCCCTCCGACTGCTGCCAGAGGGCCTCCAGCCTCGCGAGCAGCTTCAGCCGGTCGCGGGTGAGGAGCAGGTCCAAAAAGGCGCGCCGGACGTCGGCCTCGACCGTGAGCCGGACGCGCTCGAGGGCGGCACCGGCGCCCCTCGCCTCGAGCCCGGCGGCGTCGGCCCGGAGCCCCTGCTTGCCGGGCCAGGGCAGGGGCTGGGTCACCATGACCTGCCAGTAGCTCGTCTCCATCTTGCCGATCTGGATCGCCTGGAACCCGTCGTTCTGGATTCCGAGCGTGAGCGTCGGGTCGGGGAGCCGGCCGGCCTGGGGCACCCGCTCCTCGGCCGCCCGCACCAGCGATCGCGCCTGTCGAAGCTCGGGCCGGGCCTCCAGCGCCTGGCGGATGAGCTCGTCCAGCACGGGATCGGGCGGCCCGGCGCGCGGCGCCTGCGCCGGAGCGGCCGCGGGGAGGACGAGGACGAGGGACAAGAGGACGGGCGCCGGGCGCATGCGGACTCCGATCACTTCACTCGACGGTCAGGACTCCCGCGATCATGTCCATCCCGCAGGCGTAGCGCACGGACCCGGGCTTCTTCGGCGTGAAGGTCACCTCCACGGCCTGGTCGAGCGGCAGGGGCTGGTTCACCCCGTAGTCCTTGATGACGATCTCGGTCGCGCAGGTGCGCTCGGTCTTGCGGGTGACGACGAGCTTCACGGGAATCCCGGCCTTCACCTTCACCGCGGCGGGCACGAAGCCCTGGCCGGTGACGGCGATCTCGACCACCTGCGCGGAGGCGCCCTTCTTGTCCGCGCCGGAGCGCGACGGCTCGCCTGCCAGCGCCGGCAGGGCGACGAATGCCGCCGCGATGGCGGCCGCGTACCCGATCTTCGTGAGGTTCATGTGTGGTGTCTCCGTTCGTGTTTGGCTGCTCGCCCCAGGTGCCTAGCAGCCGCCGTGCCGACCCGTTCGAATGCCGATCCTCGCCTGATCGCGAGCGGATCCACGACACCGCGTACCCCGCCCGGCTACACTGTAACCAGGAAAGTCACAGAAAGGGGCCTCCGATCCCTGGAACGGCAGGCCAGGCGGGCACTGCCGAGCCGACCGGGGCGGCCCGGCAGTTGCTACTGGGCAGGACCGGCCTGGAAGAGCCGTTCGACGACGCCCATGAAGACCTGGTCCGGAACCGCCCGCAGGCTCTTCGCCGCCTTCGCGGCGCTCATCGTCATCTACGGGCTCGCCGCCTCGGTCGCGCTCATCGGCCTGGCCGAGATCCACGACGGGCTCCACCAGACGCAGGCCCGGGCCGAGGGCGTGCGGGTGGCGCTCGAGCTCGCGAGCGCCGTCCGCGATCAGTACGCCCATCAGGCCCATACCATCATCATCGGCGACGAGAGCCACCTCGCCTTCTACGCGGAGGCGGAGCGCCGCGTCCTGGAGCTGGCGCGGGAGGTGCGCCGGCACGCCGCCCGGCCAGACGAGCAGGCCTGGGTGGACGACATCGAGAAGGCCACGGCCGAGCTGGACGCGATCTTCCGCCAGCACATCGTCCCGGCCGTGCTCCGGGGCCGCCGCGCCGACGTGCAATCGGAGCACGCGCGGGCCCAGCTCGTGGTGACGCGCATCCAGGAGCGCACCGACCAGCTCGTCGCGCGCTTCGAGCAGTCGATCGGCGACTTCCAGGCCCACGTGAACGCCGTGGAGCACCGGACCTTTCGCTGGAGCCTCGCCTTCCTGCTCGGCGCCCCCCTCCTGGCCGTCGCGGTCGGCTGGTACGTCGGGCGCTCGGTGGCCCGCCCGGTGGCCCGCCTCCAGGAAGGGGCGGAGCGGCTGGCGCGCGGCGATCTCGACACCCGCATCCAGATCGATTCCCCGGACGAGTTCGGCGCCCTGGCCCGCCAGTTCAACGCCATGACCGCTGCCCTGAAGGAGCACCAGGACCGGCTCGTCCAGAGCGAGAAGCTCGCCGGCATCGGGCGGCTCGCGGCCGGCGTCGCCCACGAGATCAACAACCCGCTCGGCGTCATCCTCGGCTACACGCGCCTCCTCCGGAAGAAGGCCGGCGGCTCGCTCGCCGAGGACCTCGCGGTCATCGAGGAGGAGACGCTGCGCTGCCAGGAGATCGTGGAAGGGCTGCTCGACCTGTCGAGGCCCACGAAAGGAGCGTCCGAGACCGTGGACCTGCGCGAGCTGTGCGACGACGTCGTGGCCCGGCTCGGGGACTCGCGCCGGCTCGGCGGCGCGTCGGTCGAGGTGACGGGAGCTGGCGCGGCCGAGGGCGACGCGCGGAAGCTCCGGCAGGTGCTCGTGAACCTGGTCGTGAACGGCGTCGAGGCGGCGGGCGGAGGAGGGCGGGTCGAGGTGCGGGTCCTCGAGGCCGACGGCCGCGTCGACGTCGAGGTGAGCGACACCGGGCCGGGCGTCGACCCCGCGGTCCGCGACCGCCTCTTCGAGCCGTTCTTCACCACCAAGCCGCGCGGCACCGGCCTCGGTCTCGCGGTCTCCCAGGCCATCGCCCGCTCGCACGGCGGGGAGATCGCGGCCGGGGCCTCCGCGGGCGGCGGCGCCCGCTTCACGCTGCGGCTGCCGCGCGCGGCCGGGACGAGGAGCTGAGATGGACCGCGCCCGCGTGCTGGTGGTGGACGACAAGGAGAACCTGCTCAAGCTGTTCGCCAGGATCCTGGGGGACGCCTACGAGCTCACCACCGCAGCCGAGGGAGGGCGGGCGCTCTCGCTCATCGCCTCGCAGGAGTTCGACGTGGTGGTGACCGACCTGCGCATGCCCGGGGCCGACGGCTTCGAGGTGCTGAAGGCGGTGAAGGCGCGTGCCCCGGACACCGAGGTGGTGATGATGACCGCCTACGCGACCGTCCAGGACGCGGTCCGGGCCATGAAGGATGGGGCCTACGACTACCTGGCGAAGCCGTTCGACCCGGACGCGGCCGCGCTGGTGGTCGCGCGCGCGCTGGAGCGGAAGAGGCTCCGGGAGCAGGCGGCGAGCCTGCGCCGCGAGGTGGAGGGCATCTATTCGTTCCACAACCTGGTGGGCAAGAGCGCGGCGATGAAGGACGTGTACCGGCTCCTCGAGCAGGCGGCGGGGCTCGACATCACCGTGCTCCTCACCGGCGAGACCGGCACCGGCAAGGAGCTGGCGGCGCGGGCCATCCACTACCACAGCGCCCGCAAGGAGCGTCACTTCGTGCCGGTGAACTGCGGCGCCCTCCCCTCGGAGCTGGTGGAGAGCGAGCTCTTCGGCCACGCGCGCGGGGCGTTCACCGGCGCGACCGGCGCCAAGCCCGGCCTCTTCGAGGAGGCAGAGGGGGGAACCCTCTTCCTCGACGAGGTGGGCGAGCTTCCCCTGCCCGTCCAGGTGAAGCTCAACCGGGCCCTCCAGGAGCGCGAGATCCGGCGCGTCGGCGACAACGCCCCGGTGAAGGTGGACGTCCGGATCATCGCGGCCACGCACCGGGACCTCAAGGCGGAGGCGGTCGCGGGGCGCTTCCGCGAGGACCTGTTCTACCGGCTCCACGTCTTTCCGGTGCGCCTGCCGCCGCTGCGGGAGCGCCGCGAGGACATCCCGCTGCTCGCCACCCACTTCCTCGAGAAGCACGCCGGCGCGTTCCACCGGGATCTCGCCGGCTTCGCCCCCGAGGCGCTCCGCACGCTCACCGGCTACGCCTGGCCCGGAAACGTGCGCGAGCTCGAGAACGCCGTCGAGCGCGCCGTGGCGGTCGCCTCCGGTCCGGACCTCGAGGTGCGGGACCTGCCACCCGAGGTGAAGGGGGCGCAGGAGGGTGCGCTCCCGGCCGAGGTCCTCGCCCGGATGCAGTACCGGGAGGCGGTGGACACGGCCCGCGACCGCGTGTCGCGCGACTACCTCGTCGCGCTCATGCGCGAGTTCGGCGGCAACGTGACGCACGCCGCCGAGCGCGCCGGGATGGAGCGCGAGAGCCTCCACCGGCTCCTCAAGCGCTACGGGGTCCGCTCCGACGACTTCAAGGGACCGGCATAGCCTCGCCCCTGGGGTGGGCATCGGGTCGGACTTGGGGGAGAATGGCGGCGCTGGAACGAGGCGTGGGCCTGTGCCCGCCTCCCGGGGGAACGCGCCATGAGCCAGGACCCGAGCACTCCGGATCCCCGCCCGGCGGGAGAGTTCTTGCCGGAGGGTGAAGAGGTGGCGCCGCCGGGGACGCGCACGATGGGGATCGTGCGCTGGGCCCTCGTCGCGCTCATGGCGCTCGCCGCCGCCGGCGCCTGGGTCCAGTTCAGCGGCCTCGCCGGGCGGTCGGGCTCCGCCACCGTGCAGTACCACTGCCCGATGCACCCGGCCGTGCTCACCGACCACGCCGGCGAGTGCCCGATCTGCGGCATGGACCTCGTGAAGGTCGAGAACGGGGAGAAGAAGCCCGCCAGCGGCGGCGAGACGGCCGCTGCGGCGGCGGAAGGGGCCTACTGGTGCCCGATGCACCCCGAGGTCACCTCCGACGACCCCAACGCCACCTGTCCCAAGTGCAGCGGCATGCGGCTCCTCCCCCGCCCCAAGGCTGGCGCGGCGAAGCAGGGCGTTCCGGGCCTGGTGGCGGTGGACCTGTCGCCGGACCGGGTACAGCTCATCGGCATGCGCACCGCCCCGGTCGCCCGCGAGAAGCTCTCGCCGACGCTCCGCACCGTCGGCATCGTCACCTCCGACGAGCGCGGCCTCGCCCTCGTCACCACCCGCTTCGGCGGCTGGGTGGAGAGCCTGAGCGTCTCTCAGACGGGACAGCGCGTCCGGAAGGGGGACATCCTGGCCCGCATCTACAGCCCGGAGATGTTCAACGCCCAGCTCACGTACGTGAACGCCATCGGCTGGCTCAAGGGCACGCAGCCGCTGGGGACAGGCCAAGCCACGCCGGACCTGGACCGGGAGGCTCGCACGCGGCTGCTGCTGGCGGGCGTGGAGGCGGCCGACGTCGACGAGATCCAGCGAGAGGGGAAGCCGCTCCGCTCCCTCAGCGTCCGCGCGCCCATCTCGGGCTACGTCGGGAGGAAGATCGCCGTGGTGGGCCTGTTCGTCCAGCCCGGCAGCGAGCTCTTCGAGATCGCCGACCTCTCCACGGTGTGGGTCCTGGCCGACGTGTACGAGTCCGAGATCGAGCGCGTGAAGGTCGGACAGAAGGCGACGCTGGAGGTCGCCGCGGTCCCCGGCCAGACCTTCACCGGACAGGTGGCCTTCCTCTACCCGACCGTGAGCGCGGCGAGCCGCACGCTCCAGGCGCGCGTCGAGTTCAGGAATCCCGCGCTGAAGCTCCGGCCCGGCATGTACGCCAACGTGACGCTCGACGTCGGCTCCGTGGACGGGCTCGTCGTGCCGGGGGAGGCGGTGGTGGACACGGGCGAGGTGCAGTACGTCTTCGTCGCCCGCGAGGGCGGACGCTTCGAGCCGCGCCGCGTGAAGCTCGGCTGGCGGTCCGAGGACAAGGTCCAGGTCCTCGACGGTGTCTCGGAGGGCGAGAAGGTCGTCACCACCGCCAACTTCCTCGTGGACTCGGAGAGCCGGCTGCGGGCCGCCATCGAGGGATTCGCCGCTTCCGAGCAGCCGCCGCCCCCCGCCGCGTCGGCCCCCGTCGTGCACGGCACCGGGCACGGGCACTAGGAGGCGGCGCGCATGGTCTCACGCATCATCGAGTTCTGCGCGAGGAACCGGCTCCTGGTGATCCTCGGCGTGGCGTTCGCGACCGCCGGCGCCGTCTGGTCCATCCGGCACGCCAAGCTGGACGCCATCCCGGACCTCTCCGACCCCCAGGTCATCGTCTACACGGAGTGGATGGGCCGCAGCCCCACGCTCATCGAGGACCAGGTCACCTATCCGATCGTCGCCTCGCTGGTGGCGACGCCCAGAGTGGCCGACGTCCGCGGCTACTCCATGTTCGGGATGTCCTTCGTCTACGTCATCTTCGAGGAGGGGGTGGACATCTACTGGGCCCGCAGCCGCGTGGTCGAGTACCTCTCCGGCATCCGGCAGCGGCTCCCGGAGGACGTGAGCCCGGTCATCGGGCCCGACGCCTCCGGCATCGGCTGGGCCTTCCAGTACGCGCTCGTGGACAAGACCGGGCAAAGCGGCCTCGACGACCTGCGCACCTTCCAGGACTTCACGCTCCGCTACGCGCTCGGCTCGGTCCCCGGCGTCGCCGAGGTGGCGAGCATCGGCGGGTACCAGAAGCAGTACCAGGTGACGGTGGACCCGAACCGGCTGCGGGCCTACGACGTCACGCTCGAGGACCTGGTCCGCGCCATCCGCGACTCCAACAGCGACGTGGGCGGCCGCGTCATCGAGTTCTCCGGGCGCGAGTACTACGTCCGCGGGCGCGGCTACATCCAGGACCTCTCGGCGCTGGAGCGGACGGCGGTGAAGGCCAGCGGACCCTCCGGCGCGCCGCTCCTGGTGCGCGACCTCGGCACCGTCCGCTTCGGGCCGGAGATCCGGCGCGGCCTGCTGGAGTGGAACGGCGAGGGCGAGGCGGTGGGCGGCATCGTGGTGATGCGCTACGGCGAGAACGCCCTCGACGTCGTCGGCCGGGTGAAGCAGAAGATCGAGGAGC
>Ga0209797_10001000_pt1 | contig 14194 bp, 15 predicted proteins | sample DOMMetBare3Fresh_2_FD_187472 | JGI IMG/M metagenome (GOLD analysis project Ga0209797, IMG submission 187472) | Wetland sediment microbial communities from St. Louis River estuary, USA, under dissolved organic matter induced mercury methylation -... | ecosystem: Environmental > Aquatic >... | reverse complement strand
CCATGACCAGCAGGGGTACCCAGTCGACGGGAGCCGGCAAGGCGTATCCCCACAGCGTGATCGCGAACTGAACGCCTGCGAACACGACAGCCAGGACAGCCGTTGCGGCCACGTTGTCGCGGCGGATCCCTAGCTCTGCCAGGGATCCTTCGCAGGTCCAGACCGTGTAGAAGATGGGGCCGATGACGCCCAACAGCAGCGCCCCAGCGAAACTCAGGAACAGGCCGGGAATGTGCTCTGTGCCGAACCCGACGAACGCTAGGCGCATCAACGCGGTGATGGCGACGTACAAGATCGCGATCACGGCTAGGTCGTGTGACATCGCCTGGCCGGCCCGCCGGGCGAGCCCCGTCCGCGTGAACAGGCTGACCACGAGTGCGCTGACCGTCACGCAGACCAGGTACAGCCAGGCCCACGTCCCGACGAGGGGCATCAGCAGCAAGGCAAAGACAACCCACGCAGCCCACGGAGCCAAGGTTCGCGCAGTGGAAGTGGGCGCCGAACGTGTGGTGATCAAGACGGACCTCCCACCTGCCGACTCTCGTCGATCAGCCAAGCCGCCACGGCCTGGGCGGCGGCAGGGCCGATGGGCCTGGGGGACCGCGCCCTCTCGAACGGGCGCGCCGCAGTGATGCCCCCACGATGCTCAGGGCGACCCCACGCAGTGGCGGGGAGGGCGTGCGGGCCCGAGGCACCGCTCGACTCTCGTCACCCGCGCAGACCTGCCGTTCCCCACCCGCGCCACCCACTACCCACCCGCCCTGGCTGAGGCGGGGCGGGTGGGGGCTCCGGTCAGGTGCGCTCGACGAACCAGATGTCCGGGTGGCCGACGACGCCGAGTGCCTGCATCGCCTCCTTGAGCTCGTCCGACGCGGCGAAGGCTCGTGCCGCTTCGATCGAGTCGAAGTCATGGGAGACGGTGATGTTGTTGCGGTCGTCCACCGACCGGTAGATCGAGGCTGAGCGGACTCCGCCCGCCTCACGTATCCCCGCCGCTGCGTCGTAGCCCTGGCGCCACGCGTCGTAGTCCTGGGTGTCGTGCCGGACGAACAGTGTGGTCATGGAGCTCTCCGTCTCTCGGGTGGCCGCCCGAGCGAATCGAAGCAGAGCGGATAGTCGCGGACTCTGCTCGCTCCGGGGCACGAGCGCAAGAGCTCGGTGAGGCGGCCCTCAGCCTCGACCGAGCCAGCTCCCGATCACCGTGCTCGTCCCGCCGTCCTGGGGGTGGAACCCGAGGGCCGCGTAGAACGGCACCATGTGCTCGGTGAACAGTCCCACGTGCTGACCGGGCACCGTCGCGACGAGTCGGGTGACGACCTCGGTCCCGATGCCCCGGCGGCGGTGTGGCGCGGCCGTCCAGATGTCGACGAGGTAGGCGTTGCACACCCCGTCGCTGAGGATCCGACCGTTGGCGACGGGGACACCGTCGAGGTAGCCGAGGATCACCGCGTGTGAGTTCACGTGCGACCGCCGGTACTCCTCGGGGGTACGCCCGTTGTCGAAGTTGTCGGCAGCCAGCGCCGACTTGAGCGCAGCCCAGTCGACGTGGTCGGTGCTGGAGGAGAAGACGACGTCGATCACGACGCCACCCTGCCACGCCGAGGGTCGGCCTACCCTGTGGCCCATGCCGCACCCGTTCCGCACCGCCGTCGAGCAGCGCGACCATGCGTCGATGGTGGCCCTGATGGCCCCCGACGTGAGGTTCTACAGCCCGGTGGCGTTTCGCCCGTTCGTGGGGCGCCACGCCGTGGCCGAGTTGTTCTGGAACCTGTTCGACGTGTTCGAGGACTTCGCTTACGTCGACGAGCTCGAGGGCCAGGGCACGCACGCCCTGGTGTTCACCGCCACGGTGGGCGGCAAGCAGCTCCAGGGCCTGGACCACCTCCGCTTCGACGCTCACGGCCTGGTGTCGGAGTTCACCGTGATGATCCGGCCGCTGTCGGGGCTGGCCGCCGTCGGCGCCGCGATGGGACCCAGGGTGGCCCACCTCGCGAAGGGCTAGGCGGCGAGGGCCGTCTACGGGTCACAGCTCGACGAAGACGTCCTCGCCGTCGACGACCACTGGGTAGGTGGTCAGCGGCAACGGCTTCTTGCCCATCCCGATCAGCCGTTGCGACCAGCGGGGAACCGATCGGCCGGCGAATCCGGTGGCCCAGTCGAGGTTGGCGCCGGAGCACAGCTCGAACCGCGAGTTGTGCCACGGGCACTGGACGACACCGTCGTCGAACCGCATGCCTCCCGGCCCCTTGGTCAGCAACAGCCCCATGTGCGGGCACCGGTTGCGGGCCGCGCAGACCTGGTCCGCCTGGCGGACCACCACCAACGCGGTGCCGTCCGCGTCGACCGCACGCAGTTCTCCCTCGGGGAAGTCGGCGAGGGAGCCGATCCTGATCGTTCGGGCCATATCCGCTCCTGATGTGGTCTTCTACGTCGTGCGTCCGGCGGCGAGTCCGACCGCCAGCGCCCCTGCTGCCTCGGCCATGGCCAGTCGCCCGGCCCGACCGAACCCGACCAGGTTGGCGAACCCGTGGATGAGTCCCGGGTGCCGGCGCAGCGTGACCGCGACCCCCGCCTCGGCCAGCCGGGTGGCGTACGCCTCGCCCTCGTCCCGCAGTGGGTCGAATCCGGCGGTCGCCACGTAGGCCGGGGGCAACTGGGCCAGCCAGGCGGAGTCCGCGAGCAGGGGCGACGCCAGGGGGTTCGCCCGGTCCACTCCAGCCGGAGGAACTGGTCGTGGTACCAGTGCATCTGCCGCAGCGTGAGGAAGAAGCCCGATTCGAAGAGCCGGTAGGACTGGGTTTCCCGAGTGGCGTCGGTCGCGGGGTAGATCAGCAGTTGGAACACCGGCCGTGGGCCCTCGCCGCGGACCGTCTGCAGGCACACCGCGGTCGACAGGTGCCCGCCTGCGCTGTCACCGGCTACGCCGACCCGCGTCGGGTCGATGCCCCAGCCCGGCGCCCGTCGGACGACATCCCGGAAGGCGGCCACCGCGTCGTCGATCGGGGCGGGGAACGGATGCTCAGGCGCGAGTCGGTAGTCGATCGCGACGACCTGGACGTTGGAGTGCCGCGCCAGGAAGCGGCAGGTCTGGTCGTGGGTGTCCAGGTCGCCCACGACCCAGCCGCCCCCGTGGAAGAACACGACCGCCGGCCCGGGTGACCGGTAGTCGGGCGGGAGGTAGCGGCGCGCCTCCAGCGGCCCGTCCGTGCCGGCGACCGGGACGGTCTCGACCAGGTCGAGGGGGATGGTCGGACCGGCGAACATCGCGGCCTCGTGCCGCACCGATGCCCTCGCCTCGGCCGCCGGCAGCGTCTCGAACGACGGGCGTGGATCGAGGGAGAGCAGGCGCAGGGCGAGCTGAGCCTCGGGGTCCAGGGTCAGCCCGTCGCGCCGCAGTGGTCGGCCGGCCAGGCGGCGGACCACTCCCGGAGGCATCGCGTACAGGCCGCGGACCACCGCCGCCTGGGCTCGATCGGCGCGCGACAGCCCGGTGTCGGTGACCATGGGAGCGACGCTACCCCCGGCTCGGTGGGGCCGCTCGACCGCCGCTGTTGAGAGGATGCCGACATGGCCGAGCGAGATCTGTCCGAAGGCACGCCCGACGACGTGCCGGCGCTGCTCGCTCGCTACGACGCGGGCGTCGGCCTGGTCGAGGCGGCGCTGTCCGGAGCCGCCGACCACGACCTGGACCGTCGCGGACCCGAGGCCGGTTCCTGGTCGGCGCGCGAGGTCGTGCACCACCTGGCCGACTCGGAGACGAACTCCTACGTGCGGCTGCGCCGGCTGCTGGCGGAGCCGCCGGGGACGACGATCCAGGGGTACGACGAGAACGCCTGGGCGCGGGCGCTGGCGTACGACCGGCCGATCGACGCCTCGCTCGCGGTCTTCCGGGCGGTGCGGTCGTCGTCCGCCGAGCTGCTTGGGGCGCTGCTGCCCACCCTGCCGCGCGCCGCCTGGGCCGTGGCCGGCGTGCACACGGACACCGGCCCGTACACCCTGCTCGACTGGCTGCGCAGCTACGCCGAGCATGCCGAGGCGCACGCCCGGCAGATCCGGGACGCGCTGGCCGGGTGACCGCTCGCCCGGGCTACCGTGGCGCCATGGACCGCCTCGACGCCCTCGACCTCGCCCACGAGGAGTTCCGTCGCCGGCTGAGACGGGTCCGTGACGAGCAGTGGACGGCTCCGACACCGTGCGAGGACTGGTCCGTGCGCGGGCTGGTGGCCCACGTCGTCGGTGGCGACCGGATGGCGGCGACGATCCTGCGCGGAGGCTCCCGCGAGGAGGGCAAGGCCGCGGTCCAGGTCGATGCGGACACCGACCTGGTGGCCGCCTTCGACGAGGGGGCCGACGCGCTCGCCCGAGCGTTCGCCGAGCCGGGGGCGCTGACCCGGGTGTGCGCCCACCCGATGGCCGACCTGGCCGGGTCGGCGCTGCTCGGCTTCCGCATCGGCGATCTGGTGCTGCACGCCTGGGACCTGGCCAGGGGGATCGGCGTCGACGACGCGCTCAACCCGGCGCTCGTCGAGCTGGTGTGGCGCGACATGGAGCCCAGGGCCGGGATGATCGGCACCCTGGGTCTGTACGGGAGCGGGCCGAGCGGTCGGGTGGGGCCCGGTGCGGCGCTGCAGGAGCGGCTGCTCGACCTCTCCGGCCGCCGTCCGCACGGGGTGTGAGCGCGATGGACCACCAGCTCGGCGGCCTGGCCGATCCGGTCAGCGCCGTCGAGACGGGTGCGCTGACCGTGGTGGCCGGCGAGAGCTTCGCGGTGTCGGGGCGGGCGGGCGACATCCGCCCCGGTCGGTTCGAGGGGTTCTTCAGCCTGGACACCCGGGTGCTCTGCCAGCTCAGCCTGACCGTGGACGGCGCCCCGCCCCGGCCGCTGGACGTCGTCCAGGACGCGCCGCAGCGGATCGAGATCCGCTCGGCGGTCGGGGACGTCGCGGCGCCGTCGCTGCTCGTCGTCCGTCGGCGCACCCTCCAGCCGGCCCACCTCGAGGAGGTTGTCGAGCTGTACCGGCTGACCGACGGGACCGGACCCGCCGTGGTCGAGCTGTTCGTGGGCGCCGACTTCGCCGACCTGTTCGACGTGAAGGCCGGCACGACCACGCCGCGGGGCGAGATGTCGGTGGCGGCCGAGACCGACCGCCTGGTGCTGCGCTACCGGCACGGGTCGTTCACCCGCAGCGTCACGCTGCGCGCCGACCGCGAGGTCGAGTGGCGGCGGGACGGGATGGTCTGGCGGGTGCCCGGTCCCGAGGTCGGCGGGCACGACGCGCTGACGGTCAGCGTCGACGTCTCCGACCACGGGACGCCCACGGCGACCCCCCGGTCGCCGCTCGCCCACGCCACGAGGCCGCCGGCCGACTTGACCAGCAGCCTGACCGGGCTCAGCCACGCCTGGCGTCGGTCGATGGCCGACCTCGCCGCGCTGGAGATCCCGGACCCGGAAGCCGGCGGCCTGCCCGTCCTGGCCGCCGGATCGCCGTGGTTCATGGCCCTGTTCGGCCGGGACGGCCTGATCGCGGGGACAGGCTCGCTGATCCTCGGCACCCAACGGCTGCTCGGCACGCTGCGGGCCCTGGCCGCGCGGCAGGGCCGGCAGGTCGACCTGCGCAGCGAGGAGGAGCCCGGCCGGATCCTGCACGAGGTGCGGCTCGGCGAGGCCGTCCAGGGTCCGCACGGCTGGGGCGGCGTCTACTACGGCAGCGTCGACGCGACGCCGCTGTTCGTCATCGCCCTGGCCGAGGCCTGGCGCTGGGGAGTGGACCCTGACGAGGTCGCCGCCCTGCTGCCGGCGGCCGAGGCGGCGATCGCCTGGGTGGACGCCCGGCGGGCCGCCGGTGGCGGATTCGTGCGCTACGGCGGCGCGGACGGCAGCTCCGGTGCCCTGGCTCAGCAGGCGTGGAAGGACTCAACGGACGCGATCCGGCACGTCGACGGGACGCCCGCCCACGGGCCGCTGGCTCTCGTCGAGGTCCAGGGCTATGCGGTGGCCGCCTACCGCGCGCTGGCCGACCTGCGCCGCGGCCACGGCGGCGACCCCCATCCGCTGGAGGCGGCCGCCGCCGACCTGGCCGATCAGCTGGACCTGGCCTTCTGGGCCCCGGCGATCGGCAGCTACGCCCTCGCGCTGGACGGGGACAACCGTCGGGTCGAGTCCGTGGCCAGCAACCCGGGCCACCTGCTCTGGGCCGGCGCGCAGACCCCGCAGCGGGCGGCACCGCTGGCGGCCCGGCTGGTCGGGCCGGACCTGTTCAGCGGCTACGGCCTGCGCACCCTGGCCGAGGGACACCCGGCGTTCAACCCGTTGAGCTACCACCGGGGCAGCGTGTGGCCGCACGACACGTCGCTGGTGGCGGCTGGGCTGCTGCGCGTCGGTCAGCACGAGCAGGGTGCGCTGCTCGCCCGGGGGCTGTGGGAGGCCGCCGACTGCTTCGACGGGCGGCTGCCCGAGCTGTTCGGCGGCTTCTCCCGGACGTCGTTCCCGCGCCCGGTGCCCTACCCGTCGTCCTGCTCGCCCCAGGCCTGGGCGGCGGCGGCGACGCCGATGCTGGTCACCGAGCTGCTGGGGCTGCGGCCTGACCTGCCGAACGGGCGGGTGACCCTGACGCCGGGGCTGCCGGCGGACGCGGTCCTCGAGGTCGACGTCCCGCTCGGTGCCGGACGGCTGGCCGTCAGCGTCGGTCGCGGGCGCACCGACGTCCTGGCGGCTCCGGACGGACTCGACGTCCAGGTACGCGAGGACGGCCACGACCCGCGCCCCCCCGGCTAGGCGGCGCGCTCGTCCTGGTTCAGCACGCGCTGGTAGACCTCGAGGTAGCGCTCCGCCAGCGTCGTGGTGTCGAAATGGCGCGCCACGTGCCGTCTGCAGGCCGCGGGGTCGATCCGTCCGACGTCGCGGATCGCGGCGGCCAGCTGGTCCGGCCGGTCGCAGATCCGGCCGGTCACGCCGTCGACGACGACCTCGGGGACGGCACCGCGGCGCAGGGCGACCACGGGGGTGCCGCAGGCCATCGCCTCGATGAGCACCAGGCCGAATGGTTCGTCCCACTGGACGGGCAGGACCAGGCAGCGCGCCCCGGCGAGCAGGTCGCGCTTCTCGTCGGGCCCGACCTCCTCGAGCAGCCGGACGTCGTCGCCGAGCCGCGGCCGGATCTCGCGCTCCAGGTACTCGCGCTCGATCGCCTCCAGGCACTTACCGGCGATGACGATCGGGACCCCGGCCTCGCGCGCGGCGTCGATCGCGAGGTGGGTGCCCTTCTCGGGGTGGATCCGGCCGAGGAAGAACGCGTAGTCCTGCTTGTCGGCCCGGAACGGGAAGGACGCGACCTGGACCGCGTTGTGCACCCGGCCCACCCACGGCAGGTCCGGGGCGCTGCGCCGCTGCCAGTCGCTGATCGCGATGCAGCCGACGGCGGGCGAGAGCCCACGCAGGAGCCGGCCACCGACGCCGACGACGTCGTTGTGCGTCGTGACGACGGTGGGGACGCCTCGGCCCCGGGCGAGCAGGGGGCCGGCCACGGTGTGGTCGTGCACCAGGTCGAGCTGACCGGCCCCGATCAGGGACCGGAGCACGCGGTCGCCCTCGACGGCGTGGGTGACCTCCAGGGTCGCGTCCCCGAGGCGCTCGCTGGGCGGCCGCTCGAAGGTGCTGACGAACCGCTGCGCGGTGGTGCCCGGCCGGCCGGCGCCGATCAGCGTGACCTCGTGCCCCGCGGCGACCAGGCCGTCGACCAGGTCGGCCACCAGCGTCTCGATGCCGCCGTAGCCGGTGGGTGGCACCTCGAACCAGCAGGGGGCCAGCATGCCGATGCGCAACCGGGTGGTGTCCACCGCTGCGTGCTCACCGAATGGCCCCATGCTCTAGGTCTACCTCATCCGGTCTGCGGGGAAACCGGGCGCACGTCCTGAGGACGTCGGGGTCAGTCCACCTGGAACTGCTCGATGACCGCGCTCAGCCGGCCGGTGAGCGCGTCCAGCTCCGCGACGGCGGACGCCGACGCGCGCGCCCCCTCCGCCTGCTGCTCGGAGACGACCGAGACCTGGCCGACCGCTGAGACCACCTGGTCCGAGGCCGAGGTCTGCTGGCGGGTGGCCAGCTGGATCTGCGCGGCGGCGGCGGCCGACTGGGCCGCGACGGCGGAGATCCGGTCGAGGCGTTGCTCGACCTCGCCGGCCAGCTCGACCCCACGCCGGGCCGCGCGGGCGCCCTCCTCGGTGGCCAGCACAGTCGAGCGGGTGCCTGCCCGGATCCGGGTGACGATCGTCTGGATCTGGCCCGCGGACTCCTGGGACCGCTCGGCCAGCTTGCGGACCTCGGCGGCCACCACGGCGAACCCCCGGCCGTGCTCGCCCGCCCGGGCGGCCTCGATCGCCGCGTTCAGCGCGAGCAGGTTGGTCTGGTCGGCGAGATCGTCGATGACGGCGAGGATCCGGTCGATCTCGTGGGTGCTCTGGTCCAGGCCGAGGGCCTGCTCGGCGATCCCTTCGACCTTCACCGAGATCTCGCCGATCGAGTCCACGGCGAGGTTGACCACCGCGCGCCCCTCGGCGCTGGCCCGGTGGACGTCCTCGGCGGCGGCGGCGACGTCCTCCGCGGTCTGCGCGATCCTGCCGGCCGCGGAGGCCAGCTCCTGGAGGCTGGACGCGGTGTCGGCGAGAGCCGCCGCCTGCTGGCTGGTGCCGGCGGCGGAGTGCCGGGTGGTCGCGGTGAGCTCCGCGGCCGCCTCGGCGAGCTTGCGGCCGGCGTCCTGCACGTGCGCGACGACGGTGCGGACCGAGCCCAGGGTGGTGTCCAGCGACGTCCACACCGCACGGACGGCCTGCCCGGTCTCGTCGGCGTCCAGGGCGGGCAGCTCCGGCATCGTCGTCGGCCGCAGGTCGCCGTGGGCGACGTCGGCAAGGGCGGCGGACAGCCGTTGGACCTCGGTCGCGAGCTGCTGGCGGGAGCTCTCCGCGCCCGCCTGCAGCCGCTGGATCGCCGTGGCCATCACGGTGGAGAACACCGACACGACGGGCAGCCCGGTGAGCACGACGATCAGGTCGCCGGCCGGGGCGCCCCCGCTGAGCTGGGTGGCGAGCAGGACGCAGGCGCTGGCGAGCACCCCGAAGCCGAGGGAGAGCCGCCACGGCAGAGTGCTCGCCGCGAACACGATGACCAGCACGAAGTACAGCCATTGGCTGTGCCGCACCCCGCCGGTGCGCTCCACCAGCACGGTGATCAGCGCGCAGAACGCCAGCAGCGAGGCCAGGTCGACGGGCACCCGGTGGGCGGCGAGCCACGGCCAGCGGGCCTCGGCGCGGACCCGGGTGAGGTACCACGCCCCGCCGCCGACCACGGTCAGCGAGAGGGCGACGACCGCCCAGATCGGCAGCCCCGGAAGTCCGGGGTCGCCGCGGAAGACGAGCCACAGGGCGATCGGGTTGTAGACGGCGACGCCGAGGGAGGTCGCCCCGGCCACGAGGGAGAGTCGCCGGTTGAGGCGCACCGAGACCTCCTCCCTCCCGTACCCAGGCGACGTCCCGACGAGCGGATGCCCGTCCCTGAGCGTCATCGGGAGGTCCCGGCTCGGCCTTGACCGAAACGGCCGCCCCTTCCGGCCGGCTCAGCGCGCGCCGATCGCGCCCCGGCTCAGCGTGGCCACCAGGTCGGGGACGGCGTCGACGGGGAGCCGGAACGTGCCCGTGCACCGGCTGCCGCGCCAGAGGCTGAGCACCACGACGTCGTCGTCGGCGTGCCAGGTGACCCGCAGGATCCGACCGTCTCGCCGCACGTCCTCGAACGCCCGCCCGTGCGGCGGCAGGGGGAACGCCACCATGGCGCCGGACGGCTCGGTCACGGTCGGCATCCTCCACCGGTCCGTCGTCGGCCGTCCAGGGTGCGCGTGGGAGCATGTGCGCGTGCGCGTCGTGACCCCCGAGTCCCTGCAGGCCACCTTCTCCGCCTTGCCCGGGGCCCCGCGGGCGGTCGCCAGCGGGAACTTCGCCACGCCCCGTGTGGTGGTCGCCGCGCTCGACGCCTCGCGCGCCGAGTATCGGTTGTTCGTGCTCAACGCCCAGACGGGTCTGCCGGACCGTCCCGGCGTCGTCCTCGAGACGCCGTTCGTCGGGCCCGGCATGCGCCGCAGCCCGCAGCTGCGCTACCTGCCCAGCCGGCTGTCGCTGGTGCCCGTGCTGTTCGCCACGACCACGCCGGTCGACATCGTGCTGCTGCACACCAGCACGCCCAGGGACGGCACGGTCTCGATGGGCACCGAGGTCAACATCCTCCCGGCGGCGGTGGAGGCGGTGCGCGGTCGAGGCGGCCTCGTGGTCGCCCAGATGAACGCGCAGATGCCCTACACCTACGGCGACGGCCAGCTCTCCGTCGACGAGATCGACCTGGCCGTCGAGGTCGACGAGCCGCTGCCGTCGCCGGCGTCGAACGCCCTGGACGACGTGTCGCTGGAGATCGGTGGCCGAGTGGCGGCCTTCGTCCCGGACGGCGCCACGCTGCAGATGGGCATCGGCGGCGTGCCGGACGCCGTCCTGGCCTCGCTGACCCACCGCCAGGGCCTGCGGGTGTGGAGCGAGATGTTCAGCGACGGGATCCTCGCGCTCGACGCCGCCGGCGCCCTCGACCACGACAAGGAGCTGGTGGCGTCGTTCCTCTTCGGCTCGCAGCAGCTCTACCGGTGGCTGGACGGCAACCATCGGGTCAAGGTGCTGCGCACCGAGAAGGTCAACGACCCCGCGCTGATCGCCCGGAACCGCTCGATGATCTCGGTGAACACGGCCCTGCAGGTGGACCTGTTCGGGCAGGCGAACGCCTCGCGGATCAATGCCCGGATCTACTCCGGGTTCGGCGGGCAGACCGACTTCATCGTGGGCGCGCTGCACTCCCAGGGCGGTCGGGCGATCATGGCGCTGCGCTCGTGGCATCCGCGGGCGAACGTGTCGACGATCGTCCCGCTCGTCGACGAGCCGGTGACCTCGTTCCAGCAGAGCGCCGTCGTCACCGAGCAGGGTGCCGCCGAGCTGTGGGGCTACTCGCAGAACGAGCAGGCCCAGCACCTGATCACGCAGGCGGCGCATCCCAGCGTGCGCGATGAGCTGTGGGAGGAAGCCGAGGCGCTCGGCCTCGCCTGAGCCGGCGGCGCGGCGGCGCGCGGGACCTGGTGGCTACCGCGTGGGAACGAGCTCGGTCAGACTGGCTCCCGTGCCGGAGCTGCCCGAGGTCGAGGCGCTCGCCTCCTTCCTGAGGGGGCGGGCGGTCGGCCGGGTCGTCGCCCGGGTCGACGTGGCGTCGATCGCCGTGCTGAAGACCTACGATCCGCCGGTCACCTCGCTGATGGGGCTGACCGTGACCGGGGCGACGCGGCACGGCAAGTTCCTCGACCTGGACGTCGACGGCCTGCACCTGGTCGTCCACCTGGCGCGGGCCGGCTGGCTGCGGTGGTCGGACGCGCTCCCGACCGCACCGGTCAAGCCGGGCAAGAGCCCGATCGCGCTGCGGGTGCACCTGGACGACGGCAGCGGGTTCACCCTGACCGAGCAGGGCACCCAGAAGAAGCTGGCCGTCTACGTGGTCCGCGACCCGGCCGAGGTCCCCGGCGTGGCCCGGCTGGGACCCGACCCGCTGGCGGCGTCCTTCACCCCAGCCACGCTGGCCGCGATCCTCGCCGACCACCCCCGGCAGCAGCTCAAGGGCGTGCTGCGCGACCAGTCCGTCGTCGCCGGCATCGGCAACGCCTACTCCGACGAGATCCTGCACGTCGCTCGGGTCTCCCCGTTCAAGCCGGCCGGCTCGCTCACCGCGGCGGAGGTGGGGGTGCTGCACGCCGCGATCCGCAGCACGCTGGAGGACGCGGTGGCCCGCTCCGAGGGACTCGCTGCCGCCGACCTCAAGAGCGAGAAGAAGTCCGGCCTCCGGGTGCACGGCCGAGCTGGGCTCCCCTGCCCGGTGTGCGGCGACACCGTGCGCGAGGTGTCGTTCGCGGACTCGGCCCTGCAGTACTGCCCCACCTGCCAGACCGGAGGCAAGCCGCTCGCCGACCGGCGGCTCTCGAGGCTGCTGAGGTAGGGGGGAGGTAGGGGGGAGGTAGGGGGTCAGCCGCCTCAGCACCTCTCAGCGCGTATCGCCGTGTATCGGGTGCCGCTGGGCGTGGGTGCTCGGGCGTAGAGTGCGCAGCGGAGTATCAAGTCTGATTGATACGCCGCGAGAAAGGGCGAGACGCCGCGATGGACCCCGTCCGCAACCCGTACGCCCCAGGTGCGGGCCAGCGACCCCCGGAGCTGGCCGGCCGCGATCGCGAGCTGGCCCAGTTCGAGGTGGTGCTCGAGCGGATCGCCACCGGCCGACCCGAACGCAGCCTGGTGCTCACCGGGCTCCGCGGCGTCGGCAAGACCGTGCTGCTCAACGCGCTCCGCTCGCAGGCCATCGGCCGGGCCTGGGCCACCGGCAAGATCGAGGCTCGTGGCGACGCGCCGTTGCGCCGGCCGGTGGCCACCGCCGTCTACTCGGCGGTGCGCGAGATCGGGGTGCGGCACCGCGGCGAGGACCGGGTGCGCCGGTTCCTCTCCGTGCTCAAGGCGTTCTCGCTGAAGGCGACACCGGACGGATCCTGGCAGATCGGCATCGACGTCGAGGCGACGCGCGGCCGGGCTGACTCGGGAGACCTCGAGATCGACCTGACCGAGCTGTTCCTGGACGCCGCCGACATCGCCCGCGACCTCGGGGTGGGCGTGGCGTTGTTCGTCGACGAGCTGCAGGATGTCTCGCCGGCGGACCTGGCGGCGCTGTGCGGCGCCGTCCACGAGGTCGGCCAGCAGGCGGCGCCGCTGGTCGTCGTCGGGGCGGGGCTGCCGCACCTGCCGACGGTGCTCTCCAGTGCGAAGTCCTACGCCGAGCGGCTCTTCCGGTACCTGGCCATCGATCGGCTGGACCGCCGGTCCGCCGAGCTCGCGCTCACCGCGCCGGCCGACCGCGAAGGCGTGGGCTTCACGCGGGACGCCTTGGCCCTGCTCTACGCGGAGTCCGGCGGCTACCCGTACTTCATCCAGGCCTACGGCAAGGCCACCTGGGACGCCGCGGTCGGCAACCCGATCGGCGCCGAGGACGTCCGCGCCGGGTTGCCCGAGGCGCAGGCCGAGCTGGCCGTGGGGTTCTTCGGCAGTCGTTACGAGCGGGCGACCCCGGCCGAGCGGGCCTACCTGCTCGCGATGGCCGAGCTGATCGAGGGCGATACCGGGTCGGTGACCACCGCGGCGGTGGCCGCCAGGCTGGGCAAGCGGGTGTCCAGCCTGTCCGTCGCGCGGGAATCGTTGATCCGCAAGGGGCTGGTGTACAGCGGCGAGCGCGGGCTGATCGCCTTCACCGTGCCGCACTTCGCCCGTTTCCTGCGCGGACGTCCCGGACAGGCGTAGGGACCCGCCCCTGATGGGTCGGGCCCCTACGCGCTGAGGAGCTGCGGAACGGCTACGGCAGGTCGATCGGGCGCAGCACCTGGCCGATCGCGTGCGCGATCTGCTTGTTGCCCTTGTTGATGTCCAGCCGGGTCAGCACGAGGTGCGCGTTCGGCTGGTCCTTGTCGGCGTCGAGAAGGGCGACGCCGACCCGGCCGCCGGGCTTCTTCATGACGTCCACGGTGATGCTCGCCCCGGCGAGCGCGGTCGGCAGCTTCGCACCGTCCGACGCCAGCGCGGTCGCGCTGTCGATCGTCACGCCCGGAACGACGTGGTAGAGGAGCACGCTCTCGACGGTGTCGATACCGAGGCCGGCCACCGCGTCGAAGACCTCCTGCTCGGTGGCGAGGCTGGCGCCGAACGCGTCGGACACCAGGCGCTGGAAGGCCTTGTCCCGAGGCAGGAAGGCCGTGACCGGGACGCTGCCGTCGGTCAGGACGCCGACGGCCGAGGACGGCTTGGCGGCCAGCACCGCGAGGGCGGCCTGGGTGACGATGTCGAAGTCCCACCAGTTGCTGTCGAAGGTGTCGCCGTCGGCGAGCAGGATCGCGGCGAGCGGGCGCTCGCCCATCCCGTCGGCGGTGGCGGCGGGGGCGGCGGCGAGGGCGCCGCCGGCGACGAGGGCGGTCGAGGTGGCCAGGACGGCCAGGCGTCGGGTGAATCGCATGGGGGCTCCGTTCGTCAGGGCCGGGGGAGGCCCGTCGAGGTGGGCTGTCGATCGGTCTTTCCTCCTCGGCCCTCCCTTCAG
>Ga0209797_10000999_pt1 | contig 14243 bp, 10 predicted proteins | sample DOMMetBare3Fresh_2_FD_187472 | JGI IMG/M metagenome (GOLD analysis project Ga0209797, IMG submission 187472) | Wetland sediment microbial communities from St. Louis River estuary, USA, under dissolved organic matter induced mercury methylation -... | ecosystem: Environmental > Aquatic >... | reverse complement strand
CGCATCGACAGGCTGACCGAGCCCACCGCAAACGACTCGGCCACGCGCGGCAGGCGCCCTTCGCCCAGGATCAACTCGGTCGACCGGCCGCCGATGTCGACCACCAGCCGTGGCTCCTCCGACGGTTGCAGGTGTGCCACGCCGGCATAGATGAGGCGGGCCTCTTCGCGGCCGCTGATCACCTCGATCGGAAAGCCCAGCGCCGCTTCGGCGCGCAGCAGGAAGCTGTTGCGGTTGCGCGCTTCGCGCAGGGTCTGCGTGGCCACCGCGCGAACCCGCCCGGCATCGAAGTCGTGGAGCAATTCGGCGAACCGCCGCAGGCATTCCAGCCCGCGCAGGACTGCCGCTTCGGTCAGCCGGCCATCGGCGTCGAGTCCGCCACCCAGTCTGACGGTTTCCTTCAGGTAGTGTTCGCGACGGTAGCGGCCATGGACCCACTCGCCGATCTCGAGGCGGAAGCTGTTCGAGCCGATGTCGACCGCAGCCAGGCGCGGCTTGGGGGTCGGCGAGCGATTGGACATGGGCCGCGATCCTAACCCGCAGGTTCGCACGCAGGCGCGCGCCGGCAGGCTTGCGGAAAGACCCTTGACAGGGTCGATAAGATCAATCCACGACTGGCAGTGGGTGATGCCAGAACCTCGAGCCGCGCCGGACGACGCGGTTGCCTGTCTGCCGAAAGCGCCTGATGACCCTGCTGTACATCGTGCTGGCCACCACCGCCGGCGGCCTGCTGTCCGTGCTGATCGCCCGCCTGGTGGTGGTCGATGTGCTGGGTCGCCTGGTGCGCCACCTGGTCAGCCTGTCGGTGGGCATCCTGCTCGGCACGGCGATGCTGCATGTGTTGCCGGAGGCCTTCGAGAGCAAGGTCGAGCCGCATCGCCTGTTCGCCACCTTGCTGGGTGGCTTGTTCTTCTTCTTCTTGCTCGAGAAGGCGGAGCTGTATCGGCACGGGCATCACCACGGCGGCGACGGCCACGCACACGACCACGACTTCGATGCGGAGCAGGCCGGCCGGGGCGGCTGGAGCGTGCTGGTGGGCGACAGCATCCACAACTTCTGCGACGGCGTGATCATCGCCGCGGCCTTCCTGACCGACGTGCGGCTGGGACTGGTGACCTCGCTGGCCATCATCACCCACGAGATACCTCAGGAGGTCGGCGACTACATCGTGCTGCTCAACGCCGGATTCACGCGAGCCAAGGCCTTGCTCTACAACGCCATCTCGGGGCTGGCCGCGGTGGTCGGCGGGGTGCTCGGGTACTGGGTCGTCGGCCCCTGGGCCGATCTCTTTCCGTACCTGCTCGTCGCGGCCAGCAGCAGCTTCATCTACGTGGCGGTGGCCGATCTGCTGCCCCAACTGCAGCGCCGGCTGCCATGGCGCTCGACCGTGGCGCAGATCGGCTGGATCGCCGGCGGGCTGCTGATCGTGGCCACCGCGCGGGGCCTGCAGCTCAATCATTGACTGCAGCCAGCCCGTTGGCTCGCGCGACGCTCAGTTCCAGCGCCAGGACCAGATCAGGTCGAGGGAGCCCTGTTCACCCGACTGCGCGCGCAGCGTGAAGCGCTGGGCGATGCGATAGACCAGCTGCCAGGTGCCGGTGGTGGCGTTGAGGCTGCGCTCGTAGCCGACGTACCAGCGGCGCGACAGCTGTCGGCCCAGGCTGACGATGGTCTCGCGCACGTCACCCTCGGACTGGCGCACCGAGAAGTCGGTCAGTCCCAGCGCGTCCAGCAGCTGATCGGTGGGCGCCCGGTCCTCGCCGGCGAGCAGGGCGATCGCGGCGCGCTGCAGCAACGCGGTATCGGTGCGGCCCAGGCCGTCGGGGCTGCGGCCGAGCACCAGCCAGGACAGCTTGTCGACCTCGGCCATGTCGGGTTCGCTGACCAGCCGGATGCGTGGCTGCAACGCCGTGCCGCTGATGTCGACGCCCACCATCACGTCGAGGTTGGGCCGCACCGCCAGCACGTCGAGCCGGGGGCTTTGCGGCGCACCGGTGAAGACGATCTCGCCGCGTGCGAGTTCGAGCCGCTGACCATAGGCCACGTAGGTTCCGCCCGCCGAGGCCACGGTGCCGTGCAACGCCAGACGGCCGCCGGGGCTGCTGACGCGCAGTTCGCCGCGCAGCCCGGCGTCGATGCCGCGACCGCGCAGACGCATTCGCTCGCCGAGACCGATGACCAGCGCGACCTCGGCGTTGCGCAGCGGCGCGGACAGCGGCGCTCCGGCCGCGCCGGCTGCGGGCAACGGCGACACGGCGCCGTTTCGTGGCCGCACCTGAACGTCGCTGTCCAGCGCCGGCGCGTCGCCGTGGCTGAGGTCGACCAGGCCTTCGTCGACTGTGAACCGACCGTCGAGCCCGAGGCGGTCGGTGGCCAGCGCCAGCTGTGCCCGGCCAGTGAGCACCAGCCGCCGGTCGACGCGACCGAGCAGGCGGAAGCGCTCGGCGCTCAGCAGCAGCTGCGCGGTGGGCGAGGCCCCCAGCTGGGCCTCGCCGCTGATCTCGAGGCTGCCATCGCCGCCGCGAAAACGCAGCCGCTCGATGCGCGCACGGTCGCCGGCGAGGGTGAGCTCGAGCTCGCCGTCACTGAGCTGCACGCCCTCCAGCAGATTGCGCACCCCCAGGTCCCGACCGACCATGCGGCCGCTGAACTCGGGCGCACCGACGGTGCCGCCGAAGGTGGCGCTGGTGTGCAGGCTTCCGGCGAGCCGCCAGCCCGGCGGCACCCACAGCCCCCAGGCGCCGAGCTGCGCCACGCGCGCCTGGACCACCCCCTGCAGCGGCGCGGACGCCTCCGGCCAGCGCCGGCCCGGTGCGGTGCGCACCAGCTGGGCGCCCGACATCTCGCCGATCTGGCTGCCCGCCAGGCCTTGCGCGAACTGCCACAGCCCGTCGTGGGCGCTGAGGGCGAGCCTGAGTTCGCCGATGCCCAGCGGCTGCACCGCACCCAGCTCGTCGGTGACGTGCAGGTCGCCGCTGCTGCGCTCGAGCACGATGTCGGCATCGAAGCCTTCGGCGGCGCGGATGTCGATGCGGCCGGCCAGGCTCAGGTTGCCGCCCCAGCCGATCGCCGGTTGCAGCCGGCGCAGCAGCGCGGCCACGTCCAGGGCCTCGAGCTCGGCGCCGACCTGCAGGCGCGCGCCGGGCGGGCCGGAGCGCCACTCGGCCTGCCGCCAGCGCAGCGCAGTGTCGAGCAGTTGCACGCGGCCGGGCGCCAGGCTGAGCGCCTGCAGCATGCCGTCGGCATCGAGCCGGAGTTCGGCCGCCAGGTCCTGCGCCTGCAGCCAGGGTCGACTGCCACCCTGAGCATCGCGGGCGCCGCCGCGCAGTTGCAGCCCCTGCAAGGACCAGCGGGACGCTCCGGCCTCGGTGGCGATCCAGCTGCCGCGCCCCAGGCCTTCGAGACGGGTGCCGGTGCCGGCCGGGCCGAGCAGGGTCTCGGTCCAGGCTGGTGGGCGCAGGGGGCTGTCGGCCAGCCAGCGCAGCCGATGGTCGCGCAGGCTGCCGCTGGCCGACGCCTCCAGGCGGTCGAGCCGTTGGCCCTCGAGTTCGACCGCCTGCAATGCCAGCTCGACGCTCAGTGCGCCGTCGCCCTCGGTTCCGCCCGGGCCCGTGGTCGACCAGCGGGCCTCGGCGGCGCCGATGCGCGCGCCCTCGCTGCGCAGGCCCTTCGCCTGCAGGCTGCCGCTGCTGCGCAGGCCCGGCCAGCGGCCGTCGAAACTGGCCTCGAGATCCAGCGCACCGGCGCTGGGCAGCCAGTGCGCGGCCTCGGGGAAAAGCTCGCCGGCCAGGCGGGCCAGCGGGGCCAGGCTGTCCAGCGCCGGCGCCTGGATCCGCACCCGCCAGCGTTCGGCGCTGGCGTTGCCGCCGCGCTCGCCGTCGACGGCCAGCCGGTTGGCGGCGGAGGCCAGGTCGGCGTGGATCGAGCCCTGGCCGCCGCGGCTGGCCAGCCGCAGCTCGCCGCTCAGCGGCACCCCGGCCAGCATCGTGCGCGCCAGGCCGAATTCGGCGCTTCCGTCCAGCACCGACAGCCAGCGCTCGATCGGCAACCGGGGGGGACCCGGAGGCCAGCCGTGCCACACGAGATCGGCGCTGAACCGGCCATCGAGGCGGTGCGGCCCGCGCCGCCAGGCCGAGTCCTGCGCGCCACGCCACCAGGGCAGGGGGTCGAAGCCATCGAGCCGGCCGCTGCCCTGCAGGTGCCAGGCGCCGTTCTCGCGCCGGGCGCTGCCGGCCAGACTGGCCCGGGCCGCTCCGGCGCTGGCCTCGGCCCGGCGCAGGGTCAGCGTGTCGGCGCCGGCGTCGAGCGCGAAATCCAGCCGCAACGGCTCGCCGCTGCCGTCCAGCGTGCGGCCGACCAGGCGGCCCTGCACGTCGAGCCGCGCCGGGGCGCCGCTCTCGCCGGCCGATCGCAGGCCCGACAGGCGGACGTTCAGCGGCCCCGACACCCGCAGCGGCGCGGCGCGGGCATCGAGCCGCGCCGCCAGGACCTCGCTCAGGCCCAGGTCCAGCGCGAGCGTGCCGTCGCGCCACTGCCCGCGGCCGCTGGCCTGGCCGGCGCGGGCCTGCGCATCGCCCCACTGGATTTCGACGCGTCCTATCTCCAGCGATTCCGGCCGGCGCGGCAGCGCCGACGCGCCGAGCTGCAACCGATGGACCGGCACGCGCCCCTCGTCGATGCGACCCGGGCGATGGTTGACGAGGTCGATCTCGGCCGCGGCCGGCCGGTCCAGGCCCTGGGTGGCGATCGCCGCCCGGCCATCGATCGCGGTCTCGGGCAGGCGCGCCCACAGGCTGGCGAGGTCGAACTGCCGGGTCTCGATCGTCAGAGCATCGAGCGGCCAGCCGGCCCAGGGCAGGACCACCGCGCTGGCCCGCAGCGCCGGCGCCGGACGTCCCGCGAGCGCTTCGCCGTTCAGTGTCGCCTGCACCGCCAGCCGCGCCAGTTCGCCGCCCAGCGTCAGTTCGCCCTGCCATGGACGGCCCTCGATCGACACGGCCTCGAGCCTGCCGACGACCGGCAGCGGCCCATCGCTGCCGATGCGCACCGAGGCCTTGAGCCGCGCCCGTTCGATCTCGACCGACAGCCGCTCGACCACATGCGCGGCGCCGCCCTCCGCGCCGAGGTGCAACCGGGCCTCGAGATGGCGCAGCGGCGGCAGCGCGCCGATCTCGACCTGCTCGACGGCCAGCCGGTCCAGCACCAGCGACAGTGGCGCGCGCAGATCGGTGGGCGCCGGCGGACGCTGCGATGACGCTGCTGTTGGGTGATAGGCAAGCCAACGCGCCTGCAACGATCGGATCGACACCGCCAGCGGCACCGCCTCCTGCCGGCGCCAGTCGATCGACAGGCCGTCGATCGCGAGCTCGCGCAGCTCCAGCCGGCCCAGGCCGTGCGGCAGCTCCCACTGCAGGCGCTCGACCTCGAGGCGGCCGCTGGCCAGCGTGCCGCGCACGCCGCTGAGTTGCAGGCCGGGCACCTGGCGCAGCAGCCAGGGCAGGCTGGCGTCGGCGCGCCACAGCGCCAGCAGGCTGGCGCCGAGGGTCAGCACGGCGGCCACCAGCGCCACCGCCAACGCGGCCAGTGCCCAGCGCAGCCAGCGCCGGCGACCGGCGGTCGGCGTCGGGGCGGTGACGGCGGAATCGCGGGGCATCAGAAGGTCACGCCCACCGTCAGGTGCAGCCGCGCCTTGCGCAGCTCGTCGGCCCACGCCAGGTCGGCCCGCACCGGGCCGATCGGGCTGCGCCAGCGCACGCCGAAGCCGTAGCCCACCGCCGGCTTGAAGTCCTGCCAGCGATCGACCGCGCGGCCGGCATCGACGAACACCGCCCCCCACACCGACGGCAGCGTGGCCGAGATTGGACGCGCCAATTCGGCGCTGGCAGCGAGCAGGCTCACGCCGCTGGCGATGTTGCCGCCGATGCGTGGCGCGAGGCTGCGGTAGGCGTAGCCGCGCACCGACTCGTCACCGCCGGCACGAAAGCCGAGCGCATCGGGCACCACCAGCGCATCGCGCTTGACGAGCTGGCCGGCCTCGATCCGGGCATGGGCGTACCACTGCGCGCCCAATGGCTGGTAGACCGTGAACCGGCTTTGCACGCGGACGAAGGGGCCGCTCTGGCCAGCGGTGCTTCGGGCCTGGCCGGCGCCGAGCTGCAGCGACAGGCTGTAGCCGCGCGTGGGGAGCAGCACGCTGTCGAGCCGGCGCAGCACCAGGTGCAGGTTGCCGCTCGCCGCCTGGGCATCGATCACCGGGCCGCCGGTCACCGCCTGGCGCGAACGCAGCCACTCGACGAAGGCCAGGCGCTCGAGGGCCGTCGTGTCCTGGGTGCGGCCCAGGCGCAGCCGCTGCGACATCACGACATCGGTGGGGCTGCGCTCGCGCTCGATCTGCGCCCCCACCAGCCAGCGGGCGAATCCGGCGCCGGGATGGGTCAGCAGGTTGCCGTTCCAGCGCTGCGCGTCGCGCCCCCATTCGAGCGCGTTGTCGGCGGTCACCGCCCAGCCGAAGGGGCGGCGGTGGGTGTGGGCGATCGAGGCCCGTGGTCCGGTGTCGGTGCTGGTGCCCAGACCCACCGTGGCCTGCTGCAGCGGCAGCTCGCGCAGGCGCACGGCCACCGGCGCAGCCGCAGCGAGCTCGGACAGCGGATCGAAGCCGACCGACACCGCCTCGAACAGGCCCGATTTCTGCAGCCGCTCCTGGAAGTCGAGCAGCAGCACCTCGGTGAGCGGTCGGCCGGGCCCGAATCCGGCCAGATGCCGCACGGTGGCCGCGTCGTGGCGCTGAAGGCCCTCGATGTGCAGCGGCCCGGCGAGGAACAGCGGGCCGCTGTCGATCACGCCGTCGAGTCTCGCGCTGCCGGCGGCGACGTCGATGTCGGCGGCGCTGCTGCGCAGGCTGGCCGAGGCGTACGCGGCCGAGCGCAGCGTCGACAGCCAGCGCTGCTTGGTCTCGCTCCACAGCGAATTGCGGAAGGGCTCGCCGGCGCTCAGCGGCCCGGCGGCGCGGACCGCGGCTGCGAGCTGCTGCGCCTGCGGGTCGTCGGCAGCGAGCCGCGCGCCAAGCGCTCCCTCGAGCGCGACCGCCACCTGCGCCACGCGCACCCGCGCTCCGGGCCGCACCGACAGCCGCACCGTGGGCGGCGCACCGGCCTCGACCCGCACGCCGACCTCGGCCTCGAAGTAGCCCTCGGTCCTGAGCAGATCGCGCGCCTGGGCCGGCGCGGCGGCGATCAGGCGGTGCCATTCGCTGTCGTCAAGCGACGTTTCCTCGCGCTCAGGCACATGTGGCTCTGCCAGGTCGCTTGATCCCCAGCGGGGACGACCGGCTTCGGCCGGCCTTGGGGCGCTCGGCAGGGCCAGCCGCGCCAGGTCCAGGTGGCGGCTCAGCAGGGCCCGCAGTTCGGGTGGCGCTTCGATCTCGACTCTCGGTGCGGCGCCCGCCAGGGGAGCAAGCACAGCGGCCTCGGCGGCGGCGCCGAAGCAACGCGCGGCCAACGCAAGCAGCAGGCCCGCGGCGGCTGCCCCCGCGCGCCGCGCAAGCCTCACTTGCTCAGCAGCCGCATTGCGCCTTCGAGTCCGGCCAGGGTCAGCGGGAACATGCGGAAATTGGTGAGCTGCTGCATGATCGAAATGCTCTGCCGGTACTGCCAGACGCCCTGAGGCTCGGGGTTGATCCAGGCGTACTTGGGGAAGGCGTGCGTCAGGCGCTGGATCCATTCGGCGCCCGGTTCCTCGTTGTTGTATTCGACGCTGCCGCCAGGCTGCAGGATCTCGTAGGGGCTCATCGTCGCGTCGCCGACGAAGATCAGCTTGTAGTCCTTGTTGTACTTGCGGATCACGTCCCAGGTCGGGAACTTCTCCGAGAAACGCCGCCGGTTGTTCTTCCACATGAAGTCGTAGACGCAGTTGTGGAAGTAGTAGAACTCGAGGTGCTTGAACTCGGTCTTGGTGGCCGAGAACAGCTCCTCGACACGGTGGATGTGCTCGTCCATGGTGCCGCCGACGTCCATCAGCAGCAGCACCTTGACGCGGTTGTGGCGCTCGGGCACGAGCTTGATGTCGAGCAGCCCGGCGTTGGCAGCGGTGCTGTGGATGGTGTCGTCGAGGTCGAGTTCCTCGGCCGCGCCCTCGCGCGCGAAGCGCCGCAGCCGCCGAAGAGCAACCTTGATGTTGCGCGTGCCGAGCTCGAGGGTGTCGTCGTAGTCCTTGTAGGCGCGCTGGTCCCAGACCTTCACTGCGCTCTTGTTGCGCCCCTTGTCCTGGCCGATGCGGATGCCCTGCGGGTTGACGCCGTAGGCGCCGAAGGGGCTGGTGCCGCCGGTGCCGATCCACTTCGAGCCGCCCTCGTGGCGCTCCTTCTGCTCCTCGAATCGCTTCTTGAGCGTCTCCATCAGCTCGTCCCAGCCCATCTTCTCGATCTTGGCCTTCTCCTCCGGGCTGAGCTCGAGCTCGAGGTTCTTGCGCAGCCACTCGAGCGGCACTTCCTTGGTGAAGTCGGCCAGCATCTCGACGCCCTTGAAGTAGGCGGAGAAGGCGCGGTCGAACTTGTCGAAATGCGCTTCGTCCTTGACCAGCGAGGCGCGGGCCAGGTAGTAGAACTGGTCGACCGAGGGCTCGATGACGCCGGCCTTCATCGCCTCGAGCAGCGTCAGGTACTCCTTGACCGAGACCGGCAGCTTGGCCGCGCGCAGCGTGTAGAAGAAGTTGATCAGCATCGCTCAGGGCCCTCCGCGGGCGGGTGCGCGGGGCCGCCGGCCGGCCTCGCGATGTGCCTAGCATAGCCGCAGCCGCAGCGGCGTGGCGCGGCCGGCGCCGGCCGTGCAATGCGGGCGCTTTCGCGACCCGGGGGTCTCAAGTTGCATCCAGGGGCGCCGATGGTTTCCGGCGATGGGGAACGTTGCGCTCACGCTGCTGATCCTGCTGCTGCTGCAGTTGCTGGTGGCCGTGGCCTGGCTGCTGGCCGCCTGGCGGCTGGACATGCCGCGGACCGCGGCCGTGCACTGGAGCGCCTCGGCGCTGCTGGGCGCGCTGGCCATCGCGCTGGTGCAGGCGCGAGAGGCGGGGCCGGCCTGGCTGACGTTCGATGTCGGCGGCCTGTTGATGGTCGCCTCGATGCTGCTGATGGGCCGCGGGCTGCGGCACTTCCTGGGTCAGCCCGCCGCCGATGCCGAGGCCGGGGCGCTGCTGGTGCTCGTCGCCGGCGCCGGATGGGTGTGCAACCTGTTGCCGGTGGAGCAGGCGGCACCGATCCGCATCGCGGTGAATTCGTCGTCGCTGGCGTGGGTGCTGGCGCGCGCCGCGATTCGGTCCTGGCCGCCGCTGCGGCTGGAGTTCAGCGAGCGCACCGCGCTGTTCGTCACTGCACCGCTGCTGGCCGGCGTGGCGCTGGGTGTCTTCCGGCTCGGCGCGCTGGTGCTCGATCCGACGGAGGGCGTGCGGCCGCTGCCGCTGGACAGCCCGCCCAACCTCGCCGCGGCCCTGGTGATGCTGCTGCTGTATATGCTGCTTCAGGTGTGCCTGGCGACGGCAGCGCTGCTGCGCATGGTTCACAAGCTGCGGCTCCTGTCGCAGCGCGATTCGCTGACCGGCCTGGTCAACCGCGCCGAATGGCTGCGCCAGCTCGATGCCCAGCATCGGTGGCTGGGCCGCTATGGCGAGCCCTATGCGGTGCTGATGATCGACGTCGACCACTTCAAGTCGGTCAACGACACCTGGGGCCACGCCGCCGGCGATGCGGTGCTGATCAGCATCGCGCAGCTGCTGATGGCCTCGGCCCGCGATGTCGACGTGATCGGCCGCGTCGGCGGCGAGGAGTTCTGCGTGCTGCTGCCGCGCGCCGATCCGGTATCCGCCCGGCGCATCGCCGAACGCTTGCGCCAGGCCATCGCCGACACCGAGTTCGCATGGCGGCAGCAGGCGATCGGCCTGACGGTGTCGATCGGGCTGGCGATGGTCACCGACGCCGACGAGACGCCCCAGCAGGTGATGCACCGGGTCGACATGGCGCTGTACCAGGCCAAGCGCGGCGGCCGCAACCGCACCTCGATGGCCAACGCGGCGGCGGCCTGACCGCTGACGGTTCAGGCGCGCGGGATCGGGGCGTCGGCGCCGGCGCGCGCGAGCTGGAAGTCCAGGTGCGTGCGCACCGTCGGCCACTCGTCGGCGGTGATGCTGTAGACGGCCGTGTCGCGCAAGGTGCCGTTGGACGCGCGCTGGTGGTTGCGCAGCAGGCCGTCGAGCTGGGCGCCCAGCCGCTCGATCGCCCGCCGGCTCTGGGTGTTGAAGCGGTGGGTGCGGAACTCCACCGCGATGCAGTCCAGCGTGTCGAAGGCATGCGCCAGCAGCATCCGCTTGCACTCGGTGTTCAGCGGCGTGCGCTGGGCGCTGCGGCCGTACCAGGTGGAGCCGATCTCGACCCGGCGGTGGGTGTTGTCGACATTCATGTAGGTCGTCATGCCGACCACCCGTCCGCCGGCATCGAAGACGGTGAACGGCAGCATCGCAGCCGCGGCGTGCAGGCCGAGCCGGCGCTCGATCTCGGCGGCCATGCCCTCGGGCGAGGGGATCGCGGTGTACCACAGCTTCCACAGCTCGCCGTCGCGGACGGCCTCGACGAGGCCATCGTGGTGCGAGGGCGAAAGCAGCTCGAGCCGCGCGTACCGCCCCCGGAGGCTGACGGCTTGGGTGAGCGGCTGCACGGCGCCTCAGCGGTTGTGCCGCTGCATGAAGACCAGCTTCTCGAACAGCGTCACGTCCTGCTCGTTCTTCAGCAGCGCGCCCACCAGCGGCGGCACGCTGACCTTCTCGTCCTTGCTCTGCAGGATCTCGAGAGGGATGTCCTCGGCCACCAGCAGCTTGAGCCAATCGAGCAGTTCGCTGGTCGAGGGCTTCTTCTTGAGCCCCGGCAGGTTGCGCACGTCGTAGAAGGTCTTCATCGCCGCCGCGAGCAGCTCCTTCTTGAGGCCGGGGAAGTGCACGTCGACGATCCTGCGCATCGTCTCGGCGTCGGGGAACTTGATGTAGTGGAAGAAGCAACGCCGCAGGAACGCGTCCGGAAGCTCCTTCTCGTTGTTCGAGGTGATGAAGACCACCGGCCGGTGCCGCGCCTTGATCAGCTCGCGCGTCTCGTAGACGTAGAACTCCATGCGGTCGAGCTCGCGCAGCAGGTCGTTGGGGAATTCGATGTCGGCCTTGTCGACCTCGTCGATCAGCAGCGCCACCTGCTCGTCGGCACTGAAGGCCTGCCACAGCACGCCCTTGACGATGTAGTTGCGGATGTCCTTGACCTTTTCGGAGCCCTGCACGTCGACCAGCTGGCTGTCGCGCAGGCGGCTCACCGCGTCGTACTCGTACAGGCCCTGCTGGGCCTTGGTGGTGCTCTTGATGTGCCATTGCAGCAGCGGCATTCCGAGCGCGCCGGCCACCTCCTCGGCAAGCATGGTCTTGCCGGTGCCGGGCTCGCCCTTGACGAGCAGCGGGCGCTTGAGGGTGATGGCCGCGTTGACGGCGAGCATCAGGTCCTGCGTCGCGACGTAGTTGTCGGTGCCTTGGAATTTCATGCGCGGGGTGGGCTGGATGGCGGTGGGTCGGATGGGTTCGGCCCAGTATAAGTGCCCCCCTATAATCGTTTGACCGACCGCAACAGGGGCGTGCGTTCCTTGTTGTAGGCGCCGCGGGCCCGCCGCGGTGGCCCCTCCCGGCATCCAACCCTCGAAGCACTTCGTCCGACCCATGATCAAGCGAGCTCTTTCCCTGTGCCTGGTGCTGGCCGGCGCATGCAACCTGGCCCACGGCCAGGGGACCCCGGCCGGCGATGCGGCCAAGGGCGCCGGCAAGGCCGCGATGTGCATCGGCTGCCACGGCATCGTCGGCTACCAGGCCACCTTCCCCGAGGTCTACAAGGTGCCGATGATCTCCGGCCAGGGTGCCAAGTACATCGTCGCTTCGCTGCAGGCCTATGCCAAGGGCGATCGCAGGCATCCGACGATGCGTGGCATCGCCGCCTCGTTGAGCGAGCAGGACATGGCCGACCTGGCCGCGTACTATGCGTCGCATGGCAAGGACGCCGCGGCGCCCGCCGCCACCGGTGTCGCCGCGCCCCCCGAGGCGCTGAAGTCCCGGCTGGCGGCCTGCGCCGCCTGCCACGGCGCGAACTTCAGCGCTCCGATCGACCCGGCCTACCCGCGACTGGCCGGGCAGCACGCCGACTACCTGGCCGCGGCGCTGCGCGCCTACCACACCGACGGCAACCCCAACGTCGGTCGCAGCAATGCCTTGATGCGTGGCCAGGTGGTGCAGGAGGCCGAGGGCAAGCGCAAGCTCACCTTCACCGCCGCCGAGACCCGGCAGGTGGCGTCCTACATCGCCGCACTGCCCGGCGAGCTCAAGGTGGTGCCGCAATCCGGCCTGCGTTGAGCTGCCGCCGGCGCCGGCCGCCGGGTGCGTCGCCGGATCCGGATAGCATCGCGACATGACCAACGCCGATCCCCAGGAGCTGGCCAAGTTCGGCGAGCTCGCCCACAAGTGGTGGGACGCCGACGGCGAGTTCCGGCCGCTGCACCAGATCAATCCGCTGCGCCTGGACTGGATCGACGCCCAGGCCCGCGTCGCCGGCAGGCGCGTGCTCGACATCGGCTGCGGCGGCGGGATCCTGGCCGAATCGATGGCCCGGCGCGGCGCCGACGTGCTGGGCATCGATTTGTCGACCAAGCCGCTGAAGGTGGCCCAACTGCACGCGATGGAGGCCGCCGTCGAGCGCCTGGCCTACCGCGAAGTGTCGGCCGAGGCGATGGCCATCGAGGCGCCGGGCGCGTTCGACATCGTCACCTGCATGGAGATGCTCGAGCACGTGCCCGATCCGGCCTCGGTGGTGCGCGCCGCCGCGACGCTGGTCAGGCCGGGCGGCTGGGTCTTCTTCTCGACCATCAACCGCAACCCCAAGGCCTTCGTGCTGGCCATCGTCGGCGCCGAGCATGTGCTCAAGCTGCTGCCCAAGGGCACCCATGAGTATGCGCGCTTCGTCAAGCCCAGCGAGCTGGCGCGTTATTCGCGCGAGGCCGGTCTCGCGGTCGACCAGTTCAAGGGCATGGAGTACAACCCGTTCACGCAGCGCTACTGGCTGTCGGGCGACACCTCGGTCAACTACCTCCTGGCCTGCAGGCGCCCGGCGTGAGGGGTGGCCTACGAGCGGTGCTGTTCGACCTCGACGGCACCCTGGTTGACAGCGCCCCCGACCTCGCCGGCGCGGCCAACCTGCTGCGCGCCGACCACGGCTTGCCGCCGCTGCCCTACGAGCAGCTGCGGCCGATGGTGGGCAGCGGGGCGCGCGGCATGGTCGGCATGGCCTTTGGCGTCGCGCCCGGGCATGAACGCTTCGAGTCCCTGCGCGAGGCCTTCCTCGCCCGCTACGCCGAGCGCCTGCTGGCCCAGACCCGGGTCTTCGAGGCGATGGCACCGGTGCTGCAGGCGCTGGAAGCGGCGGGCCGGCCCTGGGGCATCGTCACCAACAAGGCGATGCGCTTCACGGCGCCGGTGCTCGAGGGCCTGGGCTTGCACACCCGCGCCGCGGTGGTGATCGCCGGCGACACCACGGCGCACGCCAAGCCCCACCCCGAGCCGCTGCTCGAGGCGGCACGGCGGCTGCGCCTGGCGGCGGCCGACTGCGTCTTCGTCGGCGACGATCCGCGCGACGTCGAGGCCGGCCGCGGCGCCGGCATGGTCACGGTGGCCGCGGCCTGGGGCTACCTGGGCGCCGAGCAACCGATCGACACCTGGGGCGCCGACCATGTGCTCGATCGGCCGCAAGATCTCTTGAATTGGCTGGAACTGGCCTAAACTACATACCTCTTGGGGCCGACCTGGCTTCGACGTGGGTGCGGAGTCGGTTCAGGGCATGCCGAGCGCCAGTACAGCTCGTAAATCCAACTGGAAACAAAGTAACTGCGAACGACGAACGTTTCGCCCTCGCCGCTTAACACCGGTGAGCCTCGCAACGGTTGGCCGATGGGCCGGGCCTGATGCCGCAAGGCAAAGGGCTGCGAGGTTATACACATTGGCTGGTGCCGACCCGCGTCATTCGGGCCGGAGCGAGACTCAAGTGACTGGCGGACCCGGTAGCGTGCTGCTGCGCGACCGGGGCCGTGAGACTCAAATCAGACAGCTACGCATGTAGAACTGGCCGGTGATGGCTTGCGGACGGGGGTTCGATTCCCCCCGGCTCCACCAAGTTACTGTTTTACGAT
>Ga0209797_10000998_pt1 | contig 14247 bp, 15 predicted proteins | sample DOMMetBare3Fresh_2_FD_187472 | JGI IMG/M metagenome (GOLD analysis project Ga0209797, IMG submission 187472) | Wetland sediment microbial communities from St. Louis River estuary, USA, under dissolved organic matter induced mercury methylation -... | ecosystem: Environmental > Aquatic >... | reverse complement strand
CCGGGACTTGAGTCCGAGCAAGAGCACCAGCGTGACGCTCGCACCGAAGAGCCAGAGTGCCGCGGCGCCGGCGTTCCGCGGCACCCACCCCCTGGCGCCGGCGAAGGCCACGAGCAGCAGCACGACGGCGACTCCAACCAAGGCCCACATCGCGAGGCGCAGTCTCCGGGCCCGTTCACTGAGTGGGGCGCGAGCCGTCGGCTCAGGCATCGTCCTCGCCGCCGAGCTCGTACTGCTCGTCCACGATCGCCCCGAGTCGGCCGAGCGCGGCCCGGATCGCGGGCAGGGCGGGGTCACCGCTCTTGGCCCACACGACGACATCCCAGGGATCACCGGCAAAGGCATCGGGTGGCATGGCTTCCTCTGCGGCGAGGAAGAGCATCTCCTCGAGCGGCGCTTCGGCATCGGCCCAGATCCCGATCGCTTCATCCTCTCGTTCGGCGTGGGCGGTTTCTGCCGCGGCCTCATCGACGATCACCGCCGCTGCTTCGGCACCGCTGCCGCCGATCACCACCCCGAGGCCGCCATGCTCGATGAGCGACAGGATGAACTCCTGGCTCAGCTCTCGGGCGGCGGGGCTGTCGGCCTCGAGCCAGAGGACGGTGATGAACGCGCGGTCAGGATAGGCGCCCGGCGCGGGCGGGAGATTCAGCGCCGGGACTGTCGAGAGGAAGATCCGCTTCTCTTCGTGGTCCGGAAACCGGGTTAGAGGCATCGGGGCGTTCCAGTTCCCAGTGCTTTATGCGTCGCGCTCAGGGGGTGTTTCGACCGCTCGTCCGGGACCCAGCTGAGCGCTGAGCTCCCGGCACTCGGGGCATCAGATCGGGAAATCGTCGCGCACGAGCGCCAGGATCGCCGCGAGCGGAACCACGAGGTACTTCTTCTCCTCAAAGGTGATCTCGACCGCCGCTTTACGGAAGAAGATCGCATGATCGCCGACGCGAGCCTGCATCGGACGCCAACGCAGCTGCTTCTCGCTGACCTTCCATGGCTCCTCATCAATGGCGGCGGAGAGATCCGGGGCGGGCTCCCCCGGTCCGACCGCAATCACCAGACCACTCTGGACCTGCTGGGCGTCGAGCGCCGATGCCGGAAGATAGAGCCCGACGCGGGTTCGCTCCTCGCCCTCTTCGGGCGCGATGAGGACCCGATCGCCCACGAGGATCAGCTGCTTCTTCGGGAACTCCATGTTAGCCCTGCGCGATCGCGAGGACCCGAAGCCGCCGCTGACCGCGCGGCAACCGGAGCTCGATCTCATCGCCCACCTTGTGGCCCTTCAGGGCGCGACCGAGAGGCGAGGCCAGCGAGATATGCCCGGAGTCGAGGTCCATCATCTCGGCGAGCACCACCATGAAATCCTCGTTCTCCCTGGTGTCGAGATCCATCACCTTCACCCGCGAGCCGAGCCCCACCTGATCGGCGGGCACTTCAGCGGTCGAAAGCTGGCTGACCGACGCCAGCCGCTGGTGCAACTGCCCGAGGCGCGCCTGGACAAACTGTTGCCGCTCCAGCGCTGCCTTGTACTCGGAATTCTCGCGCAAGTCGCCCAACTCTACCGCCTGGGCGATGGCCTGGGGAATGACCACATTCAGCTCATGACTGAGCTGCTGGATCTCCGCACCCAGCTTGGCCCGCATTTCTTGCAGCATTGAGTAACTCGCAAAAAAGGAAACGGCCCGGGCTTCGGGGACTTCCGCCCGGGGCGTTCAGAGTTGCCTGCTGCTGCTATTATAGCGCCGAAGTCCGGGGGTGGCCATAGAGGTATTCTCAACCGGTTGCCAATATTAGACTTAGAGTCTTCATACTCGCCCGGTGTGACCGGGCTCGCTTCCCATTTCGCCGGTACCGGAGTCGCTTTCGATGATCGGATCTTTCCAGCTTGCCGCACTTCTGGCGCTGTGCTGGGTCCTTCCCACACCGGGATTCGCCCAGGAGAGCCTCACCTCGGAGCCGGCGCTTGCCGCCGATTCGGTCGCCCGGAGACTGCTGGTGGATGTCCGGACGCTCGACACCACGATCGTGATCGAGGCCCGGTACGCGACCCTGAACAACTTCACCAACGCGGTGCTTCCGGGGTATCACGCGAATCGGGTATTGCTGCGGCGCGAAGCCGCCGAGGCGCTGGCGCGGGTGCAGCGGCGGCTGCTCAGTGGCGGGATGGGGCTCAAGGTGTTTGACGGCTATCGACCGGTGCGTGCTACCCGCGCGATGGTCGCCTGGGCCGAGGCGCGCGGTCAGCGGCACCTCATCGCCGAGGGGTACATCGCGAGTCGCAGTCGTCACAACCTGGGGATCGCCGTGGATCTCACGCTGGTCGACTGGTCGATGGGCGGGCGGGAAGTGGACATGGGTACGCCTTACGACACCTTCTCCGCTGCGGCCCACTATGCCAGCGCGACTGGGCGCACGCTCCGCTACCGGCAGCTGTTGCGGAGGATGATGGAGGAGGAGGGGTTTCGGCAGTACGAGCAGGAATGGTGGCACTACAGTTTCAGCGTGGCGGGAGAACCCGTCGCGTTTGATCTGGAGGTTCGGTAGGCGGCGTCGGTACGGAGTCGGTGCGCACGACCGTGCGCGCCGACTCCGGGTCTAGCGACGTTCCCATGCTTCGAAGGTGCGGGCGATCTGCCGAACATGGACATCGAGGTGGTCGGCGTAGGTCTCGAGCCACTTCTCGGCGCCGTAGGCACCCGATTCCGTGTGCCGCCCGGTCTTCTGCCACTGTGCCTCGGTGAGCCGCTCGAGGAGCGGAACGGTATTGGCCCGCACTGCGCGGATCGTGGCGAGCGCCAGGGGCAGGGGGTGGTCGTGATAGGACATTTCGATGGCCCAATAGTCCTGGTCATAGCCCAGGATGAGAGGGGCGGGATCGGCGACGAGGTACCGGATGCGCATGTGGGCGTTGGCCTCGCTGTCGGCGCAATGGACGACGACTTCGTGCACCGACCACTTCCCCGGTGCAGGTCGCCACTGACGCGCGATATCCGGTACTTTCACAAGGGATTCTTCAAGCCGGTCGGGGCCAGCAGCATAGCGGCGAATCAGTGCGGAGCGTTCTTCGGGGAGCATCGGGATTCCTCAGTGGGGGGCGAAGGTTGACGATTCCGCTGGTTGACATCTCACCGAAATGGCCGCAAGCTGCGGCCGGCGATCCGGTCCCGCAAATTTTCTTGACTCTGACGGCGCGCATGCGTATTCTCGTTGCGGCATTTTCATGCCTTTCTGTGACCCCCGCGAATGACAGGACGCGCACCTTGATGTCCCACCCGACTGGCCGGAGGCTCGCGCATTGGGCCCCGGCACTGACGCTGGCCGCGCTGGTCCTCCTGGTGGCGGCCTGCTCGCCCGATCAGTACCCGCAGACGACCCTTCGCCCCCGCGCCGACTACGCCCGGGACGCCGACGCGATCTTCCGGCTGACGCTCGGGTGGGCGACCGTCGTGTTCGTGCTCGTCGAGGGCGCGCTGCTGTTCGCGCTCTACAGATTCCGGAACCGGCCGGGCGCCGCGGATCCGGTGCAGAGCCACGGCAACACGACGCTCGAGATCGTGTGGACGATCATTCCCGCGTTCATTCTCGCCATGATCGCCGTGCCGACGGTGCGCACCATCTTCAAGACGGCGACCAAGCCGGGTCCCGAGGCGCTGCAGGTCGAGGTGATCGGGCACCAGTGGTGGTGGGAGTTCCGCTATCCCCAGCTGGGGATCACCACCGCGGGCGAACTCATGGTGCCGTCCGGCCGGACGGTCAATCTCGAGATGACGACCGGCGACGTGCTGCACAGTTTCTGGCTGCCCCAGTTTGCGGGCAAGCGGGACGTCTTCCCGAACCGGTACAACAACCTCTGGTTCAAGGCCGAGGTTGAGGGCAATTTCCCGGCGCAGTGCGTGGAGTTCTGCGGCATCCAGCATGGACGGATGGCCTACCGGATCGTATCGATGAAGCCCGAGGCGTTCGATGCCTGGGCCGCCAACTTCAATCAGCCGCCCCGCGATTTCTCGGCCGATACCGCGGCCAACCCGCTGGTGAAGCAGGGCCAGGCGCTGTTCCAGGCGAAGGGCTGCGTCGGTTGCCACTCGCTGTACCCCGCGCTGCCGCTGATCGGTCCCAACCTGCATCACGTCGGGAGCCGCAGCCACATTGCCGCGGGCACCCTCGAGAATACCGACGAGAATCTGGCCAAGTGGATTCAGAACCCCCAGGCCTGGAAGGAAGGGGTGCTGATGCCCAATCTGGGCTTGAAGGACGACGAGGTGCATGCGCTCGTCGCCTACCTGCGCGCAAATCAGTAATCCAGCACTGACGATTGCAAGGACGGGTCGCCGACCCGTCCCAACAGACGGACGGGAGACTCATGGCGACGACCGCGATTGAACAGACCCCGGCGCATTCCGTGGAAGCCACGGGCCTGTGGAGCTGGATCACGACGGTGGACCACAAGCGCATCGGCATCCTGTACGGTGCCACCGCCTTCCTCTTCTTCCTGCTGGGCGGGATCGAGGCGCTGGTCATCCGGCTGCAGCTCGCGCAGCCAAACAGCACGCTGGTGAGTCCGGACACCTACAACCAGCTGTTCACGATGCACGGCACCACGATGATCTTCCTCGGGGTGATGCCGCTTTCGGCGATGTACTTCAACTTCCTGATCCCGCTGCAACTCGGCGCGCGGGACGTCGCGTTTCCCCGGCTCAATGCCTTCAGCTACTGGGTGTTTCTCCTCGGTGGCCTGCTGATCAACGTGAGCTGGCTGTTCGGCGCCGCGCCCAACGGCGGCTGGTTCGGGTACGCCAACCTGACCACGAAGCAGTTCTCGCCGGGGATGAACATCGATTTCTGGACCGTCGGCCTGCAGATCCTCGGTGTGGCCTCGCTGGCGGCGGCGGTCAACTTCTTCGTGACGACGGTGAACCTCCGGGCGCCCGGCATGAAGATGATGCAGATGCCGATGTTCGTCTGGATGAGCTTCATCACCCAGATCCTGCTCCTGCTCTCGTTCCCGATCATCACCGTCGCGCTCGTGCTGCTGATGATCGACCGGACCTTCGGCACCCATTTCTTCGTGCCATCCGGCGGCGGCGATCCCATTCTCTGGCAGCACCTCTTCTGGCTGTTCGGCCACCCCGAGGTGTACATCCTGATCCTGCCGTCCTTCGGGATCGTCTCCGAGATCCTGCCGGTCTTCTCGCGGAAGCCGCTCTTCGGCTACGCCGCGATGGTGTTCTCCGGCGTGTTCATCGCCTTCGTCGGCTTCGGCGTGTGGGCGCACCACATGTTCGCGACCGGCATGGGCCCCTTCGCCGACGCGTTCTTCTCGCTCGCGACGATGATCATCGCCATCCCGACGGGGGTGAAGATCTTCAACTGGATCGGCACGATGTGGGGCGGTCGGATCGAGTTCAAGACCGCGATGCTGTTCGCCATCGGCTTCCTCGGCATGTTCATCATGGGCGGGCTCTCGGGCGTCATGCACGCCTCACCGCCGGCGGACCTGCAGCAGACCGACACCTACTTCATCGTCGCGCACTTCCATTACGTGCTCTTCGGCGGAGCCATCTTCGCGCTGACCGGCGGGGCCTACTACTGGTGGCCGAAGATGTTCGGCCGGATGCTGGATGAGAGCCTCGGCAAGGTGCACTTCTGGCTGATGATGATCGGGTTCAACCTCACGTTCTTCCCGATGCACATCCTGGGGCTCAACGGCATGCCCCGCCGGGTCTACACCTACAGCGAGGAGTCGAACTTCAAGCTCCTCAACCAGCTCGAAACGCTCGGATCCCTGATCCTTGCCGTGTCGTTTCTCGTCTTCATGTACAACATCTGGAAGACCTGGCGGATCAAGGCCACGGCGCCGGCGGATCCGTGGAACGGGGCGACACTCGAATGGTCGATCCCGTCGCCACCCCAGGTGTTCAACTTCCCGGCGCTGCCCCAGGTCTCGACCCGGGATGCGCTGTGGGAGATGAAGCGGGCCGCCGGCGGCAGCGTGCCTGAGCCGCAGCGGGTGAGCGGCAAGGGAATCCACATGCCGAATCCGTCGTTCTATCCGCTGGTCGCCGCCATCGGTGTGACGGTGACGCTCGGCGGGTTCATCGGCGGGTCGCATCTGCCGGTGCACATCGCGGGCGTGGCGATCCTGCTGTTCGGCGTCTACTCCTGGGCGTTCGAACCGGCATGATCAGACGGGCGAGGACACCCCTCGCCCCCGCGGAATACCGCAAACGGACCGGCGGGGACAAGCCCCGCCCCTATGGGCCTCGATGATCGGAGAAGGACGTGGCTGATACTGCACACGCACACGCGGACGACCACCACTACACGGCAACCGGCATCGACAACCGGAAGCTGGCCATTTGGACCTTCATCGGGTCCGAATGCATGTTCTTCGCCTCGCTGATCGGCACCTACCTCGTCTACAAGGGCCGGGACGTGTCGGGGCCGATGCCGCACAGCACCTGGCTGCTGAAGGGGGTGGAGCAGGAGCAGATGCTGGAGATTCCGCTGGTCACCTTCGGCACCGCGCTGCTGCTGTTCAGCTCGTTCTTCGTGGTGCTGGCGCTGAACGGTGCCCAGAGGGGGAACCGGAAGCAGCTGCTCGGCTGGCTCTGCGCCACGATCTTCTGCGGGATGTTCTTCGTCGGCATGCAGGTGTTCGAGTTCACCCACTTCGCGCATCGCGGAATGGGGTACACGACCAACCTCTTCTCCTCGACGTTCTACACGCTGACCGGCTTCCACGGCACCCACGTGACCATCGGCCTGATCTGGCTGCTGTCTGTGCTGGCCGTGGCCCTGCGCGGCAAGCTGCCGCCCGAGAAGTCGCTCAACCTCGAAATGGCCGCGCTGTACTGGCACTTCGTGGACGTGGTCTGGATCGTGATCTTCCCCGTTGTCTACCTCATCCGCTGAGCCGACCGCCATGCACGCTTCCGCCACGCACGCCGGGGATCACGCGCACGAGCACCCGACCTGGCAGACCTACACGAAGATTGCGCTCATCCTCTTCGCGCTGACCGCGCTCGAGGTCTGGAGCTACGATATCGTGCATCGGCACAGCCCCGCCGCGCTCGCGGTCGCGCTGGAGCCCATCGTGGTCGAGGTGCTGCTGCTCCTCTCCGCGGTGAAGTTTGCCCTGGTCGCCATGTTCTACATGCACCTCAAGAGCGACGGCAAGCTGCTGGCGAGTATCTTCTCATTCTCGCTGCTGCTGGCGGCGGTGATCGTGGTCGGCCTGATGATCATCTTCAGCTACCTGTACCACGTGCATCCGACGCTGAATCCGTTGAAGTAGACGGTAGGGCTTAGGCGGTTGGGCGGTTGGGTGATCGGTGGAGGGCGTCCCATTCCCGGGGCGCCCTTCGGCATTCGGAGGGACTCCTACCAGGTATCGCCGCCGCTGGCGGGGGGCCAGGCACCGAAGGCCCGGCGCAGCAGGGCCACCTGGCCGCAGTGATAGCTGTTATGCGCCGCCATCTGCCACAGCACATCGCCCGCGCGGTCAGCATTACGGGGATGGACCAGCCGGTCGAGTAGCCCCTCACGGGCCGCCCTGAGCCCCCAGGCGGCGAACTTCTCGACCTGCTGCCGGAACCGTGCCGTCTCGGCCTCCCATTCGGCGCGGTCCCGCGGACCGGACGCGGCGGGCCAGCTCTCGGCGGCGTGCTCGGGATACTTCGCTTCCGGTCCCTGCAGCGAGCGGAGCTCGTAGTCCATCCAGTAGTTCATGTGCCAGACCAGCTGCCAGATGGTGTGCTGCGCCCCGGGAAGCTGCCGGCCGGCGAGGTCAGGGCTCAGGCCTTCGACAATGGCCACGGGATCCACATGGGCGCCCCGGCCCCGGAGCAGGTCCTGCAGGATGTCCTTCGGCATGATCAGCCCGCGGCAATGGCGGCGATGGTGGTCTCGAAGCCCAGCTCACTCGGCGAGCCGAAGAGGACGATGGCGGCTGCCTCGAGGCAGGCGGCCTCTTCCAGTTCGAGCGCTTCGAGATCGAACAGCTGCGGGTCGAGCGCGGCGTAGGACGGAAACTCGTCCTGGATGGGGCAGGCATTCTCGAGCACCAGTCCCTCGGCCGTCATCATTGGCAGCCCCATGATGCGGCAGATGAGGGGTCGGTACTCGTAGACGGTGCATCCTCCATTCTCGTCCAGCAGCGGACAGGGCTCCTCCGACAGCACTTCAGTGATCTCGTCGAACCGGTCAGTCTTGATGTCCCGCAGGTCCCATGGTGCGGCCCACTCCGGCTCCAGCTTCCCCATCCGCGCGAGGAGCGCCTTGCCGCGCGTCCGGACGGCTTCGCGCGTCGGCTCGGGGAGGGTGGCGAGGCCCTCCTTCAGAAGGAGGGTATCGGCGGCGGAAACATCGAAGGGGCCGTGGCAGCAATCGGAACAGCCGCGCTGACAGGGAATCACACCGGGATGGCGCGCCGCCACCGCTTCAAACCAGCGATCGAGTTTCCGCAGCTCGTCCTGCCAGGTCTCGGCGGCGGGGTGCATCGGTTCAGCGCTGTCTGAGGGCCAGGGCGAACATCAGCCATCCGGCGAGAAAGGCTACGCCGCCCAGAGGGGTGATCGCCCCGAGACCGCGAATGCCGCTGAGCGCGAGCGCGTAGAGGCTGCCGGAGAAGAGCAGGGTCCCGAGCACGAAGGCCCAGCCGGCACGGGCGGCCCAGGGGGAGGGCGTCTGGCTCGCCAGCAGACCGACGGCGACCAGCGCGAGGGCATGGTAGATCTGATAGCGCGCCGCGGTCTCCCAGATCTGCAGCTGCTCCGGTGTCAGGCGGGCCTTGAGGGCATGTGCGCCGAAGGCACCGCAGGCAACCGCGATGAACCCGGAGAGGGCGCCAAGGACGGCGAAGGGGCGATCCATGGATTCGCTCAGAAGTAGAGAAACGCTGGCGGCGCCATGCCGTGGGCCCGGAAGTTTCCAACGATCTGTCCCGCGGTCCAGATGGTGTGCTGGTTCAGCTCGTCCCAGACCATCCACTTGGGCATCTTCTGCCCGAAGTACCAGATGGTGGCCTGCCGGTCATCCATCGACTGCTCTCTCAGGGTGCGGATGCTGAAATCGTACGCGGCGCTCACGAAGCGGCGCAATCCCTCGCGGGAGTTGAAGATCGTCGCCGTATCAGTGCGCACCGGGAGCGAGTCCCAGCCGAGAATGTAGTGCGCGACGATGTACTGATCGGCGTTGGCGGCGTGGTGAATCTGCTGCGCGAAGTCTCGCTGGCCTTCAGCCGCAGCGGTGCGGTAGAACTGCTCCGGCATCGAGTCGACCATCGAGAGCAGCAGGCTTCGCTGGGTCTCCTGGGCCCGGAGCTGGATCTCGCGATACTCGGCCGGCATCGGGAAGGCCTGGCGGATCGGCGGCGCCTGCTGGGCGCAGAGGCGGGGAAGCGGGAAGGGGAGCAAGGCGAGGGCGACGACCGCCAGCCTTCGGCGGAGCCGGTGTACATGCTTGCGACCGTGGGCCTCCTCGGCGCGCTTCGGCATATCCTGCGTCCCCTTCCCGGTTCCCGTTTCCCTAGCCACTCAGCGCCGTGGGATCGACTGCCATCCCCATCGCGTGGTAGCCGTTGTCTACATACACGGTCGCGCCGGTGATCGCGGTCGCGAGCGTGCTCGCGAGGAATGCGGCGGTGGCGCCCACGTCACGCGCGTCGAGATCGCGTGGGATCGGCGAGTTGAGCCGCGAGTAGCGGACCATGGTGTCGATGAATCCGATCGCGCTGGCAGCTCGCGAGGCCCACGGCCCGGCGGAGATGGTGTTGACCCGGACGCCGTAGCGGCGGCCCGCCTCGTAGGCGAGGGTGCGTGTGTCGGCCTCGAGGGCTGCCTTGGCGCTCGACATGCCGCCGCCGTACCCCGGTACCACCCGCTCCCCCGCCATGAACGTCAGGGAAAGGAAGGAGCCGCCGGGCCTCATGATCGGACTGAAGGAACGCACCATCGACGTCAGGCTGTAGGCGCTTACGCTCACGGCTGCCAGGTACCCGGCGCGGCTGGTCTCGAGGAGTGGTTTCTTCACCTCGGGGCCGTTGGCCAGGCTGTGCACCACGATGTCGAGCGGCTGCGGGCCGAAGTCGCTGGTGAATGCGTTCAGAACCCCCGCGATGCTGAAGTCTCCCCGCTCCTTGTACCGTTTGTTTTCCAGGACCTCGGCGGGCACGTCGGCCATCGTGTCGAAGGCGGCATCGAGCGGATAGATCCTTTCGAAGCCCATCCTGCTCCCGTCGGGCAGGGTCAGCGACTCGTCCATCTTCCCCCGCTCGAGGAGATTGAGGAAGATGTTCATCGCCGGCGGCCAGGTACCGACGCAGACGCTGGCACCCGCCTCGGCGAGGGACTTGGCGATGGCGAAACCGAAGCCGCCGTCATCGGCGACGCCGGCGACGAAGGCGCGCTTTCCAGCAAGATCGATCGGGAGCATTGAAGAGCCGGGTGAAGTTGCAGGTAAAGTACAGCGGTCCGGCGTCGGCCGTCAGAGGACGGCCGGCCGGATGCTATCGCGACTGTTCCTGCGCCGTCTGGATATAGGAGGAGAGCAGCGCGGTACGGAAATCCCCGTTGGGCCGTCGGGAGAGGGGGGCGAGCGCCTCGAAGACACGCCGAGCGCCCTCGATGTCCCGGGTCATGAGCCGGGCGACGATGGCGCCGTCCCGTAGTTCATCGGGCGGCAGCCAGCTCTTCCGGTCGAGCGCCGCCGCGATGAGCGGTTCCGCGGCGCGCACCGCACCGGGGAAGTCCCAGCCGCTGATCGCGTGCCGGAAATCCACGACCGCCCGCACCGAAGCCGGAGCCCTGGTCCGGTCGAGGTAGCGGCCGATGTCGGCGTAGAAGGTCTCGTCGACGTAGCCGCTGGTGCCGCCGTAGCGATCATGCTCGATGTCCGCCATTCGCTGAGTCCATACCCGCCAGTCTCCCGGAGCCGAACCCGCTGCGAGTTCCGTGCGCCAGGTCCGATTGCGGTAGAGCGCGGCGCTCCGCCGGTCATCGTCAGGGATGGTGTCGCTCGTCAGGTACGCGGCCGGATCGCGCAGCGCGGCGCCCAGCGCGAGGTTGTAGAGTCTGGGGAGGTCCGGCGCCGGGGCGAGCGTGAAGTTCGCGGGGCCGATGCGCCGCCCGATGAACGGGGCGGTCACATCGAAGCGCTCGTACGAGAGCCCGAAGAAGCCCGACGCCTGCTGCCCCATGTACCGGGTACGCTCCGCGCCATTGTCGAGGTGCGGATAGAAATCGGAATTCGGCCGCGGGAACCGTGCGACGAACGGACCGAGCGTGCGGCGATTGCCGAGCCAGGTCGCGTTCATCGTCTCGGGAGTGAAGGGGATCTGGTGGCAGAAGTCGCGTTCGATGTCCGGATAGCGCAGCACGCTCCAGTCTGGGGTCATCCCGGTGGAGCCGTTGCTGGCGATGACCAGCATGTCGGAGGCACCCGGCATCAGGATTTCGTAGTGATCGAACTTCTGGTGCAGTGCGGCGAGCACGGTCATCACCAGCTGATCGTTGATGTCGTAGATGTGAATCCACTGGGCGAAGATCCCGCCCGGCTTCAGGTACTGGTTCACCCGGTCGTAGAACTCGACGGTGAAGAGGCCGGAAACGCCGCTTACCCACGGGTTGGACGGCTCGGAGAAGATGAAGTCGTACTTCCGGCCGGCGGCGGCGAAGTAGCTCTTGGCGTCGTCCACCACGTAATGCGAGCGGGGGTCGTCGAAGTCGCGGCGGTTCGCCGGGTAGAACGCGCGCGAGGCGCGGATCATCTCGGGTTCGATCTCGATCGTATAGAGCGCCTTGAGCGCCGGGCTGCCGAGCAGCAGATGAGTCGACATCCCGGTGCCCTGACCGATCACCGCGCCCACCTCAGCACCGGGCTTGTAGGCCAGGGTCATGACCGCCATCACGGCCTGGGTCGCCGCGTCACCGCGGGTGGGGTGCCTGGGCTTGGTGCTGTCACATCCATCGAGCCAGTAGAGCGGCAGCGAGCCGTCCGACTTGCCGTTGGTGGCGATGGTGACCTCGCCGGTCTGTACCAGCTTCTGGGCCGAGACCGTCGCCGTGCGGCCGTCGTGATAGTACAGCATCTCCCGGCTCCCCTTCGGGGGTACCGTGCCGAAGCGATAGACGCCGGAGACCAGGAGATTGCGGTCGAAGGCCGGACTCAGCCCGGCTACGAGGGCGACCAGTGCCCACACGCCGGCGGCACCGAGGGCGAAGCGCCGCGCCTGCGGTGCGCCCCGCGCGATCACGAAAAGGATCGTGACGCCGATGGCCATGTCGAGCAGGGCGCCGATGACCAGCAGCGCCTTGAGTCCCAGGAGCGGCAGCAGCACCAGGGCGCTCAGGCCGACGCCGATGATCGAGCCGAAGGTGTTCCAGCTGTAGACCTGCCCGATCGCTTTCTCGCCGACGCCACCGAGGACCAGCGTACGGGTGATCAGCGGGAGTGTGATACCGGCGCAGAAGGTGGCCGGCAGCATCACCAGCAGGCAGATCCCGTAGCGGGCCACGTTGTAGCCCACGTACCCCTGCTCGGTCCGCGCGAAAGTCTGGATGAGTGTGCCCATCCAGGAAAAGGCGTGGAAGTAGATCGGAAGCGTGGCAAGGGCCAGGACCCCCATGCAGATCTGCACGACACCGAGGGTACGCAGGGGGTCGACGAAGCGGTCGGCCCGGCGCCTGACCCAGAACGAGCCGAGGGCCAGCCCCAGGATGAACGCCGACAGCATGAGCTCGAAGGAGTGCGTCGCGCTCGAGAGCACCAGCGAGAGCATGCGGATCCAGGCGATCTCGTAGACGAAGGAGGCCACGGCGGTCCCCAGCGCCGTCCAGAGCAGCAGCCGGTGCAGCAGGCCCGGCGAGATGGTGTAGGGTCGACCCGCGGGGGCGCCCGCATCCGGGCCCGTCACGGACGTCCTCGGCGTGGCCCGCGATTCATCCGGCGTGTATTTCATCGCCACCATCGCGCCGATGGCCACGATGAAGTTGAGGATCGCAGCGGCGAGGATCGTTCCCGGAAGCCCCGAGAGCTGGACCAGGTAGAAGCCGGCGATCAGCACCCCGATGGCGGCGCCGAGGCTGTTGGCGAAGTACAGGACGGCGAGGGTATGGCCAGGCGCGGACCGCAATCGGCGCAGCGCCCCCGCAGTCATCAGCGGAAAGGTGGCACCGAGCAGGATCGATTGCGGCAGAATCAGCAGTGCCGCGATGCCCCACTTGCTCACCGTGAGCATGCCGGAGCCGGCGGTGGAGGGAAAAACCGTCGTGTAGGCCCAGTTGGTGACGGCGACGTAGATGTCCTGGAAGAACAGCCCCACCAGCCCGATCGCGAATTCGATCATCGCGTAGCCGAAGAGCGGTTCCCTGATGCGGTCGGTGATCCGGCCGACGATCATGGCCCCGATCGCCATGCCGCCGAGGAAGATCACCAGGACGATCACCTGGGCGTAGGCGGTGTGGCCGACGAAGAGGCCGAGGTAGCGGGACCAGACCGACTCGTAGAAGAGACCGGCGGCGCCGGACAGGATGAACAGCAGGGTCAGGGCGACCAGCATGCATGTCCTCGGTGTGTGGCGGGGGGTACTTCGTGGAGCCGGGTGAAGAGTAAGGAGGGGAGGGGCTGGTGGGGGAGGGGGCGGGCGCCGGAAAGATTCCCCTTCCTACTCCACCCTGAGCACCTCGAGAGCCGACTGCCGGAACAGCGACCAGCTGGTCCACAGGCCGGTGATGACCGTGAGCGTCACCGTCAGCAGCGCCAGCAGCCCGAACGCTGCCCACGGCACTGTGAACGGAATCTCGAATACCCACTTCATCAACCCCCATCCGCCCAGGGACGCGAGCGCCATCGCCACCACCGACGCGAGGATCCCCAGCGCGGCGTACTCGGTCACCATGATGCCCACGACCTGCCGGCGGGTGGCACCGAGGGTCTTGAGCAGCGCCGACTCCCGGATCCGCTGAAAGCGGCTGGTAGCGAGGGCGCCTATCAATACGACGATGCCGGTCGAGACGCTGAACAGCGCCATGAACTGGATGGCCAGCACCACACTCGCCACGATCTTCTCGATGGTCTGCTGGATCGAGGTGAGGTCGATGGACGTCACGTTCGGGTGCTTTTCCACCACCATGCGCTGCAGCCGGCCCATGACCGCCGGATCGTCCACCCGGGTCAGCAACACGAAGCTCTGCGGGGCGTCATCGAGCGGGCCGTTGGGGAATACCACGAAGAAGTTGGGCTCGAACCGGGCCCAGT
>Ga0209797_10000997_pt1 | contig 14249 bp, 11 predicted proteins | sample DOMMetBare3Fresh_2_FD_187472 | JGI IMG/M metagenome (GOLD analysis project Ga0209797, IMG submission 187472) | Wetland sediment microbial communities from St. Louis River estuary, USA, under dissolved organic matter induced mercury methylation -... | ecosystem: Environmental > Aquatic >... | reverse complement strand
AAGCAGAGCCACCACCGGCACCACCATGGCTTGCACATTGACGATGGACACAACCACCATCGCGTACCGTAAGAGATGTTCGCCGATCCGCTGAGGTCCGGCCTGGCGTAGGTTGTCATAGCTGAAGCTGAACACGGCTCGGTAGAGCGCATGGGTGTCATCCAGAGACCAGATAAAGGCCAGTCCGATGGATGCGAAGAAGATTCCTACGGCTGTGACAACCAGCAGCTGCGGTCGCGGAAGCGATTGGTACATGATGATCCCGCACACGATCAAGGCGTAGAGCCCGGCCACGAGGGCCACCACCACCGTCGTCAGCCAGATATACCGGGACTTGACCTCCACGAGAAAATGAGTGGGATCGAGGGATTCCTTCGACGCTTCTGACGCGCGGTGCATCAGCCGGCTCGTGAGGTTATGGAAATTGTCTACGGTGATGTTGGAACTGAATTCAAACAGGCCGACTGCGAGCAGCAGAATGAACAGCGAGGGGACCATGAGGAGCAAGAAGCGATAGTTGGAAGTGGGGGAGGCAACCGGAGCTGTCATGGCATCCAGGCTGAGACGATCTGAATCTGATTGAGCAAGAGCAAGGTGGGAATCCTAGCACAATTGCTCAAGAGGGACGAGGTCAGAATGGCCGGGCTGGAAATCGTGTCCAGTAGGCATGAGCGAGTCTCGGAGATCCTAACCAAGAAACCGACATTATCCTTAACAATGATTCGCCGACTGCATCCTAGACTGCACATCCCGATGAAAAGTCTTATTGGCACCATGACTTGAAATAGCTCTGGCAAAGACATCCTTTGCTAGAGCATCGGAGCTCATGAGTCGGCATTGTGAACACAGTTATTGGGAACCTTCATCACGCTAGGTTCCGACCGAGGGGGTAGTGGCCACGGGGGCGAAATTGCTAATAAGAATTCGGCGTGCTGTCAGGCACCTTGACTTTGGCATGGCGAATTAATACGATGGGTCGAAATCGTTCCAAAAGGAAAACTAGGGTTCCGGCTTTCTTCGTTCTAGAAGGGAGCGTCTGGTCCAAGAGTTTTCGGCCTCGCATAACGAGGCTCCACGGAGGGATAAAAACCCGGGAGATCATGTACTGAGGTACATGGCCTTTTGGGAATATAACCTTCCAGCAGGAGGCTTCGTTATGCATCTCAACCCCCAAATTTCTTCCATACCGGATCAGTCAGACCTGCTGCCGAGTCAGAGAGGTCTGTCATGTTAATGAAAGAAAGTCCGGTTACGATTGTTTCTACTACCGCTACGAGCACTCCCGAGACACTTCACCGCAGCCTCAGTCTCTGGAACAGCCTGACCATCGGGTTCGCAACAGTTTCACCGGTGGCAGGGCTCTACGCCATTATCGGTGTCCAGACGGTTGTGACGGGTGGCGGGTGGTTCGCGGCGCTGGCGCTCTGCCTGGTGATGCAGTTGCTAGTCGCGACCGTGTATGCGGAGCTCTCCTCGCAGATTCCGATCGCGGGAGGTGCGTACAAATGGGCGAGACAGCTCGGAGGCGCGACCACCGGGACCTATGCCGGAGCCATCTACGTCAGCTCCACGATCGCGATGCTAACCACGACCGCCTACACCGGCGGGGTCTGGCTGGCTATTTTTTTCGAGTCAGGAGGTGGAACAGGAGTCACCCTCGTGATATGGGGAGCGGTGTTTCTGCTGGTCTGCACCATCCTCAATCTGGTCCACGTCTCGGTCTTTAAGTTCCTCATCTCCCTGGGGGTCTATGCGGAAATCGTCGGCTCGTTCGGTGTCGCGCTGCTGCTGTTCTTCTTTTTCAGGCAGCATGAATTCACCGAACTGTTCGCCCATCTGGGGACCGGAACCGCCCCCAGCCAGACTGCGGCCTTTCTGGCGGCGCTGGCTATTTCCGGTTGGGCATTCATCGGTTTCGATGCCTGCTCGACCATCGCCGAAGAAACCCGTGAGCCCAAGCGGATGGTGCCTCGCGCGATCTTTTTATCTCTCTGCATGGTGGGAAGCGTGGTGCTGTTCAACTCTGCCGCGCTCACTCTGAGCTTCAACCCTGACACCTTGCGCCACACGAGCGCCGCGTCTGATCCCGTCACACCCGTGATCGTCGACAACTTTGGCGCCTGGGCGGAAACCCCTTTTCTGGCGATCGTCATGATCGCGTTCCTGGCTTGCGGGTCGTCGATGGTGCAGTACACCTCCCGCATCGTGTTTTCCATGGCACGTGAAGGCAGCATGCCCGCCGTCCTCAGCCGGGTCACCGCGGCCGGAGCTCCGCACAATGCCGTGCTGTTCACGGTGCTGTTGGCCACGCTTGGATTGCTCTTCGGGCTTAATGATGAAGCGGTCGCCACGGTCCTGGCCTTCGGGACAGGCGGGTTGTACGCCATGTTTGCGATGACCACCGGAGTGGGACTCTACACCCGTCTCACGGGGCGCTGGGATCCCTCATTGGGCGAATTAAAGCTGGGCGCCTGGGGAGTATTGATCAATACGGCAGCGTTTCTCTGGTCCGTATTTGAATTCGTCAACATCGCCTGGCCGCGCCCCTATGCGGTGTCGCCCGACGCCCCCTGGTGGCAGTTGTGGGCCGTCCCGCTGGTCCTCGGCAGTATCCTGGGGATGACCACCCTGTATGTGCTCTTCGGCAAACCGACAAGGAACAACTTATTGATACATCCGGGGGAGTCAGAACCGAGTCAAAAATGAACAGTCAGTTTCGCGTCGCAACAGAGAGTGTCACACAGAGTCAGAATCCATTCATCATGTAGAAAGGAGCACCGATGGCGAAGAAGAGGACATATCAAGGCAAGGTTCCCCTGCACGACAAGTACGGGCCGGAGGCAAAGTTCGCAGTCGAAGCGGAGGCGCTGTTGCCCACCACGAAGTATGAAGAAGAAATCGCCCGGGGCCTGAAACTGGGCCTGCAGGGCGCCGATTCCATCAAAGACCGCCGCATTCCCACGTTCAGCCGTGGAGAGCTGCCGCATTTCGCCGGCATCAATACCTTTATCAAAGCTCCGTATGTCGAAGATGTTCACAAGTGCGGCCAGTACGATGTCGCGATTCTTGGCGCACCGTTCGATGGCGGGACGACCTATCGCGCCGGCACCAGGTTCGGGCCTCAGGGCATTCGCAAGATTTCGGCGTTATACGGGACGTACAGTTTCGAACTCGGCGTAGATCTGCGGGAATCTATATCCATCTGCGATCTCGGCGACGTCTTTACGATTCCCGGCAACATCGAAAAGACCTTCGATCAGGTCACCAAGGGCGTCGGGCATGTCTATGCCAGCGGCGCGTTTCCGGTCGTGCTCGGCGGAGACCATTCCCTGGGCTTCGCGACCGTACGGGGCGTGGCGCAGAATATGGGCGGCAAGAAGCTCGGTATCCTGCACTTCGACCGGCATGTGGACACGCAGGAGACCGATCTCGATGAACGCATGCACACCACGCCCTGGTTTCACGCGACGAATATTCCCAATGTGCCGGCCAAAAATCTGGTGCAGATCGGCATCGGCGGGTGGCAAGCGCCCAGGCCCGGTGTGAAGTCGGGCCGTGAACGCCAGACCAGCATCATGACCGTGACCGACTGCGTGGAAATGGGCATCGAGAATGCGGCGAAGCAGGCGCTTGAAGTGGCGTTTGATGGGGTGGATGCCGTGTGGTTGAGCTTCGACGTGGATTGCTTGGATGCCGCATTTGTGCCGGGCACCGGTTGGCCGGAACCGGGCGGGTTCTTGCCGCGTGAAGTGCTGAAGTTCCTCCAGATCATTGCCGACACCAAACCGCTGGCCGGGATGGAGATCGTGGAATGTTCACCGCCCTACGACGCGGCGGAGATTACCAGTCTCATGGCTACCAGGGTGATCTGCGACGTACTCGCGTGCCAGGTGCGATCCGGAAACCTAGCCAACCGGAAGAAACGCTAAGGATGTGGTGACGTTGGCATGACAAAGGAGTGAATTGACGGGCTTGCATCCGTGCAAGCCCGTCCGCTGCTTGTGCGTTCGGGAGGGGAACGTACAAGGAACCACCGTGTTGAGAGTATTCCAGCCTTCTCAGCCGTGGCATCAGTCACGATGAACTGTAGAGAAGTGTGATGCCTTGAATGGTCACAATAGTTTTCTGAGGCCTGCTCGTTTGACTCACGCGGGAACCGTTTATATACTTCCTTTTCACCTGGAGGCGATCACCGATGAAAATCGCGATGGGCTTGCTCGTCTTAGTTGTTCTCCTTGTTGGAGTGGCGCTGGCCCTGCCTTTTCTGATCGACCTCAATAAATATCAGGACCAATACAAACCGCTCATCGAAGATGCCCTCAATCGCAAGGTTCAACTACAAGATATTCGCTTGACGATCTGGCCGAGGATCGGCGCACGGGTGGCGGGTTTCTCAGTGCTGGACGATCCGGCCTTTGGGACTGGTCCCGTTGCCTCTCTATCGTCGTTGGAAGTGGGTGTGAAGTTGATGCCGTTGCTGAGCAGCAAGGTCGAAGTGGAGGAAATCACGCTTCGCCAGCCGGTCATTACGGTGATCAAAAACCAGAAGGGAGTGCTGAACGTTTCAACGATCGGCCGCAAAGGTGTGTCGGTGCCGGAGAAGCCTTCGCGCGCCCCGATTCCTTCAACGGAGGGGCCGCTCAAGATTCTGGCGCTGCTGGCCGTGGATCGTGTGTCGATCGAGGGTGGGAAATTGACCTACCGTGACCTGTCTGCCGCCAAGCCAACGGAATATGTATTACAAGATTTGGAGGTGCTCCTGCAATCAGTGCGGCTTGGGCAGACGCCAAGTGTGCATTTCGGGTCGCTGGTGCAGCCGTTCAATCTTCCGGTAAAGCTCGACGGCACCTTTGGTCCACTGCGCGAGACGATGGACATTGATGCGATCAATTTCCAGCTTAGTGTGGGAAAGACGGACTTCACGATTACAGGAAAGGCCGCTGGGAATGACGCTACGGTCACTATCAGCTCGCCGGTGATCAATACCGCGAACTTACCGGTTGCACTTCCACTGAAAAAGCCAGTTGAGATCAAGAATCTCCAGATGACGGCGGAAGTCATGGGGCAAGAGGCCAAGCTGAAATCCCTGTCGTTCCACCTGTTCGACGGTGAGGTAAAGGGGCAAGGCAAACTAATCGCTGGATCAGACATGCCTCCATTCAAGGGGGCTGTGACGATTCAAGGATTGCAACTCGGCCCGGCGCTCAATGCCGTCGCTGAAACGCCGATCTCCATCAGTGGCACAGCGGGTGCCGATCTTTCTTTGCAAGGCAAGGGGTTCTCGATGCCGGATCTGACCAAAGCGTTAGAGGGGACCGGCCACATGGCCGTGAAAGATGGAAAAATCGAAGGGGTGAATATTCTTCAGGAAGTGGTTTCGGCCCTCAACGTGGCCGGCATTTCCCTCGGCGATGCGAAGGCCACGGCCTTTTCGACGATCGAGACGGATCTCGCCATCAAGCAAGGGGTGATCAATGTGCAGCGGCTCTTGATGGATAGCCATGATTTTCAAGCGACCGGCGGGGGCACGATTGGGTTTGATCAGCGACTGAATCTTGCCGTAAATCTCAACCTTTCCCAAGATGTGAGCCAAAAGATTGCGGCGGCCTCGCCCGTGGTCAAAATTGCCTTGAAAGACGGCCGATTGAGTCTCCCACTCACGATATCCGGAACGGCTCAAGCTCCATCGTATGGAGTTGATGTCAAGGGTCTCAGCGGGAAAGTGCAGGAGCAGGTCAAGAAGAAGGTCGAAGAAGCCGTCGGCGGGCTGCTCAAAGGGACGACAAAGCCCGAGGACCTCCAGAAAGAGGGGAAAGAGCTGCTCAAAGGATTGTTCGGTCGATAAGGAAATCTCTCCATGAATATTCTGGATACGCTCACTCAATATGCCGTGCAGTACGGGTTGCAGGCTGCGGTCGCGCTCGGCATCTTCATTGGCGGAATGATGGCGTCTCGTGGGGCTGCTAATTTTGCACAACAGGCGCTCGAAAAACAGACCCTTGAGCCACCGGTGCGCCTGCTTCTGGTGCGTATCGTGAAAATCATCGTCATACTGTTTACGGCGATGATCGCGCTCCAAACACTGGGCGTGCCCATTGCTCCGCTGCTCGCCGGCGTGGGAGTCGCCGGTGTGGGTATTGGGTTGGCCTTACAGGGAGTGTTGAGCAACGTGATGGCTGGGCTGTCGATTATCTTCAGCAAACCTTATAAGGTCGGCGAACATATCTCGCTGCTCGGAGTCCACGGGGATGTCGTGGTCATCGATATCTTCACGACGACACTGATGCACGCGGACCGATCTCGTGTTATCATTCCCAACAGAAAAATCGTTGGGGAGATTCTGCACAACTTTGGAACAATCCGTCAGATGCATTTGACCGTTCCCGTGTCACCGAACGCGAATCTTGATGAGGCCCTTACTCAAGTTCGGGATGTCCTCAATCGGCATCCATCGGTCCTGAAAGACCCTGTTCCCTCAGTGGGAGTATCATCCCTCGGGGAGTCATCACTGACCGTGGCTATTGCCGCCGAGCCTTGGACAGCCGTGGCGGACTACAGCTCGACACAGAGCGAGTTGAATAAATTGATTCTTCAACGATTTCAAGAACGTGAGATTGCGCTACCCTCCGCAAGTCTTACCGTCCATGTGGTGAACAACTAAAAACCTCCGGTTCCCACAACGGCACTCCGTTTCTCGGGCGTTCTACAGGCATGTCAGATTCAGTCTTGTTGATGGCGCTTCCCAGTGCTAGGATACCCCTCTGTCGTTCGCGATTGTGATAAACGGAGAGGAAAGCGAACTATCTGCCGCCGTCGAATCGAACGGCGGTCGATCGAGAGCGATGAGGAGCATGTCGTTACCGGGCTTGTTCCCTCATGACCCCGACAGGAGGTGAAGCGATGACTACATCACGTTCCACAGATCAGCCCCTGATCGCTCGTGAAGACCCAACGACAGACCGTGATCAAGTCGGTGGGCTACCACACCCTGACGATCGATCCGCAAGCGGGAACCTCGACAAGATTCGCGATATTCTCTTCGGCGCACAAGCCCGAGAACATGACCGTCGGTTTGCACAACTCGAACAACATTTAATCCGTGAAGCCTCTGATCTCCGCAACGATCTCAAACGACGTTTTGAGAGCCTTGAGCTCTACATTAAGAAGGAAGTTGAGGCGCTTACAAGCCGGTTGACCAAGGAGCAGGAAGTCCGAGGGGAATCCGTCACGAACCTGACACAGGACCTCACCCAATTGGCTGCCACTCTTGAGGATAAAGCACGTCTGCTGGATATGCAGGCGACCCAAGCGCAAGCACATATTCTCCAGCAGCTGACAGAACGGACGAGCGAGCTGGCGACCGACGTTCGTGCTCGACATGCCGAAGCGACGTCGGCACTCAACCAGGCCGTCCATGATCTCCGAGCAGAAAAGACGGATCGTGCGACGCTCGCAGCCATTTTATTGGAGGCATCTCAACGGCTATCCCGTGATGAGGCGGTCTCCGGTCGCGGCTGAGCCTAACGACAGCGGCCGTGCGGCAGTCTCTTTGTGATCTATCGAGTCCATGACGATTGTGTTACCCCATGTCTACCGATCCACACAGGCCTCATCGCGATTCTCCATCTTCTGAAGGACGTACGTCTTTAGACGAAGACTGGACCCAGCTGCGCACTCTTTTACTCTCTCCGGAGCAGACGCAACTCGACGAACTTCGGGATCGGCTCGACAATCGGGCGGTTCAGCCTCGCGAGATCAGTCGTGTGCTCCCCGAGGCGTTCGCCATGCGCGGCGAAACCGACCAGCACCTCTCGAAAGTACTCACCCCCTATGTGGAAAACGGTTTTGTCGCGGCCGTGCGGAAGTCGCCACGGGCAATCGTCGATGCGATCGCCCCGATCATTGGGCCAGCCATTCGGCAGTCTATCCAACAAGTTTTTAATGAGATGGTGCAGACGCTCAACGAGGCGCTTGAGCATAGTATGTCGGCCAAGGGCCTCAGCTGGCGATACGAAGCGTGGAAAACCGGCCGCCCCTTTGGGGAGGTAATACTTCTCCATACTCTCGTTTATCGGGTCGAACAAGTATACCTGGTCCATCGTGAGACCGGGCTCTTACTTCACCATGTGGCGACTGGCGCGGCCGTGGTGCAGGACCAGCATGTACTTTCCGGTATGCTGACGGCGATTCAAAGTTACGTCCGGGATTCGTTCGGGGCATCCCAGGACCAGACCCTTGATCAGTTTCACGTTGGTGACTGGACTGTGCGGATTGAACAGGGATCCCGTGCTTACTTGGCCGCCGTGGTTCGGGGTTCTCCTCCAGCGAAACTCCGAGAGGATTTACGCGATGCCCTGGATCGCATCCATGCTGAATACGCCGATAGCCTCTCCGCCTTTGATGGGGATGCAGCGGCGTTTCATGCCGCACGGCCTCACCTTGAAGGGTGTTTGCAGGCACATTATGAGCCACCTCCACGACCAAGCGCACTGAAGTTGTGGATTCTCGGCGGAGCCGTTATGCTTGCATTGTCGTGGTGGGGGTTGACGATCTACCAAACACACGCCAGGTGGTCCAATCTGCTTGCCGGGCTTAGGGCGGAGCCAGGAATTGTCGTCACCGTGGCGAAATCAACCTGGGGAGCGTATCACCTTGAAGGGCTACGAGATCCTTTGGCCAAGGACCCATCGGCGATGGTGAGCGAGGCCGGCTTCGATTCATCGACTGTCAAAGCCACGTGGTCTTCCTATTACGCTTTAGAACCTCAGTTAGTTTCGACCAGAGCTCAATCGATGTTGCAACCTCCCAGTACCGTCAAGCTGACCCTTGAGGGCGACACCCTGGTGGCAACTGGTTCAGCTCCAATCGAATGGGCCAGAGAGACGAAACGCCTGGCGCCACTTATCCCGGGAATTATTCATTATCGAGATGAAGACCTCGTGACGAGGTCCGTTCCTGATCTCCTGACGCAGATTAATCAGACCGTGGTGCATTTCAGCCCCGGCTCCTCGGCGGTGGAGAAAGGGGAACTCGCGGCGTTGAGTTCAGTCGCGGCGCTATTAGGTCAGTTGGATCAAGCAGTGTTCCAGTCGGGTCAAGGTGTGGCGCTCGAAATACGTGGCTCGGCGGACGAGACCGGTCCGGAGTCGATCAACGTGCAGCTCAGTAAGGCTCGTGCCGATGCTGTCCGCACGGTGCTTGGAGGCGAGCGTCTTGGTGAGGCCACGACAATTATCACGGACATCGTCACGGGGGCGAAACAGCGGACCCCAAAGAGAGATTCCGCGAATCAGAGGATCGCATCGTTGCACGCACGCCTCGTACAGGTGGGTAAAGAGATTTCTCCACCATGATGCAGAAGAAGATCTGCATGCTGGGTAGCTTTGCGGTTGGGAAGACCAGCCTCGTGCGCCGATTTGTGAGCAATGTGTTTTCCGATCACTATCACACGACGATCGGCGTGACCGTGGAAAAGAAGAGTGTCACGGTCAACGATCATGAGATCGTGCTGATGCTGTGGGATCTCTACGGAGAGGACGAATTCCAGAAGGTGCGCGATTCGTATCTTCGCGGCTCAGCAGGCTATATCCTGGTCATGGACGGTACCAGAAAAGCCACAGTAGACACGGCGCTCGCTCTGCAACAGACGGCCGCCAGAACGGTAGGAACGGTTCCGTTTGTCTCGATCATCAACAAGTCGGATGTTCGATCTGAGTGGGAGATCGATGAGCGCACGATCGAGCAGCTCCGTGAGCGAGGCTGGCCCGTCCTGTTCGGCAGCGCGAAGCTCGGACAAGGGGTCGAAGAGCTATTTGCGCTACTGGCAACCCAAATGGTGAGTGCCCCTTCGTGTCCTCGTGATTGATATGAACAGTCGGAATCCCGAGTTCACCCCGGTCGACGAATCCCTGTTCAATCGCGTTCTGTTGACACTCGATATAGCAGTGCTTGAGCGGAACGAGGATGGAAGCGCCTTTCATCTTCGGGGGCTGCCGCCTAAATGGTGGCATCTATGTTTCGGTCTAGCAGAAGCCACAACGTTGGATTCAAACCGATGCTCGCCGTTTTTGCGGGAATACCTCATGAACCCGCATCCGGTGTGGGAAAACAAAACCGGCGAGATTGAGAGGTCCGGTCCTTGGACGGAATCCCAAGAACAGGGCGGTACGATGACACTGGAGGCAACTGCGCTGTCTGTCGGAAGCAAGAATCTGCTCCTCATCGAGCGTCTTGGTTCCCATTTCGAACACATGAGAGACATCGTCCAGCGGGCTCGAGAACGGATGCTTACCGAAGACATCACCACTAAGTCATATCGAAAAACTCAGACGCGTTTGATCGGTCAGCTTGAGGCGAGCGAGCGCACAAAGGACGACGCGCTGGCCCTGCTTCAGCATCTTGGGATCACCGCGCTGGTCTTGGACGAACGAGGGTATGTCACATTTGTGAGTGATCGTGCTCTTGAGATGCTTGGACTCGGGTCCAACGATGTTGTGGGTCAGAAGTTGGAACGAGTAATTCCCTTCCAGGAGCAAGATCGCCAGTTGGTTCAGCACCAGCTCGATGGCTCTTCACGCACAGGGTCGGGTGGCCCATTTCGTCTTGATAGAGCTCGTCCTCAGTGGGTGGAGGTGGAAATTCATCGAGACCCACGTCATCCAGATCGGCGCATCATGGTCTTACATGACCGCACAGAGATCCACGCACTCCGCCAGGCGCTCAATGAACAGGCTTCGTTTCATGACTTGGTAGGGAAGAGCCCCGCCATGCTTCGAGTCTATCAACTTGTGCGAGACGTGGCGCAGGTCGATACGACCGTCTTGATCGAGGGAGAAACTGGGACTGGAAAGGAACTGATTGCGCGAGCCATCCATTTCTCCAGCGCGAGAAAGCATAAGCCGTTCATCGCCGCCAATTGCGCGGGATTGACTGACTCGATCCTGACGAGCCAACTGTTTGGTCACAAGCGTGGAGCCTTTACCGGGGCGGTGAATGATCAGCAAGGTCTTTTTGAGGCTGCAGAAGGCGGAACGCTGTTCCTAGACGAAATCGGGGATATCCCGTCACCGGTTCAAACGGCTCTGTTGCGGGTTTTGCAGGAAAAGGAGATCACCCGTCTGGGAGAGGCCAAGCCTCGCAAAGTCGATGTGCGTGTCGTGGCGGCCACCCACCATAACTTGAGCGAGGATGTTGTTCGCGGATCCTTCCGAGCGGATTTGCTCTACCGAATTCGTATCGCCAGAGTCCAGCTTCCCCCTTTACGTGAACGACGCGAGGACATCCCGCTTCTTGCCCAATCCTTTCTTGGGCAAATCTGCACCGCCACTGGAAAGACGATCGAGCGCCTGAATCCCGACACCCTTCGGCTTCTCATGAGCCACGCATGGCCCGGTAATGTGCGTGAACTGAAGAGTGCCATCGAATTTGCCGTGATCAGCTGTAAGGCGAAAGAGGTTCTTCCCATTGATCTCCCGCCGGAGATCATCAGTGCCCCCGTTGTCCCAAGTTCTTCCGTGTGGATCCCGTTGCCGAATCGGGACGAGAAATCTCGATTCCTCGCGGCGCTTTCTGATGCCAAAGGCAATCGGACCGAAGCGGCCAAAAGACTGGGAATTAGCAGAGCTACGTTCTATCGCCGCCTGGTAGAACTCAATATCGATTCTCGCTAGACGCATCTGCAGAAACGGCCTGTCTTCTACTCAGCAACGGGTTTCAGGGCGGTCAATTTCGGTCGTATCTAGCAGCTCTGCTCCACACAGGTCACACAAATATATCCCTGGGCAATCGCGTGGAAGCAGCGCGCCTCTTAGGCATCAGCCGAACCACTCTCTGGCGTCGTCTCGTCGAACTTGATCTCGCTTCCGATCAATAGCCTGATTCCCAGCCTCCTCCCCTGATATCCATCTTGTCTCAGTCATTGTCTCATTTGAGACGTGTGAAACACGCGTGAGACGCGAAAGCGTTTCATAATTCTCAGATATTCTCAACATGGATATTGAGCGACTCGACGAACCGTTGATATTGCAGCGGAATCCGGTGTGATGGGTGTCAGGCACGGGCTTTGATTAAGAAATGTCACGTGAGTGGCATTGAGGACGACTTGGTGAGTTAGAGGAAGGAGGCCATCTTGACAATCCTATTCACAACAGCCAGCGCACGCATCCTCTTCCTCGTCGCTAATCTCTTCTTCAGCACCGTCTCGACTTCCGAAGCTGGGGATCTGACCCTGGGGCCAGCCATCAAGGTGATCGCGCCGAAAGAGAATATGGTTCAAATCGCACCGTTTAATATCGACATCCGCTTTGAGCAGCGAGGAGCAGCGGTGGTCGATCTCGCGAGCCTCAAGGTCTTCCTCATGAAGCTGTGGAACATCGACATCACCGACCGAGTGAAACCCTATGCATCGGGCGATGGCATTCATCTGACGCACGCAGACTTTCCCAAAGGCCAACACACCATCAAGATCGCCATTGCCGATCACGAAGGACATGAGAGTTCACGGACAATGACCGTGATGGTTCAATAGTCGTCCACGGAGCAGCTGCTCGATGCGTTGTAAACGATGCCACGGCCCGATTGTGATGGAGCGTTGCGCAGATACGGAGCTCAGTGCAGGTTCGACGGGAATGAGTGCGTTACGACGAGACGGGAGCGTGAATATTTGCACCATACAATGACCCGTGCGAAGCGAATACATGAGTGCGAAAGAGGAAATTCATCATGCAAATACTCAAAACCACTATGCTTGTGGCAAGCGTGGTCATGATGGCCGGCTGTTCCTCGTATCCCAACCGATCGACAATGGAGAACCTGACGGCCCGTCTCATGGCACTCGAACGCGAGCGGCACTGGTTGGAGAACAACCAGGAGCAGCTGGTGGTTGAGCTGGAGGCTGCAAAGCGTCGAAGTGTGGAGCTCGAGCGGCAAGTGGATGATCTGAGTCGGAACAGCCTCACCAAGGCCAAACAAGATCTCACACAGGCCCGGCGACCATAAATTGCGCGCGGCAGGGTGTTGGTCTGGCAATCTCAGCGCAGCGGACGATTCACGATATCACCGGCCGCGAGGCCATTTCAGGGAAGGAGCAGTCCGATGCGATCGATCACACGAGTCTTAGTAGATATGTTGAAGAATGAAAGTGATCCTTTGAAAGACGTGAAGCCGGATTTTTGAAAACCAGGCACAAGCGTAGGTATTGACCGACGCTGAGCTATGAAACCATGACGAAGCAGGGATTGCTGGATGGGAAAATTGACGGGAATACGAGAACCGGTTCGTGTGCTGCTGGTCGATGATTCTGTCCTGACTCTCCAAGGGCTCAAGACGTTTCTCTCGAAGAATAGCCACATTGACATTGTCGGCATTGCAAGGACTCGAGCCGATGCGCTGGCCGCCATCCAGACTCACCGCCCACACGTGGTGGTGCTGGAGGTACGAGTGGGGCAAGCGAGCGGAATCGACCTGTGCAAAACCATCCGTGAGTCACATCCGAACATTGGTGTCCTGTTCTTCACTGCGCATGATGACAAGAATCTCCTGCATTCCGCCATTCTGGCCGGAGCACAGGGGTACATCTTGAAGACGGCACCCGCCGATACTGTCGCCAAGAGCATCCAAACGGTTGCTGGCGGACAGGCGATCATGGACCAGCAGTTGACTCAGCAAGTCATCACGTGGGTTAGGGATGGAGCGCAGGCCGGACAAGAGCGGATCCAATATCTTTGTTCGAAAGACGATCGACAAATACTCTCTCTGGTGGCTCTCGGCAAGACAAACAAGGAGATTGCGCAAGGGTTGAACCTTGCGCCTCGTGTGGTGGCCACTCGCTTACAAAGAATCTATAAGCGTTTGAAGATATCCAGGCGATCCGAGGCGGCACGCTACTATGTGCAATTGGAAAAGGTTACGCATGAACTTGAAGGCGGTTCTCACTAAAACCAAAAACGTCTCAGGCCGGCGATGAGACAGCTTCCACGTGTTCCTGAAAAATACGAAGTCCATACAGGGCATGGCGGAGGCGGACAACAACTTATTGCAGTGTCGAGTTAAGCCACGTATATACCTAAGTTCGACTCACCAAAACTGACCTACTTAGCCATAGGAAGGAGGATAGATGAAGTCACTCATGCTGCTGGTCGCGGTCTTGGCTCTAGGTATCATGGCGACATCGGTTTGTGCCGATGATGGAGCCTCCGCGACAACGCCGAACCTTGATGTCGTGACGTTGAAAGACGGCAGCGTCATCTATG
>Ga0209797_10000995_pt1 | contig 14260 bp, 9 predicted proteins | sample DOMMetBare3Fresh_2_FD_187472 | JGI IMG/M metagenome (GOLD analysis project Ga0209797, IMG submission 187472) | Wetland sediment microbial communities from St. Louis River estuary, USA, under dissolved organic matter induced mercury methylation -... | ecosystem: Environmental > Aquatic >... | reverse complement strand
TGGTAATTCCATAGGTTTCAGTCCAGCAATCTTTATAATCGTATCCAGTATTTTTAAATTCACAAAACCCATGGGCGAATAAGTGCGGTTGGCAAATGATACAATACCGATTCCATAATCCGGCATGATGCGCCATTGACTTCCGAATCCGGGCAAGCCGCCGCTATGGGCAATATAAGTTTTACCATCACAGTCTTTCAGCCAACCCAAGCCGTAACAGTATGCAGATGTAACTGCGCAAGTTCTTCCATCGGGGAATTTAAAATTAGGATTGAAGCCATTCCATCTCCATGGATGATGCATTTCTCTTACTGAACTTCTTTTGATGGGTCCATCATCTTTTGCATTATTCGGCGGCCATGCAGCAAGATGAAAAGCCATATAGTTGCCGAACTCATCGATCGAAGAGATCATAGCACCCATTGCTCCCCAGCTTCCGTCTTTTGTATCGTGTAAAAGCTCTTCCTCATTCCATTTTTCATTCAGCCAACGGTAACCGTGTGCCAATTTATCCGGTGCCACATCGCCATACTCATAAGTAGTAGTATTCATTCCAAGTGGTTCAAAAATATTTTTCTTGATATATTCCTGGTATTGCATACCCGACACTACAGTTATTATTTTTCCCTGCAATGCAAAGCCGAGATTACTGTATTCAAAAGCAATATCCGGAGGATTGGAAAAGGAAAGCTGTTTTTCAATTAAGGCAATTAAATCTTTATCAGTATCGGCAAGTTGTCTGTCACCCCAGGGGTTGTCTTCTGGAAAACCGGCACCATGCGTCATCAAATGGCGAATTGTAATATGTGGCGCATCAGCAGTAGGATATTTTAAATTTTTTAATTCAGGAATATAGAAATATGCAGGGTCATCGAGATTTAATTTTCCTTCATCGCGAAGTTTTAAGATAGCCATTGTAGCAAAACTTTTACTCATACTTGCAATACGAAACAATGATGAGGAAGTAACTGGTATTTTCTTTTCAATATCGGTGTAGCCAATATTCCCTTTATAAACCAGTTTGCCATCTACCACCAACCCATATGCTACACCGGGCAGATGGTTGGAATCAGCATAGTCTTTAAAAATTTTATCAATCACGGGAAATGCCTGCATGATTTTTTCCATGCGGCCAGCATCAGTAAAAACAGCAGGTTGATATTCGGTATCAAAAACTGTGTTCGCAATTTTACCGGATGGTTTGTTTTGATTGCAGGAGATTAAAAAAAAGGTGATTATAAAGAAAACAATAGTCTTCATACTTTTTAAGTTTGGAAATACAAGATAAACTATAATTAATTCAACCATTCTGTCTGTATATATAAAACAGCATTTAACCAGGCTATTAATAATGCGGCCCCGATAATCCCTATCGCTACCCTTTTTGTTTTGGACATCCCTGTATTTCCCAACTGGTAAAACTGAAATGTGAGTATTGAAAACACCAGTACAAGGCCAATTATATCACTTGTCCTTGTAAATGCAGTTCTATCAACCAAGGCTGCAATAAAAAACAAGATAATCTGCGGAATAATAACCTGTGCAATAAGGAAAACGGAAACTATAAAACTTTCTGCAAGATTATATTTCCTCCCCAACAATTTTAATAATACCCAGAAAATTGCAGTGGCTACAGGAATAAATATGACCATGTACTGAAAATAGTGGCTAGTCCATAACTGCTGCGATTTATCATATTCTATCCAAAAAGCGGTTTGCTCCACACTCATCCAGGCATCCTGCACCGGGTCGTACCAGTGAGCTTGTAGGTAATGGGTGATTAAATACATTACTGCCAGTAAAATGAGCAGATAGGAAATGGGGTTATAAAATTTTTTTCTTTTGCCTTCAATATAATCTGCAACAGCATATCCCGGTCTTTTGAAAAGCTGAATTACATTAAATAGAAATCCTTTTTCCAAATGCCAAATGGCATGAGGTAATTCCTGCAAAAGACTTTTCATCTCCAGTCTTTTTACTGAGGCTTTTTGTCCACATTTGGGACAGAATTTCAAATCAAATTGATGACCGCAGTTTTTGCAGGTAATCATAATTGCTTATTAAGGATAATAAACAAAATAATGAATGCGCCAGTTTTCGTCTTTCTGTTTTTTCCAGGTAGCCATATATTTACTATTAATATCAATAACAGATTTATCTGCATTCAATATAAATTTTCCCCTAACTGTACCGAGTTGAAATGCCTTATCGCCCTGCAAACTGAGACCATCAATGGTATGGGTAAGTTCGCTCACTTTAAAAAGTTTAAAATTTTCAACCTCCGTACTATCCAACGCTGCACGACCGATGACTGGTGGTTTGCCATCTTCGATCATAACCCCGGCATCATCGAAAACTGCGGCGCCTGCAAGTGCATCGCCTTTAAGATCCGCAGCAATATGATCAGCTAATGCTTTTTCTATTCCCGCTCTTGCTGAATCCAGTGCCGGATCAGAAGATTCAGTTTTAAGTTCTTTGCTTTCTGTTTTGTTTTGATTGCAGGAAGAAAAGATACTTATAAGAAATAGCAGTAAAAGAATTTTATTCATATAAAAATATTTATGTGCTGTATCGTTCATGAACCTTTTTTAGCAATGCTGCAATCCTTGGATCTTCCTCTATTCCTTCCATCATAGGAAGTTCGATAATATAAATAAACGGCCCCATTTTCTGTCTAACACATCTGTCCAGGTAAAAATATGTTTTATCAAAATCTCTTAGAGACCACCATAGCATCATCAGATCCATATCAAAGGAAGATTCCGGTTCTGCAATCTGTCGTTGCTCTGTTTTTTTTATTATCTCAAGTGTCTTTTCTTTTTCTCCCAGCATGCCATACGCAAAACCCAGCGGCATTAATCCTTTCATTGGATGGTTGGTTAACCAGTGTACTTCCGTAAAATATTCTATGGCTTTTTCCCAATCACCTTTCAAACCAATACACCAGCCTTTGGTTTCAATGGCTACCCGTAACTCCGGGTTTATTTCAATTAACCGGTCTGCAATCTGTATCGCTTCATCATATTGCCGGTTCATGATGTATGCTTCAGAGAGCAAATGATTAAGAGTTGGTGAAAGCGGATCGTTTTTACAGGCTTTTTCAAGAACGTTTATTGCTTCTTCTTTTTGCCTTAAGAGTATGTGGAATAAACCCAACACATCATACGCTTCTGAAAACGCAGGGTTCAACTCTATGGCTTTTTTCAAAGATTGATATGCAGCTTTCGGATCCCATTTATAAAACATGTGGGCATTGGCTTTTGCCAGGTGACTTTCAGCAATCGTATCATCCAGTTGCAAAGCTTTTTCACTGTACTCATTTACAATGGCAAATGCTTTTTCAGGTTTTACCTGCCCGGTAGAACCAAGATAACTATAAGTGCCGGCGATATAGGCATACGCTGCTGCATAATTGGGCTCAAGTTGAATGGCCTGTTCAAACAAATCAATAGCCTTAAGCATATCAGCCGGTGTGAGCTTGCTGCGGAAATGAAGGCCCTTTAGAAAAAGTGTATAAGCTTCAATATTTTTTACAGGTTTCTTACCATTACCCCTGTCTTTAATTATAGATAAGTTTTCTCTTAGTTTATTGGTAATTATTTTACTGATCTCATCCTGCACTTCAAAAATATCGGTAAGGTTACGGTCATAATTTTCACTCCATATATGATAGCCATCCGAAGCATTGATGAGCTGAGCGGTAATACGTACCCGGTTACCGGATTTTCTAACACTGCCTTCGAGTATTTTATCAACATTCAGTTTAACAGCAATTTCCCGGATATCATCCAGCTTTCCTTTAAAGGCAAATGCAGATGTACGAGACGTTACTTGCAAACCATCTACTTTAGTAAGTGTATTCAGCAGTTCTTCAGTAATACCATCGCTGAAGAATTCATTCTCCGGATCTGCACTCATATTTACAAATGGTAAAACAGCAAGCCTGTTGTTGGGTTGTTTTGTTTTTCCTTTCAGTTCATCGCGGGATGGAACAATAATACCTTCATTGGCGATAGCATATAAATGAACCGGCTGTTTTACATTCTTCAATTCAAAAAAACCCATATCACGGGTTTTAATGTTATCATGATTTTTTATTTCATCATATACTTTTTCCGAAATAAAAATACCACCCGGTACCGCCAGCGATTCAATACGTGAAGCAAGATTAACCCCATCGCCAAAAATAGATTCATCTTCCATCACTATATCGCCAGTATGAATACCTATCCGCACTTCCACTTTTGGTTCCAGTTGCAATTGCTGCTGCATGGAAACAGCGCAACTTACACTGTTAATAGCGCTGTTGAAAATGCAGAGTGAACCATCGCCGTAGTTCTGTAAAATTTTCCCTTCATTTTTTTCAATCGTGGTTTCCATCACTTCTTTGAACCGCTTCCTCTTCAGGCGGGCAAGATGTTCGTTATCCTGCATCATGGCGGTATAACCGGTCATATCAGCAAAAAGAATAGCTGCTAATTGTCGCATATAGTAAAAATAAGAAACAGTTTGCCTCGCTGCGTTTTGTATTTTATAAGTTAAACAACAAAAGATGTTACTCTTCGCAAAGCATAAAAAGCAAAGACGCAAATTTGTGTTCTTTGCATCTTTACCTGAAATTTTTTTTGACAATAGCAAACAGTAAGTATAAGAGTGCGACGCAATCCTCCGCTTCACTCAGGGCAGGCTATTGCAAATCCTGATCAATAGAATTACTATCGCACAAGTGTGTGACACAACAGAAACTCAATAGTATTTCTTCTGCTGGTAACACAAAGAATTATTTCAAATTAAAAACTTTTTTTATTCCCGATATGTTTTTCAAACCACTCCACATTTGTTTGCATGGTTTTTAAAACCATTGTTGGTTCTATAGGCCCGTGTCCCTGGCGCGGCATTGCCAGCATTCGTACAGGAACATTGCGACGGCGAAGTGCATTATAAAACATAATGCCATTGCTGATAGGTACCCGCTGATCTCCTTCGCAATGCTGCAGCATCACCGGTGTTTTTACATTTTGTACAAAACGCAATGGCGAATGTTTATCATACAAGCTCCAATCATTCCATGGATCAGTTTTAAAGTAAGAGGGAAGAAAGCCTTCAATATCATCAGTAAGATTCTGGTGTGAAAGATCAACAACCGGTGCGCCGATTGATGCAGCCTTGAAACGATCAGTGTGACCCACGATCCAGCTACTCATAAATCCGCCATAGCTCCAACCCATCACACCCATTTTACTTTCATCAGCCACTCCCATTTTTATTACATGATCAACGCCTGCCATCAGGTCAATAAAATCTTTGCCGCCCCAATCGGCACGGTTAGCCATACGGAATTCAGTGCCATATCCGGAAGAACCTCTTGGATTGGGACGAAGTATTGCATAACCCATTTCTGCAAATGCTGCAATTGGATAAGTACCGCTATTACCCGCTACACATGCCTGCGAAAACACACCGGCTGGTCCGCCGTGTACATTTAATATAAACGGAACTTTTGTTCCGGTTTTATAGTTGAGTGGGTAAGTAAGTAACCCTTCAATTTCTTTTCCATCAGCGCCTTTCCATTTTACTACTTCAGTTTTTGGAAGCGGTTTATCTTCATATTCTGCATTTATATTCGTGATCTTTATTGGTGAAAAACTGTTTAGTGAACTTATATATGCTTCAGGAAGTTTAGAAGGATTTTGTAATGTAAAAGTAATATGTGTTCCGGTTGTGTTGACAGCAACAGCGCCAAAAAGATCAGTTACGCCTTTGCTCCATTCAGTAATTGATTTTCCATCAGCACTTAAAAGATAAATGCTGTTTAATGTTTTATTTGCTTCGGCCCATAAAAGATATTTACCATCGGGTGTCCATGCAAATATTCCGCTGGCGCCGATGCCGCCATTCTCATCCGGAGTTGCTTTTAAACGCCATGTTTTTCCATCGGCCAAAGAATAAATTTTTGCATGTCTTGCACCAGGCCAATCAACAGGATCCGTTGATGAATAATAGGCGATCATTTTCCCGTCAGGACTGAACAATGGGTTTGTTTCACTTGCACCGGTTTTTGCAATTGAATTTATACTTCCGCTTTCAATGTCAATCAATGAAATATCGCTGTACACATTGTCATTTGCTTCGGGTGATTTACCATAACTGTATGCAATGCTTTTTCCATCCGGGCTCCAGTCAAATGCAATTACATTATAATTTTCTTTGGTCAATATTTTCTGTACCCGTTTACCGGCCGTGTCTTTTTTATTTAACCATAAAACAAAAAGCCGGTTTTGTTTTACTTCTTCATCCATAAAGTACCAGTCATTTTTTGACTTTTTATTTTTTTCTTCTTTATCCGCTGCTGCATCAATCATAACAAATGCGATCATTTTTCCGTCGTGGCTCCAGTCATAATTTCCAACCCCTGTTTTCACATCAGTTATTTTTTCTGCTTCGCCACCGCCAACCGGAAGGATATATAAATTATTTTTTCCATCTCTTGAAGAAGAAAAGGCGATCCATTTCCCGTCCGGACTCCATTTTGGGTTAGCAGAATTTTTATCCCCTTTAGTTAATTGAATGGTGTTACTGCCATCACCATTGCAAAGAAATACCTGGTTCACATATTCGCTGCGGTCATCTGTCATTACCGCTTCACGAACAGTGTACAAAACTTTACTGCCATCAGGCGATGGAACAACAGCAGAAATGTTTTTTAATTTGAGACATTGTTCCGGGCTCCAGTTTGTTTTGGTTTGTGCAAAAATGAATGTTGAAATAAAAATAAAAGAAATAAGCAGTGATCTTTGTTTCATAAAAAATGTTTTATTGTGAAATAAGAGAATTCAGAGGGAAAGAATAACGGGTCAGTAAGGGATATACAAGTTAAGAAAGTGCAGGGAATAAACAAATCATATATTGATGAACGAATAAATTCTTAGATTAGTAAATCCATTCACAAAAAATACAAGCCACTATGGATGTCCACCACAATTCTAAAAAAGAAAGAACCAAATGGCATCATTATCTCTGGGAGTTTGTAATGTTATTCCTTGCTGTATTTGCAGGGTTTCTTGCCGAAAATGAAAGAGAGGGTTATGTTGAACGCCAGCAGGAAAAACAATACATGAAATCGATGATCCAGGATCTGCAGGTGGATACAGCGCAAATGGGTTTTATCATCAAAGATTTTAACAGGCGTATTCCTGGCATAAACATTTGCGTGAACGAATTTCCAAAGATATCAAACCAGTTTTCATATCTTTTTTATAACAACCTGCACCTGATAACAGGGTTTGAGGATTTTATACCCAATGACAGAACGCTGCAACAGTTAAAAAGTGCAGGAGGAATGAGAATGGTTGAAAATATAAAGGTTTCGGATAGTATTATGGAATATGATAAAAAGATCAAAGACTTGTTGATTGAGGAATCCATCATTTTTGATTATACTAAAGAATTTAAAAACATCTTTGAGATCCTTGATGCAGACCTTTGGGTAAACCAGTCTGTTTTACAACAGTTAAATAAAAAAACTATGCTTGTCACTAATGATAAATCTTTAGTGAGCAAATACTATGGATGGATAGCCGGATACAGGAACTTCATACCCTTCTATATTTCTCAAATGCAAAATACGAGTGATTATGCAACACGATTGATCTATTTTATTCGTAGCGAATACAATCTTTAATAATTAAAATATTATGGAAGTACATACACACACCCACACCCCAAGAAAAAAATGGACACATTATTTCTGGGAGTTTCTCATGTTGTTCCTGGCTGTGTTCTGTGGATTTTTAGCTGAGTATCAGCTTGAACATATGATAGAGCATCAGCGGGAGAAGCAATATGTTCGATCATTTCTTGAAGACCTCAAAGGTGATATCAGCCAGCTCGATAGCCTCATAAGCAGTCGTAATGGACGTAAAGCCTCCATTGACTCATTAAATAAATTGTTGGATGCTCCCGATCCGGATGTTTTTGGTAAAGAGATCTATTATTTGGCAAGGTTACTTACAGTTACTCCTGTTTTTTTTAATAATGATCGTACCATACAGCAATTGAAAAATGGAGGTAACCTGCGATTGATTCGAACGCAGCGGGTATCAGATGCTATTATGTCATACGATAACCAGGTACGTTGGAACGGAATTATAATTGACAGGGAGCAGCATTTTATCAGGGAATATATAAAACTCATTGAAGAGGTTTTTGATAGTCGTGTGTTTAATGAAATGGCCACCGGTATTTTTGGATTTAATATGCCTGAAAACAATCCGAAGTTGCTTAAAAAAGATAAAAGCACTATCCAGCTATTTTTAAATAAGCTTCATTTTATTAACTCTGTTAATTCGTATTTGTTGCTGACAAATAATAACCTGCTCGAAAAAGCGAAACAGACAAAAGCAAAAATTGAAGAGGAGTATCATCTGAAATAAATTTTATGGAAGTACATGCACATTCACATACTGCCCGAAAAAAATGGACGCCTTATTTCTGGGAGTTCTTAATAAGAAACAAGCTTTTGAACAGTTTCATCTAATCTGGCCTTCGCCATAAAGTTTTTCTCCAGTTCAATATTAAAAGGAACAGGAGTATCTAACGAAGCACAACGCATCACCGGGGCATCAAGCAATCCAAAACAATTTTCAGCGATCCAGGCTGCTATCTCTCCACCAATGCCACCAATTAATGTGTCTTCATGCAGGATCAAAACTCTTCCGGTTCGTTGAACTGCTTCACGAATAGATAAATAATCAAGTGGCGCTAATGTTCTTAAGTCCAAAATATCAATGGAGATTTCAGGATGCTCGGCTGCATAATCTTCTGCCCAATGAACACCGGCACCATAAGTAATAATGGAAACTTCGTCACCTTCTCTTACATGTCTTGCTTTACCAATTTCAATTTCATAATAATCTTCCGGCACCGGTCCGCTTACGGAACGATACAATGCCTTATGCTCAAAATACATTACAGGATTCGGATCGTTGATGGCAGCGATCAACAATCCTTTTGCATCAATTGGTGTGGATGGATAAACAACTTTTAATCCCGGCACTTTTGTAAACCATGCTTCATTGCTTTGGCTATGAAAAGGACCTGCACCAACACCAGCACCTGTTGGCATGCGGATTACCACATCAGCATTCTGACCCCAGCGATAATGGATCTTTGCAAGATTATTTACGATCTGGTTAAATCCCACGGTAACAAAATCGGCAAATTGCATTTCCATCACACTTTTATATCCTTCGAGTGACAAACCAAGTGCAGTACCAACAATTGCACTTTCGCAAAGCGGCGTATTTCTCACTCTTTCTTTTCCAAATTCTTTTGCAAACCCTTCTGTTATTTTAAATGCGCCACCATACTCTGCAATATCCTGCCCCATTAATATAAGGTTAGGGTGCTTCTGCATTGATTGTTTTAATCCTTCGCTTATGGCATCGATCAGCCGGGCCCCCTCCCGACCTCCCCCGTTAGGGGAGGCCACCTTCGCACTATCCCCGCTCAATGTAAATTCATTATTGATAGTGGAGTTGTCGATAAGTCGGGGCTGTGCGGATGAAAAGCCCTCCTTTCGGGAGGGTTTGGGTGGGCTGTAAACATCTTCCAACTCCTCCTCTGCATCAGGAACAACAATACTTGTATTAAAACCAATTGCTAATTCTTCTTCGATCCTGTCTCTAAATTCATTCCTGATCTGTTGAACACTTTCTTCACTAATAATACCAATAGACCTTATATACTCTTCATATCTTTTAACCGGGTCTTTCAGCTCCCATATTTTGAATAATTCCTGCGGAACATACTTAGTTCCGCTGGCTTCTTCATGTCCCCGCATTCGGAAAGTCATGCATTCAATTAAATATGGCTTTTGATTTTTAATACAATATTCTCTTACCCCTTTTATGGTATCGTACACATTCAGAATATTATTACCATCGATCATTACTCCTTCCATTCCATAACCCTTTGCTTTATCAACAAGGCTGATACAACGATACTGTTCATTTACCGGTGTACTTAAACCATATCCATTGTTCTCAATAATAAAAATTACAGGCAGGTCCCAAACTGCAGCAACATTCAATGCTTCGTGAAAATCGCCTTCACTTGTTCCACCTTCGCCGGTGAACGTCAATGAAACCTTTTTCTCTTTTTTAAGCTTGTGTGCCAACGCTACACCATCTGCAATTGCTAATTGCGGTCCAAGATGTGAGATCATTCCACAGATGTGATGTTCCCTGTTTCCAAAATGAAAACTTCTTTCTCTTCCTTTGCTGTAACCCTCCTTTGTTCCCTGCCATTGCATAAATAATTTGTGCAGCGGCATGTTTCGTGTAGTAAAAACTCCAAGATTTCTATGAAGCGGCATCACCCATTCATCTTGCTGCAAAGCTAATGTGGCTCCAACTGCAATTGCTTCCTGCCCGATACCACTGAACCATTTTGAAATCTTTCCCTGCCGGAGTAATACCAGCATCTTTTCTTCAATCATTCTTGGCCAAAGCAAGGAACGATAAAAATGTACAAGCTGTTCGTTGGATAGATCTTTTCTTTCAAAGTTCATTAGGATTCAAAGTTAATCTTCTATATCATTCATCTTTTAACTTTCATCAGATCACTACCAGCTCATAAAATTCATCGGGGTTCAAATATTTTTTTGCTAATTGTTGCAATTCATGAGGTGAAACAGTGCGAATAGTATTGATGGCATTATAAAAATAATTTCCATCAAGCCCATTCAGAATGTAATTTTTCCATCTTGCTATAATATGAAAAGGACCATCCAGGTCGCCAAGAATAGAGCCCATCATATAATTTCTCACCAACTGCATTTCTTCATTTCCTATTGGCTCATCTCTTAGTCGCTTCATTTCCTTATAAACTTCTTCTATCGCTGCTTCGCAAACATCTTTACCGGCCTCGGTACTTACCAGCCATGCCGATTGCTGAATATGATCCTGCATATAGCTATGAATTCCGTAAGTATAACCTTTGTCTTCTCGGATATTTGCCATTAGCCTTGATCCGAAGTAGCCGCCGAAAATATTATTCAGTACCATCGCTTTCAGAAAATCGGGATGATGGCGGTTGGGAAATTCTCTTCCGATCCTGATCGAACCTTGCACTCCATTTGGATCATTTGTAATTCTGAATTTCTCTCCCGGTTTTTTTGTTGATGAAATTTGATGAAGAGGTTTTTGAAAATTATTTCCGAGTGATAGCTTTCCAAAATATTTATTCAAAAGTTCAAAAAGACCGGATGGAAGTTTACCTGCTGTAAATATTACACAGTTTCCTTGTTTATAATACTTATTATAAAATGAAAGCAGCTCTTCCCTGTTCAGTGCATCATATTCTTCGTGACTACTATATTTTCCGTAAGGATGTTTTTCGCCATATAAATATGAATCAATAAGCCGGCCTGCAACAAATTCACTCTTCTTCAGGCTTACGCTTAATCGTTGCTTTTGGTTTTGTTTAAAAATTGCCAGCTCCTCTTCCGGAAAAATTGAATCGGTGATCAGTTCCTCTACAACCGGTAAAAGTTCTGCAATATGTTTATTAAGACAGTGAAGTGTTACGGTTGATGTTTCATTATAACATGCACGATTCAGAAATGATCCGTAATATTCAAAATGCTCATTGATCTGAAATGCTTTCTTTTTTGAAGTTCCATTGCGTAGAAGAAAATTAGTGGCTGCGGCTGTTAAATTCTTTTCTTCAAAACTGTTACCGGCAAAAAAAACTATTTCTACCGACATTACTTCTTCAGCCCCGGCATTAATGGCATAAACGGGTACACCATTATCGAGCTCAAACTTTTCACAGGGCTTTAGTTCAAGGTGAAGGTTAACTGCATCAATGATCGGTGGTGCAATCTTTCTATCAATAGTAAGTAGATCCATTTATTAATTCTTTGAATAATAATAAAGCGTATTGCTGTTCTCCCGCCTGAAAATGATCCGGCTTTCATTTAAAATATCTTCTGCAGTAACCACATTATACTTTTCCAACTCATGATTCATTTGTTCTGCATCACCCAATAATTCATACAACGCAAGGCTATTGGCACGGTTCGTAAGGCTCATATCTTCAAATGCGATCAGGCTTTCCACTTTGTTTTTTACTTTTTGCAATTCTGTTACGGTGACTTTCTCCGTTCTCATTCTTTCAAGCTCTGCTTCCACTGCATTTTCTGCATCTTCCATTTTCACAGCTTTTACCAGCTTGCCTTCAATTACCAATGTGCCTGCATCAAGACTACCGCTGTGATAGCACTCAATAGCGCTGAATAATTTTTTTTCTTTTACCAATGATTGGTACAATCTTGATGATCCGCCGCCACTCAAGATTTCTGTGATCAGATCAGCGATATAATATCTTTTATCAGTACGTGGATAAATATGCCAGCATTTATAGAAGGCATCAAGCGGAACATCAGCTTCGAGCTTCAAACTACGAGCTTCGAGCTGCACTGGTTCCTGCGGCAGGTTACGGATGTATTTTTCGCCTGCCGGAATATCACCAAACCATTTTTCAGCAAGCTCTTTTACTTTTTCAACTGTTACATTACCTGCTACAACAAGAATTGCATTATTAGGCCTGTAATGTTTAAAGAAAAAATTCTTTACATCTTCCAGCCTTGCATTTTCAATATGAGATAATTCTTTGCCGATCGTCATCCAGCGATAAGGATGAACTTTATAAGCAAGTTCTCTCATCTTGTGCCACACATCGCCATACGGTTTGGTCAAATAATGTTCTTTAAATTCTTCGCAAACAACTTTTCGTTGCACATCCAGGCTTTTTTCTCCAAATGCAAGTGAAAGCATACGATCACTCTCCAGCCAAAATGCAGTTTCTAAATTTTCTGCTGGTAATTGAATGTAATAATTGGTAATGTCATTTGAAGTGTATGCATTGTTTTCGCCACCCGCCATTTGCAAAGGGCTGTCGTAAGTTGGAATATTAATGCTGCCACCAAACATTAAATGCTCAAACAAATGTGCAAAGCCTGTTTTGTCCGGATCTTCATCTCTTGCTCCTACATCATACATGATATTCACTACCGCCATTGGTGTAGAAGTATCCTGGTGAACGATCACCTTCAAACCATTTGCCAATACAAATTTTTCGAATTGTATCATAATTGAATTCGTAATAAAATAATTTGCAAAAATAAGTTAATTGAGCCAGAGGGAAAGTCTAAAGTATGCTCTTTATTCTGAAAGTAAACTCCAACAGTTCGCCATCGCGGTTGACGATCATTCTTATTTTATCCCCCGCAGCCTGTAAAGCGGATTTGAAAAGCTGTATGTTTTGTCCAACAATATTATTAATGCCAATTAAAACATCACCTTCCTTCAGGCCGGCTGTTTCGGCAGGCGACCCTTTGGCAACATCGCCCAAAATAACTCTGCCATCGATCAGGTATAATTCAATGCCGGAGTATGCATAATCAAAACCATCAGAATAATGTGTATTGGACATGAAATAAAACTCCCTTTTTGCATAGTTCAGGATCAAATTGAACCGTCGCAATATATCATTGCCAATTATGCCATTCAGGTAAGGATAAGAAGTAAGATTGAATGTATCATCAAAAACAAATACAGGAATATTCCGAAAACGATAAGGCCCTATTCGCATCTCTTTTATCACCGTCATGTGCATATCAATTTTTCCGCCAACACCTTCCGCCTCTTTTGCATACAACACTCTTTTTTTATCAAGAAAGCTACTGTCTTCAATAAATTCTTTATTCAGCATCAAACAAAGACCGGCGCCAATATCAAATAAAAATCTTGAGTTAGTTGTAACTGCATCCCGAATTCTGGCAGATTGCACAGGCAGCGTACGCAGAATCGGTTCATACAACCAACCGCCTCGGGGATATTTCATTCTTCCGTTTGTAAAAATTGAAATTTTTAAGCTGTCATAGTTTATTAAAAATATATAACGACTCAGCACAGAGTAACCAATAATGCCATCAATCTTTTCCCCGTAAACTGCTGTCAGAATATCATAATTGTTGATATGGAAATTCAGGCTGTCAACAGTAAGGCCCGGCAATTTCAGTTTTTGATTATATACAAAACTCACTTTGCGGGTACCTGCAATACCAAGTATCGTCATGTCAGAGGGAGTCGGCGTTATTTTAAAATAATCTACCGTAGCGGAGTCAAGTGAAATGCCGCCGCTGCCTGTATCTAAAATAAAATTGAGTGTATCCTGGTAATTGGCAAATTGCGCC
>Ga0209797_10000994_pt1 | contig 14273 bp, 11 predicted proteins | sample DOMMetBare3Fresh_2_FD_187472 | JGI IMG/M metagenome (GOLD analysis project Ga0209797, IMG submission 187472) | Wetland sediment microbial communities from St. Louis River estuary, USA, under dissolved organic matter induced mercury methylation -... | ecosystem: Environmental > Aquatic >... | reverse complement strand
GGCATTGGGGTCAATCGCGACCGCGGTGTCCCACATCATGCGTTGAAACACGAGGCCACCGCGCGAATCCCACACCACCGCCGCGACCGTCCCGCCCGGCCGCGTCACCCGCCGCATCTCGCGCAGCGCGACCACAGGTTTCGGAATGAAAAGGAAAACCAGCTGTGCCGCCACGCCGGCGAACCGTCCGTCCTGATATTGCAGCGCGCAGGCGTCGCCGACCTCGAAGGTGGGCTGCTCGCCGGTCCGGCGTGACTGCGCGTAGGAGATGTACGACGGGGCCTGATCGACGCCGATCACGTGCCGCCCAGGCCAGCGCTTCGCCATGGCCATGGCGAGCGAACCCGTGCCGCAGCCGACGTCGAGCAGCTCGCCGTCGTCGGGAAATTCCACGAAGTCGAGGAACGCGTCGGCGAGCCGGCTTGAGAACCGGCCGAGCCATCGCTCATAGGCGGCTCCGTCGCTGGCGTGAAAAACCGATGACGCCTCCTTCAACATAGTCCGGTCCCTTTTCGATCTAGACACATGGACATTAAACACATGAATACGCCGCGCCTGGCTGTGGGCCCGGCGCGGGCGCATCGTCACTCACCCGACATTACTCACCCGACATTCGAGTCGGGGCATCACTCAAGGCTGCGTCCCGGCGTGGAGACTTGCCTAGTTCTTCCTGCTTTTCTGTTGCTGTCTCTTCTGCCGCCACTCCATGAACTCCTCGAACAAGGGCGACTTCTCTGCTGCGGACGCGTCAACGCGCGCGGGAGCCGACAGCGGCTCGTTCGAGCCGGCCTGCCGGCCAGCTCCCCCATCTTTGGTTGCCGCGGCGGCGAGCGCCTCTTCGGCGGCCGGATAGCGGTGCCATCCCGGAACGCGCGCCGCCAAGTTGATCTCTTTCCACTTCGGATGAAACGACGGCTGTTTGAGCTTGTCGAAGCGCTCGAAATAATATTGGACGAACCGCTCCACGCGCCGGTAGCGCTCGCTGGCCTTGGGCCAGTTGTACACCGCCAGCACGACCGGAACGGCCAGGGTGTCGATGCTGCCGCCGGGCGGGATCAGGTTTGGATAGTCATCATGCGTGAGCGTGCTGGGCAGGTAATAGTCGGAAAACTTCGGGCCCCAATTGATGGGGACGAAATGCAGCCCGGGCTCCGGCTTGAGCTTGGCCAAGAGGTCGTTGGGCTTGGCGCCGAGCTGGAAGATGGCGGCAATCTCGCCGCTGCGCATCTTCTCGATCGCAAAGGTGTGGTTGATGAAGACCGGCTCGACCTTGATGCCGAGGCGCTCGAAGATCATCGGCCCCGTGACGCTTGGGCCCGATCCCTTGACATGGAACCCGACCTTCTTGCCTGCGAGATCCTGCAGGCTCGCGATGTCCGAGCGCGCCAGGACGTAGAACTCGGTGTTGTGCATCTGAGAGATGTAATTGACGCGCTGCTCGATATTTCTCACGTCGCCCGATTTCTTGTAGATATCGAATACGTCGGCGTGCGTTATCGCGATGTCGACTCCGCGCAGATAGAGAAGATCGGAAATGTTTTCGGATGCCCCGTAGGTGACGATCGGCAGAATGCGCAGATTGTCGCCGTCGTCGAGCGCCTTGCCGAGCTCGGCGGCAAAGCGGATGAAGCTGCCCTCCAGGAGGCCGGCCGCGATGGCCACGGTCCAATTGTTGATCCGCGCAACCTTCCCGCCTTCGCCAATGGCCACGGCGGATGGCGCGCCGCGCGCCGCCGGGCTGGTCTGTGCCTCGGATGGCCCGGCTCCGGCAATCAGGGCAGACAGCAACGGGGCGAGGAGTCCAATCAACCGGTATCGGGACGTAATCATCACATTAACTCCTTCTTAAATCTCGCCCGGTGTCATCCGGGCGGCGATCAGGACCGACGCGGTTTGGCGCGCGCTTTTTCACTCGGGCGCCCGAGCAAGCCGCTCCAGGCGCTCTCGTGCCAAGGTCGAGCCGAGAGCTCCTGCCTTCTCGTACCAAGTGTTGGCCAGCGTGACGTCTGATGTGATCCCTCCCTTGGCGCCCAGCCTCTTAAGCACCGAGGGGTCGTAGGTTTCAGCAAGAGCGAACGCAGCGACCGCGTCACCCGCCTCGGCGGCAGGTTGGAACATCATCCGGGCAGCGCCGATATTTCCGTTCGACATGAATTCCATTCCGCTCTTGATCATCAGCTCGATGTCGGCCCTTTCGATCTGCCGCGGCGGAAACATGGCTGTCGCGAGCGTGCTGTTGTGCGACCATTCGAGCAGCAAGCCTTTGCGATCGACCACGGTGTCATTGGCGAGGCGCAGCTCCAGAATCAGGTCCATGACGCCGACGAAGCCGCGCGGCGGCATGATCATTGCGCTATTGAGCTCCTTGGCCGACAGTCGCCATCGATTCGGACCCGCCGGTCTACCGAGGGAGAGGACTGATCCGGTGGCGAGACCGTTGATCAGCACGTCGACGTCCCCGGCGGTTTCCGTGGCCGAGACGATCATTCGCGCCGGCGCATCGACCTGCCACAGGCGCGCCGCCTTGATCGTGAGCTGCCGCGCGCGATCGCGTGCATTGGTCTCGTCAGACTGTGAGACGAACGATCGGCGTGCGGATGCTGGCGGTACCGACGGTGTCTCTGGCGCCGACGGTTGGACGGTCGGCAGAAAAGCGGCGCGGGGTGCCGCTGCCGGCACCGGGTATTGTGCCGGGTCGAGCGAGGCAGGCCGCTCGCGTGCTGCCGACGCAATGTCCATTTGACCAGAAGTTGGCAGGTAGGTTCCCGGAGAGGAGCTCCACAGATACGCAACAGCGCCGGCTACGGCCGCCGTGACTACAACGACGAGGCCCGTCGCGCCGAAAATCTGGGTGCCGGAATCGGGGGTCGGCGGCTGTGGAGCTCGGCTCAGCGGCTCGGCCATTCGGCCGAGCACCTGAGCGTGGTCGGGGCGCAACTCCGCCTCCGCAAAGTCGCCGACAAGCGCCGCGCGCGGCCGCTTCTGCTTCCATGGCGGCTGTAGTGGCTCTGGTGGCTCTAGCGGTTCTGTGCGGGCTCTCGGCGGCGGAATATTGAGATTGTGGCTGGCGAGATTTTGATCTGGCTTCAGTCGTTGCACTGGCTCAGGCTGCGTTGGCTCAAGCGCATCGTCCGACGGGCCATCATCCAAGGGACCGTCCTCCTCTAGGGGGGCAGTCTCTAATGAGCCATCATTAGTTGTTGGGCCGTCATTTGTTGTTGGGCCGTCATTTGTTGGGCCGTCATTTTTTTGGCCGTCATTTTTTTGGCCGTCATTGACCGAACCGGAGCCGCCGGCCTCTCGAGCAGATTCACTCATGCTCCCCTCCACGCAACGCTATTGCTCGTCTCGAGACCGATCTCCTTGCCAGGGCAAACAAATTTTGAATTGAAATGAGCTATAAGCGCGGTTGAAGTATGCGCGTGTTACAATTTACCTGTACATCGTGTGATTGTTTGTCAGAATTGTGTCGCCAGCCCGAAACCGTGCGCCAGCCGCTCACGCTTGCGTGTTTCGCATGGCTGTTGAGATTGCTTGTCCGCATGTCGTTTGGAATCAGCACCGAGACTTGCGGACTGAAATCGCGCTCGTTCCTGCTTGCTTGCGGGCTGCGCGGGGACGACAGTGATCAAGCTCCGGGAGAAGCCCATGCGCCTGCTCATCGCCGTCTGCGTTGCCGTCGTCGTCAATGCGCCGGCGTTACATGCTCAGGACGTGGCGGCCTTCTATCGCGGCAAGCAGTTGCGCTTCGTGGTCGGCTCGGCGGTGGGCGGTGCGTATGACCTCTATGCGCGCGCGGTGGCGCGCCAGATCGTTCACCACATTCCGGGCAACCCGACCATCATCGTGCAGAACCAGCCGGCGGCGGGCGGCGTGGTGATGACCAATCAGATCTACAATCAGGGTCCCAAGGACGGCACCGTCATCGGGGTTCCGCTCAACGGGATCCCGACTGCGCCGATCTTGCAGGCGGGCGCGCAGTTCGATGCCGCGAAGCTCAACTGGATCGGCAGCGCCAACCGCGAAGCCTATGTGGGCTTCATCTGGCACACCGTGCCGGTCATGCGCATCGCCGACGTCGCGGGTCGCGAGGTGCTGGTCGGCTCCACCACGGTGGGCACGACCATGAACGACTTCCCACTGCTCCTGAACGATCTCCTCGGCTACAAGTTCAAGATCGTGCGCGGCTATCAGGGCACGCCGCAGATCAACCTCGCGATCGAGCGCGGCGAGATCGAAGGCAATGCCGGAGTCGGCTGGGCCTCGGTCAAGGCGCTGACCCAGAACTGGATCGACGAGAAGAAGATCAAGCTCCTGGTGCAGTACAATGCCGAGCCGCATCCGGAGCTTGCCGGCGTGCCGCTGGTGATGAGCCTGGCAAGGACGGATGTGGAGCGGTCGGCGATGCGACTCCTGTTCGCGCGCACCGAATATGCGCGGCCGTTCTTTCTGCCGCCCGACGTTCCGGTCGAGCGGGTCGAGGCGCTGCGGCGCGCGTTCGATGCCACCATGAAGGACAAGGCCTTCCTGGCGGAGGCGGCCAAGCTTCAGCTCGAAGTGTCGCCGATGACCGGGGAGGCGGTGCAGGCCCTGGTCGGCGACCTTGCCCGCACGCCGCCGGCCGTTGCGGCCCGTGTGCGTGGGGCGCTCGAAGCGCCGGGAAAGTAGCGCCGCGCGCGAGCCAAATCACTGGACGGGACATCCAAACGTATTCGCTGTGACGCGGCATAGCCGTCATAGCGACCGGCTATGAACTCAATATCGCCTTGGCATTTCCGCTTGCCTGGCAATCGCGCCAAAACGGCGTCATCCCGTTCGACCCGAATGGGTGTTGGCGACGCCAAGTCGCAGAAACCACGCCTTGCAAGGGAGACTACACATGCGCGCACTGATTCTTGCCGTCACGGCTCTCGTGACCGTCAGCGTCGCGGGCGATGCCTTCGCCCAGCGGAGCACCAAAGAGATGATGGACGAAATGAAAGCGAAGTATCCGCGCAGCTTCGCGGCTTGCCAGTCGCTGGCAACCTCGCGCGGCTATCGGCTCACCGATGGCGAGTACGAAGCCAAGGCGGTGATGATGTTCATCGAAGGCTGCATCATGGGGCGCCAGCGCTGAGCTGCGACGTCAACTGCAAGTCATTGAACCCGGACCGCTCGGCAACGCGCGGTCCGGCTGTCGTTTGCGAAGCTGCGTTGAAGCCTCAATCCGCCAGCTTGAGGTGGCTGTTGTCCTTGAACACCTTGGCCCAGCGCTCGCTTTCGCTGCGGATGAAGGCGTCGAACTCCGCAGGCGTGCTGGCGACCGGTGTGATGCCGGCTTTCTCCAGCCGCTCCATCATGGCCGGATCGGCGTAGATGCTGGCGATCTTGCGGGTGAGCTTGTCGACGATCGCGGCCGGCATGCCGGCCGGACCGGTGAGCCCGATCCAGGTCGAGCTCTCGGCGATGTCGGGTAGGCTGGCGGCCTCGTTGAGGCTCGGCAGGTCCGGCAGCTGGGGCAGCGGCCTGGTCGAGTACTTGGCGAGCGCGCGATACTGCCCGCCCCGGATCAGGGGGAGGGCCGTGCCGGTCGAATCGAGCGCGAAATCGACCGTGCCGGAGAGCACCGCCTGGCTGATCTCGGAGGAGCCCTTGAACGGCACAAGCTGGGCGTCGAACCCGGCCTCCTTGGCGAACAGCAGGGCTCCGAGCCGCGACGTGATGGTGCCGGCCCCCATATTGAGCTTGCCGGGGTTGGCCTTCCCTTTGGCGATCAGATCCCTGATCGTCTTCGGCCCATCGCTCGCCCGCACCACGATCAAGGACATGTTCTTGGTGAGTAGCGTGATCAGCGAGAAATCCTTGAGCGGATCGTAGGGCAGGTTGTTCATGACCAGCGGGTTCATCACCATGGTCGTGTCCATCGGCGTGAACAGCGTGTAGCCGTCGGGCGCCGCGCGCGCGACCGCCTGGGCGGCCGGCGCGGTGTTGCCGCCGGCGCGGTTCTCGATCACCACTGGCTGGCCGAAGTCTTCGCTCATCTTCTGCCCGACAAAGCGCGCGATCAGGTCGGCCGGCCCCCCGGGCGGGAACGGCACGATCATGCGGATCGGCCGGTTGGGATAGTCGGCGACGCTCTGCGCGACGGCGGGGGCCGTCGTCGCGAGCATGAGCAGAGCAAGAGCAGCGCTGCGAACCATGGTGCCCACTCGTTCAGGCGGTCGGTGCGTGTTCTACGAACGCGCGCTGCCGCGCAGCCGTTGCAGCAACTCCGGCGTCGGCCAGGAATCGGCCGGCATGCCGAGCTTGATCTGGACGTCGCGAACCGCCGTGCGGCTCTTGAGGCCAAGCACGCCGTCGATGCGGCCAACATCATAGCCGCGCCGCTGCAGGATCTCTTGCAGCTCGCGGTTTTCGTCGATGGTGAGCTTGGGAATATTGGGGATGCCGCGCTGCATCGCGGGCGCGCCATCGAGCCTGGTGGCGTAGTAGGCCGCGGTGAGCGAATACATCAGCGAGGCGTTCCATTTCAGATAGGCCTGGAAGTTGTCGTAGGCGAGGAAGGCCGGACCGAAACGCCCCATCGGCAGCACCAGCGACGCTTTCAGGTTGTCCGACTGCAGCGCGCTGCCGTTGGCGCGGGTCACGCCCCATCGCGCCCATTGCGCGCGCGGATGCTGGATCGTCAGGTCTGCCTCTTCCCATTTGAGATTGGTGGGAACGCGGACCTCCTGCAGCCAAGGCTCGCCGCGCTTCCAGCCGAGATGCAGGAGATACTTGCCGGTCGAGCCGATGACGTCGGGCACGCTCTTGATCAGATTGCGGCGGCCGTCGCCGTCGTAGTCGATCGCATGCGCCATGTATTCAGACGGCATGAACTGGGTCTGCCCCAGTTCGCCCGCCCAGGAGCCGATCATCTCCTCGGGTCTGAGGTCGCCGCGCTCGATGATGCGGAGCGAATCGAACAGGTGGGCCCTGAACATGTCCGGGCGGCGGCAGTCATAGGCCAGCGTCACGATCGATCGGATCGAGTGGTCCTTGCCCTGGCCGACACCGAAGTCGCTTTCGAGCCCCCAGAACGCGGTGATCACCGCCGCCGGCACGCCGAAATCCTTTTCCTCGCGCGCGAACAGGGCCTGGTGCTGCTTGATCTTGGCGGCGCCGCCCGACAGCCGCCCACCCGGCAGCATCTTGTCGGACATTTCCAGGAAGGTCTGGGCGAAGAAGCGCTGCCCACGATCGATGTTGATGATGCGCTGGTCCATGACCAGGTAGGGCGCGGCGGCGTTGAGGGCGGTCTGCGAGATGCCCTGCGCCAACGCCTCGCGTTTGAAGGTGGCCAGCCAGCTGTCAAAACTGGCCGTATTCCGGCAGTTCGGTTGGGCAACGGCCGGCGCGCTTGCCAAGAGCGTCGCCACCAAGGCCAGTCCTAGTCGTCGCATGGTCAGGGTCCGTTGTTGTTTGAGGCCATTGTCGGCCGAGGACCGGTGCGGCTGCAAGCGGCCCGGCACACATTGTCCCAAGGTGGGAGGCGGCGCGCCTTGCTGGTCTTGTGACATCTCGCCTATCCTGCCGGCGGTTCGATGGGAGCGGGAATCGCCCGCGGTAAGCAGTGCATCCGGCAGCGGATTTTCGACAACATGATGACGTCGTGCTCCCTATGCTTCCGAAGTTCGTGTCACGGGGTGCCGCGATGGATCACGAACTTCGGAAGCGGGCCACGGGCCGCGAGGAGGTCGCGGACTTCTGAACCGCCACACTAGTGCCGTGCCGATCATGAGGAGCCTCGAAAGATGCGGACATGCGCTTGGATCATTTCGGCCCTTGCGGCTGCTTTTCTGCTGGGCGCGAGCGCGTACGCCCAGCCCTTGCCGCCGCCCGATTATGGGTCGCCGATCAGCGTTGAGCAGGCCAAGGAGGTGGCGGCCGCGGCCCAGGCCGAGGCCAGGCGGAATGGTTGGCGCATGGCCGTCGCGGTGGTCGATCCGGGCGGCTATCTGGTCTATTTCGAGCGCGCCGACGGCACCCAGAATGCGTCGGTCCTGCTGGCGCAGGCTAAGGCCCGGACCTCCGCGCTGTTCCGGCGGCCCAGCAAAGTGTTCGCCGACCAGTTTGCGGCCGGCAACACGGGTTTCATGAGCTTCCCCGACGACGCGCGTCCGATCGCGTCGGAGGGCGGCATCCCAATCGTCGTCAACGGGCGGCTGATCGGTGCAATTGGAACGAGCGGCGGCACCGGGCAGCAGGACGGTGTTGCTGCCACCGCGGGGGCGAATGCGGTGAGGTAGTGGGCTCCAGGTGCGCCGGCCTGCGGCCCTTGGCCGCAAGTGATGGGAATGCATGGGGTTTTTGTAGATCAGGGCATCACGAACGTCCAACGCGGCAAGGTGTTCGCCGACCAGGCACGAAAATGTGCGCGGGTTGAAGAAACCTCGTTCCGGACGGGTGCGTATATATGAGGGAACCGGATCAGACTGCCGCCGTTCTTCGTTCCTGATCTGAACAGCAACCCGTAGGCCTGGAACTGGGCATGCCGCCCGCATCGTCGTCCTCCGTTGTTCGTCATCGGCACGATGGCAACATCACCGATATCCGCACGGTCGGATCCGCGCCCAGCGATGTCCGCTCGGTCTGGACGACGACGTTCCGCGCCGTGCGCGCCGAGACCGAGCGGCGCGCGTCGCCGCTTGGGCCGGAAGACCAGGTCGTGCAGTCGATGCCGGACGCCAGCCCGACCAAATGGCACCGCGCGCACACCACCTGGTTCTTCGAGCAGTTCCTGCTGGTGCCGCATCTGCCGGGCTACCAGGTGTTCGACGCGGACTTCGCCTATCTGTTCAATTCCTATTACGTCGCCGCCGGGCCGCGCCACGCGCGCCCGCGCCGCGGCCTGCTCACCCGGCCGGAACTCGGCCGTGTGGCTGCGTACCGCGCGCATGTCGATAACGCGGTCGAGCAGCTGATCGCGGGCGCGGACGAAGCGGCGCTGCCCGAATTGCTGCGCATCCTGGAGATCGGGCTCCACCACGAGCAGCAGCACCAGGAGCTTCTGCTGACCGACATCCTGCACGCCTTCGCGCAGAATCCGATCGCGCCCGCCTATGATGAAGACTGGCGGCTGCCGCGGCCGCAACCGAGATCCGCGCGCGGCTTCGTCGAGCTGCCGTCGGGCCTGCATACCATCGGCTTTGCGGGCGAAGGCTACAGCTTCGACAACGAAGGCCCAGCGCATCAGGTCTATCTGCGCCCGGTGCGGATCGCCCGCGGTCTTGTCAGCAACGCGCAATGGCTCGACTTCATGGCCGACGGCGGCTACGCGACGCCATCGCTCTGGCTGTCCGACGGCTGGGCGACGGTCGAGGCGGAGCGCTGGAATGCGCCGGGCTACTGGCGCAAGGCCGACGGCGTTTGGATGCAGTTCACGCTCGCCGGATTGAAGCCGGTCGAGCCGGACGCGCCGGTCTCGCACGTGAGCTTCTACGAGGCCGACGCGTTTGCGCGCTGGGCCGGCAAGGATCTGCCGAGTGAAGCCGAATGGGAAGTCGCGGCGCGGGCGGGCCTCCTCGATGAGGCGTTCGGCGTCGTCTGGCAATGGACCCGCAGCGCCTATTCGCCCTATCCGGGCTTCCGGGCCGCATCCGGCGCGCTCGGCGAGTACAACGGCAAGTTCATGATCAACCAGATGGTGCTGCGCGGCAGCTCGCACGCCACGCCTGCGGGTCATGCGCGCGCGAGCTATCGCAACTTCTTCTACCCGCCGGCGCGCTGGCAGTTCAGCGGCGTGCGGCTTGCCGACTACACGATTTGACATCGAACGCGAACGCCAGAGGGCCAAGCATGACGATCAAGGCCAATGTCGCCCGAGCTCAGCCGCTGGCGGTGGATTCGTTTTTGAGCGACGTGCTGTCGGGGCTCGGCGCGCGGCAGAAGTTCCTGGCGCCGAAGTATTTCTACGACGAGCGCGGCTCGCAGCTGTTCGAACAGATTACCGAGCTTGCGGAGTACTACCCGACGCGCTGCGAGCTGGCGATCCTGCGCGAGCACAACGCCGACATCGCACGCGTGTTCGGACCGAAGACCGCGCTCGTCGAGTTCGGCAGCGGCTCGACTCGCAAGGTGCGCATCCTGCTGGACGCGGCGACGACGGTCGATGCCTATGTGCCGGTCGACATTTCCGCCGAGATGCTGTGGCAGGAGGCCCGGCAGCTGCAGCATGATTGGCCGCGCCTGCGCGTCCTGCCAGTCGCCGCGGACTTTACGCGCCCGTTCCGGCTCCCGAGCGCGATCGTGGGCCTGGCGCGGGCCGGCTTTTTCCCGGGCTCGACCATCGGCAACTTCGAGCCGCAGGACGCGGCCGCGTTCCTGCGGCACGCCGGGCGCATGCTGGGCACGCGGGCAACCCTCATCGTCGGCGTCGATCTCGTCAAGGACGCCAAGATACTCAACGCCGCCTATGACGATGCCGCGGGCGTGACCGCGCAATTCAATCTCAACCTGCTCACGCGCATCAATCGCGAGCTGGGTGCCGACTTCGATCGCGACGCGTTCAGCCACCGGGCGTTCTACAACAACGAGCGCCGCCGTATCGAGATGCATCTAGTGAGCGGGCGGCGGCAGCAGGTCAACATCGCCGGACAGGTGATCGAGTTCGCAGCCGGCGAGACCATCCATACCGAGAACAGCTACAAGTACACGATCGAGTCGTTCGGCCTGTTGGCGCAGAGCGCAGGCTGGACACCGGTTGCGGCTTGGACCGACGGCTATTTCTCGGTCCAGGCGCTCGCCGCCAAGGCGTAGCTCCTCGCATCAGATACCTGTGCCTTTTGGCACCTTGTCATCCCGGCCGAGCGCCGCAGCGCGACGCGCGGCTTAGCGGCTCGAGAGCCGGGAGCCATTTCCTGTGGCCTGCAACGCAAAGAAGATGGCTCTCGGCTTTCAGCCTCGGCCGGGATGACAAAGTCTGTTGCGTGCCTCCATGAATTGATGGACCATGAGTCCCGCGCCCGAGATCGGCGCGACAACAAATCGGTGGGAGGAATGCCATGTGGCGCAGCATGAGCTTTGCGTTCGGCGTTGCCGTCGTTGCGATGCTGGCGATGTCGGGTGACCGCGGCGATGCCCAGGGGGTCGCTGCCTATGGTCCCAATGACGCGCCCAACCTCTACAAGTTCACCTACGGCTGGGCCAAGCTGCCCGATCGGCGCAAATGGGGCGCGGTCGTCAGCGTCGATATCGATCGCGACGGCAAGAGCATCTGGGTGTTCGACCGTTGCGAGGACGCCCGCTCGTGCGCGAAATCGACTCTCGACCCGATCATGAAGTTCGACGAGACCGGCAAGCTGGTGAAGAGCTTCGGCGGCGGCATGATCAACTTTTCGCATGGCCTGCACGTCGATCCGGACAACAACATCTGGGTGTCGGACGCCGCCGCCGAGAACAACGGCAAGGGCCACACCGTCATGAAGTTCAACCAGGACGGCAAGCTGCTGATGACGCTCGGCAAGCCCGGCATCGCCGGCACCACGCAAGACACCTTCAACGCGCCTTCCGACATCCAGGTGGCGCCGAACGGCGATATCTTCGTCGCCGATGGCCACGGCGGCAACACCAACAACCGCATCGTCAAGTTCACCAAGGACGGCAAGTACATCAAGGAATGGGGCAAGAAGGGCACCGGACCGGGCGAATTCGACGTGCCGCACGGTCTGGCAATGGATTCAGCCGGACGGCTGTTCGTCGCCGACCGCTCGAACAACCGCATCCAGGTGTTCGATCAGGAGGGCAAGTATCTGCTGGAGTGGAAGCAGTTCGGCCGGCCAAGCGGCTTGTTCATCGACAAGAAGGACATGCTCTATGTGGCCGACAATTCTCCCGACGAGGTCAATCCGCCCTACAGGTCGGGTGTCCGGATCGGCAGCGTCAAGGACGGCAAGGTGATCTCCTTCATCCTGGAGTCGGTGGAGGTCAACGGGATCGAGGGTGTCGCGGCCGATGACGCCGGCAATGTCTATGGCGGCTACACCAACACGCTCAACTTCCGCCGGTGGGCGAAGAAATAGCGACCGAAGCCGCGGCCGAAGGAACGCTCCTTCGGCCGCGGCGTTGTCGGCTCGCGCGATGACCTGCTAATATCGGCGTCGCCGCGAGCACAATTGTACCCATGCCGATCTGCGAAGCTGATCCTTGGCGACTGCAATACTTTGAACATGTGCGGTGTCCGCCCGACGTGCGGATTCCAACCGAGGATGCCGACGCCTGGCTTTGGTATCCGAAGTACCGCTTTGTCTACGACAAGATCGCGATCGCTCTGAGCCAGGGGCTCGAGGCTGGCCCGCATGGCGTGCCGCCGCCGCGCTTTCCGGTGTTCTCCAAGCCGATCACCAATCTCAAGGGCATGGGTGTCGGCAGCCGCGTATACCATTCCGCGGCCGAGTATGACGCCAACTCCACCGCCGGCCACATGTGGATGACGCTGCTCGAGGGCCGCCATGTCAGCTCCGACGTCGCGGTGGTCGACGGCGCACCATGCTGGTGGCGGCATGTCACCGGTGCGCCGAGCGGGGAGGGCACGTTCGATTACTGGACCGTGCACGCCGCCGCCGATCCGGTGATCGAGGACTATTGCGGCGCCTGGATCAGGCGTCACCTCGCCGGCTATACCGGCATCGTCAACATCGAGTCGATCGGCGGCCGCATGATCGAGGTGCATCTGCGCCTGAGCGACCAGTGGCCTGACCTCTATGGCGCCGGCTGGGTCGAGGCGCTGGTCCGCCTTTACGACGAAGGGCGCTGGGTGTTTGCCGATGGTGATCGGCGCGACGGCTACAGCGTCGTCCTGTTCGCACCGCACGGGGCCCGCTATCGCCACCCGCCGCCGTCGCTGGTCTTGCAGGTGCGGCAGTTGCCCAACGTCTCGAGCGTGCAGGTCACCTTCCACGACGACAAGGACCCGGAGCACCACGCCATGCCGCCCGGGGGCTTTCGGCTCGCGGTCGTGAATGCCTGGGAGCTGGGCGCCGGGCGGGCCGGCCGCGACCTCCTGCGCACCCATTTTGCGGCGCGGGCGGCGTAGGCTTATCAACGAGTGCCGCAGCCAGATTGCCCCCGACTCGTCCCACGTCCTATGGTGTCCACGAATTGGTGCCGACAGGGCCCGGGATAGCATGCCGAAGATCGTCGTCTCCTATCGTCGAGCCGACACCGGTCCGATCGCGGGCCGGATCTTCGATCGCCTCGGCACTCATTACGGCTTCGAGTCGGTGTTCATGGACGTCGACAACATTCCGTTTGGCGTCGACTTCCGCGAGCATATCCAGCAAGAGCTGAGCCACTGCGATATCCTGATCGTCATCATCGGCCCGCGCTGGCTAGGGGCCGGGGAGGATGGCAGGGCGCGGATCAACGACGAGACCGATCCGGTTCGCATCGAGGTCGAAACCGCGATGCGCGGGCATGTGCCGGTCATTCCCATCCTGGTCGACAATGCGACCATGCCGAAGCCGGCCGATCTTCCGGACAGCCTGCGGGACTTCGCATTCCGCAACGCGGCCGAGGTCGATGCCGCCGGGCGTGACTTCCGTCAGCACATGGAGCGCGTGATTCGCTCCATCGACCAGATCCTGGCGCGCCAGCTGAACCCGTCCATGACCGCCCCGGCGCTCCCTGATGAACCGGCCGTCGCGCCGCTCACGACGCCGCAGTCCGCACCGACCACCACCAGCGCGGCGGCAGCGCAGTCGCCGCCGGCGTTGGGGCCGGTGTCGTCGAGCGGCGCGCCTCGCTCGACCAGGACGTGGGTGATCGGCGCCGCCGGTCTTGCCGCCCTGGCTATTGTGGCAGGCGCGGCTGTGATGATCGCAGCCAACAGAGAAAACCAGCCGCCCATCGTTTCCTCGCCTGGACAGCCGCCGCCACCCGTCACGGCGCAACCAATCGACTACCCAACGAAGCCGGTCAGGATCATCGTGCCGTATGCAGCGGGAGGGCCGACGGATGCGCTCGGGCGGGTGGTCAGCGACGATCTGACCGCACGGTTCGGGCAGACATTTGTCGTCGAGAATCGCCCGGGAGCGAACGGCACCCTGGGAATGCAGCAGGTCGTGAGTGCCTCGGCTGACGGTTATGGGCTCGGTCTGGCGGGTACGCTCGATTTTCTCAATGGCTACTTCTATCGCAATCTTGCCTACGATCCGTTCCGCGATCTCGCACCCGTGGCGCTGATTGGCCGCACGCCCTCCGTTCTCGTGGTGCCTCCCACATTGCCCGTCACGACGCTCAGGGAGCTCATCGCCCAT
>Ga0209797_10000993_pt1 | contig 14281 bp, 14 predicted proteins | sample DOMMetBare3Fresh_2_FD_187472 | JGI IMG/M metagenome (GOLD analysis project Ga0209797, IMG submission 187472) | Wetland sediment microbial communities from St. Louis River estuary, USA, under dissolved organic matter induced mercury methylation -... | ecosystem: Environmental > Aquatic >... | reverse complement strand
ATGAGAGTCATGGTCATAAAGATACGCTCCCTCAGGCAGCGCCACATAAACGTCGATTTCTTGTGCATTTAGCGCCGAGGGTGCGGTACGTCCGCCATCGGCGCGATTGACGCCATAGGCTGCCCAAAGCAAGTTGGAAAGTAGCGGTAAGGGTAAAGCATCGGGGGCGAACTCACGCGACGAGTGACGCTTCTCCAAGGCTTCCATAAGCGGGAGCCCTCCCTGTTTCTGAGGCGGAGGCAGTGCGATCGAATTTGTCGAGTTCCCCGTGACAGGTTTGGGTCGCAACTGCCCCATCATGCCTAATACAAGCTTGGTTAAAGTGCTCAAGGTAATTTCTCTCTGTTAGTTAAAGTAATGCAGTGGAAAAGTAGGTGTGAGTTTTGCATCTAAAATACCAGCTACTCAGAATGGTTAGTCGCTACTTCAGCATAAAGCCTCAAGCGCAGGTAACGAAAATGATTCTACATCGACCAAGGAACCTGTCAAGATCGACTTCGCATCTTTCTGTTATCTCGATAATTAGCCGATATAAAGGATTTCTTTCGGAGAAACACTATTATTGGAACACAGTATTACTAATGGCTTTGGATTAACAGCGCTTTTCGGGGTATAGTTTTATCATCGAAATTATTGATGTAGACCAATGTGCGGCAGATTCAACTTATTTCCTCCCCCTGAAAGCGTCAAAAAGCACTTTCACCTCAGCGTAGCGCCCGAAATCCAGGTTGATTACAACATCCATCCCGGTAGCGATATTTTGGCGGTCATGCCTGAAGCCAAAGCAGAACTTCTGCACTGGGGTTTAATTCCTTTCTGGGCGAAAGATCGAAAGATGAGTTACAACCTCATTAATGCCCGATTGGAAACGATTGCTGACAAGCCCTCATTTCGAGCCGCCTTTAAACAGCGTCATGCCATCATCCCGGCAACAGGTTACTATGAGTGGCGACCAATAGAAAACGGTACTAAGCAGGCCTATCATATCACTCGACCCGATCAGGCTGTTTTCGGTTTTGCAGGTTTGTGGGAGCATTGGCAACAAGGTGAAGAAGCTGTTAATTCATGCACTATCATTACGACTGGCGCCAATGAAAAGATGCAAGACATCCACAGCCGGATGCCGGTTATTTTAGAGCCAATAGATTATGAGCAATGGTTACAGCTTAATCAAACCAAGGAATCACTGTTAGCGTTGTTGGCCAGCGATTCTGCTTATGACGACATGGAAGCGATCCCCATCAGCAATTTTGTGAACAATCCGAGACATAACGGTCCAGAGTGTATTAAGCCGCTGTCATTGCCATAAATGTTCATGTAAACGCTCACAAGTTACGCTATAAAAAAAGAAGTTTCCAGATAACGTTGTTGATACCGCCGAAAATTCAGTAAGCCACGGCCTACGATGCTCGAATCAACTCATCCCAGTTGGTGGTATAGCCAGGCGATTTAAAGTTTTGTTTCATCTTCCAGGGTGCCTTAAAGCCCTCACTGCCCAGTTTTAATGTGTGTCTTCCATAGCGCTGATTTATGGCGTCCAGGACGGCCATCAGCTTAGTGCTCTGCGCATGGTTTGCTTCTGAGACATCGAAAAATAAATCCGCTTGCCGGCCTTCGTCCGGCACCAGATCGTTCAATAACACGCCGGCTTTCTGATAAACATAGCCTGGTTTATAAAGTCGCTTTACTATCCAAAGGGCCGTCTTGACTAAAAGCCGGGTATCATTGGAGGGTGAAGGTAATGCGACCGTTAAGCTGCCGCCATAATAAGGCAACTGGGCAAACGGGCTGGTCTGGATAAAAACGCTGATGCTGTTGGCGTGGGTGTGTTGCGCCCTTGCTTTTTCGGCGGCACGAGAGGTGTACAGCGTTACCGATTCCATCAGGCTTTCGATTGAGGTAACGGGAATGCCAAAGCTACGGGTGCTGGCAATGTTTTGTTTAGGCGGAGCCACTTGCTCCAGGTTAATACAGGCGATGCCATTGAGTTCAGCAATGATTTTGGCCACGACGACACTGAATTTATCGCGCAGGGTGCGTGAATGAGCTTGTTTTAAATCGAGGACGGTATGAATGCCAAACTGATTCAGTTTTGCCGAAAGTCTTGATCCGATGCCCCAGACTTCATTTATGGGTAGCGATGCTAAAATGGGGTTGAGGCTAGGGATGGGTAAAGCATTAAAGTTACACACCCCTGCATATTCCGGCCGCTTTTTGGCGCAATGATTGGCCAGTTTAGCCAGTGTTTTTGTACTCGCTATACCCACGCAAACAGGCAGCCCCGTCCATTGCAAAATCGTCGCTTTAATGTCTTGGCCGTAACGGGTCAAATCTTTATTGCCAAACCCGGACATTGAAATAAATGCCTCGTCAACAGAGTATGTCTCCTGGTCGGGGCTGAATTGGCGAAGTATATTCATGACGCGGTTACTGGCGTCAGCATAGAGCGCGTAATTACTCGATAAAGCAATGACTTCACCGGGTTTAAACTGGTCCTTCATTTGAAACCAGGGCGCGCCCATTTTGATGCCTAATCGTTTAGCGGCGTCTGAACGACTGACACAGCACCCGTCATTGTTCGAGAGGATCACGACAGCCTTGTCCTTCAACTTGGGGTTGAACACGGTTTCGCAGCTCGCGTAAAAATTATTGCAATCGATTAATGCAATGGCGGTCATCAGGCGTATTTCCTAATGGAGCCTGTCACCACGCCCCAGATTTCAAAGTCCATGCCGTCCTTGATTTCAATGGCCTTAAAGTCTGGATTGGCTGGTAGTAATACAGGATGCCCATTTTTACCAAGTGTTAACTGTTTGATCGTGAATTCTCCATTAACCACCGCCAAAATGATATTTCCAATATTGGCGTTTTTAGAACGATCTACAACAACAACGTCTTTAGGCAGTAATCCAGCGTCACGCATTGACAATCCAGTGACGGTGACCAGAAACGTGGCATCTTCTTGATCGACTAAATAGTCATGAATATTTAATCTCTTAGCGATGTGGTCGTCACAAGGCGAGGGAAATCCAGCAGAAACTTTTGAGGAATAGAGGGGCAATTCAACACTGACTTCGGGTGCAGACACTTGCCGGATGTGTTCGTAGAAATCTATCGAACCAGGCCTGTTTTTCAACGCATAGTGTTTAAGGTAACCGGTAATTTGCGTGACTTTACTTTTCGGAATACGTAGGGGTACGGTGGATTCCCCATAGGCATTTCTGCCTTTTGGCCTGCCAGGTTTTGCTTTCTCTTCGATGTCAGTAGTCATGGCCAAAGTCTAATTTCAATTAGTGTACACTAATTCAATCATAACAATGGATCCTTGTCAAATTGGCAATTTGAAGCGGGTGCGATTAAAAGTGCGGTTTCAACTCAAGGTAAACGCTCACTTAATAGATATTGCATAAATTGTATCTTCGTCATTTCGGCAGGGAATGCCGGAATCGTGCGCCCACAAGGGCAAGTTATCAACAGGGTGAAAGTCCCAGTCGGCGTATGCCATAAGGCAGTAGCTGAAAGTAACTCCGTCATTGTGAAATGAAGTGGAGAGCAACTTGAAGCGAAAAGGCAGTCCGTAGGATAACGAATCCGATTCGGCTGGGCAAGGCGGCGAGTCTGCGGTTCCATGATGAAGCCTGAAAATTATTAGTTACGTTGCCATGGCGGTTAAAACGATAACTGAGCCTACCAAGTGGTTGGGAGCGGAAGGCCAGGAAGGTAAGTTGAAGTAAGTGGGGAGACCTGTTGCTGAGGTGACGGTGGCAGGAGTCAGAGCCCTTATAGTACCGTAAGTTAAAGAGACTCAGGGCAAGGCAAGGATAGTGTGGCGCCGGTGGGAAACCAGCCGGTAACAGAGAAAACAAATACGAGTTTAAACCTTGAGCGGAGGCAATGGTAAAAGACGGGAAGCAAAACCGTCAATAGGGAAGGAGGGCAGGAAGGTAGAAATTCAATACCGTAAATGACCAGATACACTGGGCAAACCTCTGGTAACCTGCCCAAGAGAAGCTGGAACAATCCAAGCCAGCCGAAGGTCATGAACCGATATCGAATTTGCGGGCTGACGTGGTAACTCGGAACGATGATCTCACCGATGGAAAATCGTTCGCCAGCCTGTCCCGATGTGGTAACTACTGACTGGAAAGCCGTGTGCGGGAAAAACCGCGCGCACGGTTCGGAGGGAGGGGAGGGTCTGGAAAGGCTCTTCTCTACTCCTATCAGACCAAATGGACGGGTTTGAATTTACCATCCATGGCACTGGAAACCAGCATCCCGGCGGGTATGACGGGCTAGCGAATTAATCTGACAAAGTAGAACTAAGAAAAAATACCTGTTCCTGGTCCGTAGACGCTGTCACTGAACTTAATTGTTTGGTCATGGTGAGTTTAGCAAAGCCGATATTGACTCTGTCAAGGTAAGCGACAATGTAAAGACTGATGAGAAGAGGCAGAAGACGTTTATCGAGTTTGCGAAAAACCTGTTGGGCAAAAGTTGCGAATTCAGTCGGTTGCATAAGGTTATATTGAAATAATATTTTACATTCTGCGTTCTTAAAATGGATAACGTTACAAATTCGCATTAAAAAAAAGGCTTAACGATAAAATCGTTAAGCCTTTTTTAATGCTATCGATAACCTCTATCAGGCTTCTAGTACTACTGCCGCTCTGAGCTTTTTCATGGCATTTTGTTCCAATTGCCGGATTCTCTCTGCTGATACACTGTAGCGTTCGGCAAGCTCATGCAATGTAGCTTTTTTCTCCGCCAGCCAACGACTTGAAAGAATATCCAAACTTCGTTCGTCCAATTCTGCCATTGCCTCTGATAATAAATCCTGTCCGTGCCCTTCCCAATCTGCATTTTCAAGCAATACAGAGGGATCAGCACCGTGTTGCTGAAGGTAGTTTGAAGGGTACGCATAGCTTTCTTCTGCGGACTCATCAACGGGCATATCGAATGACATATCCTGGCTACCCAAGCGCTTTTCCATTTCGTAAACGTCACTCAGTTCAACATTCAGATCTTCTGCAATAGCCATCGCTTCGTTATTCGATAACCAGCCAATATCCTGTTTAGATTTGCGCAAATTGAAAAACAGTTTGCGCTGGGCTTTGGTTGTTGCAATCTTTACAATACCCCAGTTTTTAATCACATACTCGTGAATTTCGGCTTTAATCCAATGCACCGCAAAAGACACTAAGCGCACACCAACATCAGGATCAAAACGTTTAACAGCCTTCATTAATCCGATATTGCCTTCCTGAATAATATCAGGCATGGACAAGCCATAACCACTATAGCCTCTAGCGACATGAACGACAAAACGTAAATTGGTCATGACCAATTCCCGTGCGGCTTCTAAATCACCGTGATCTCTAAATCTTAACGTTAACTCACGCTCCTGATCAGATGTCAATCTGGGCATTTGCCGAACCAGGTTTAAATAGGCATCAAATGTCCCAACCGATAAATTAACGGGTAAAGCCAATGCGTTACTCATGATGTCTCCTCGTAAAAAACTTTAGTTAAATTTTAGCACTCTCGCAATAAGAGTGCTAATAATTTTTATCGCTCGTTTTTTTCTCGGATTTTGTATGCTGAAGCTGATATACGAGTACCGTCCACGAACCCAATACCCCCAGCGCAGATGAAATACCGATTAGTGCCAGCGTTTCGGTAAAATTTAAAAATAACAAATGGAAGCTGCCTTCATAAAGCACCGAGAGATTTTCAACCGGTTGCCTTAATATCAGCATGAGCGCAGTAACAATAAACCAGGCTGATATGCCTGAAATAAAACCGATCCAAAAACCAGTGTACAAAAACGGTCTTTGAATGAACGAATTTGTTGCGCCAACCAATTTAGCGATCACCACTTCATCCCGACGATTATGCAATTCCAGCCGGATGGTATTTCCGATAATAAATAACACAGCCGCCCCTAACATTACATTTAGTAAAGTAGCAAAAAGTCGTGCCACGGCCATAATGGACTGCAGGCGTTCTACCCACTGCAGATCCATCTGGGCAATATCGACTTCAGGAGATTGTTGAAAGCTTTTCAGCAGACTCTGAAGCCCCTGCTTATCTTCCAGAGTATTTTTTGGTAAAACCTGAAGGACGATAGGTAATGGATTTTTTTCCAGGGCATTAATCGCTGCGCCAAAGCCACTATAGGTTTGGAATTCAGCTGACGCCTGTTCCCTGGTAATTAATTTAACATCCTGAACACTCGCATTCTGTCTAATACTGCTTGCTAATTTATTGGCGTGTGTATCAGAGACATCGTCTCTGAGAAATAAAGAGATTTGATTGCTGGTTTCCAAATTGCCAGTGAATTGCTGAAGATTCACGACTAAAATATAAAAACCGCTGGCAAGTGAAATAGCAATAGCTAAAACAGCTATGGTCATTGTCGAGCTAAAGGGTGAGGCAACCAAACGGCCAAGACTGGAAAACAAGGCATGCGCATGAAGATCCCGATAGGCAGTCAATTTATCGACAAAATTTCCGCCCGCAGTTGTAGTTTGCCGGGTATCGTGTCTTACTGGCTTGACGGGCCGATCTTTGCGGATGTAATTTTTATTACCTTGTTTCATGATTTAACCCGAAACCAATTGGCCATGATCCAACTTCAAGACACGATGGTTCAGTTGGGTAATCAAAGAAATGTCATGTGAGGCGATCAATACAGTAACACCAACCTGTTGAAACTGGCCAAATAAAAACATGATTTCTTGCGACAATTCCGGATCCAGATTGCCGGTTGGTTCATCCGCAATAATCATTGGCGGCTTATTAACCACAGCCCTGGCAATGCCAACCCGTTGTTGTTCACCACCTGACAAAGCCAGAGGGTATTTTTTTTCTTTACCCGTCAAACTTACTTTATCTAATGCTGCCCTTACCCTGCGAACGATTTCATGGTGTCCGAAACCAGCTATCACCAGAGGTAATGCCACATTATCAAAAACAGTTCTATCATAAAGTAATTTATAATCCTGATAGATAAAGCCCATTTTTCTTCGTATAAAGGGCAGCTGGTTTTCTCTGACAAGACTAAGATCCTGACCATCCAACAATATTTGACCTCGGCTGCAACGTTCCATTGCTGCAATCAATCTTAATAAAGTGCTTTTCCCTGCTCCTGAATGACCGGTAAGAAACGCAATTTCGCCACGCCGCAAATGAAAACTGACATTACGCAACACGTCGCCTGTCTCGGGATAGCGCTTGGTTACATTGACGAACTGTATCATGATTTTTCTAGTCTTTTACGAATAAGGCGTCGACAAACAGCTCTGCGTCAAAATCCTGCAAATCATCAATACCTTCGCCTATACCTATAAAACGAATGGGAATACCGGTGTGTTTAGCCAATGCAAAAATAACACCGCCTTTTGCCGTACCGTCCAATTTGGTTAACACCAGCCCTGTTAAGGCTACTGTTTCATTAAATAGCTTTGCCTGAGATAAGGCATTTTGTCCTGTCCCGGCATCTAATACCAATAACACTTCATGGGGCGCCGCCTTATCCAGTTTCCCCATAATCCTTTTTACTTTTTTTAACTCATCCATTAAATTTGATTTCGTCTGCAACCGTCCTGCTGTATCAGCAATCAACACATCTATGCCTTTAGCCTGTGCGGATTGCAGGCCATCATAGATAACCGATGCCGAGTCTGCACCTGTATGTTGAGCCACAACATGAATATTATTACGCGCCCCCCAAACTTGCAACTGTTCAACTGCAGCCGCCCTAAACGTATCCCCTGCCGCTAACATGACGCTATGGCCTTGTGCTTGCAGGCGTTTAGCTAACTTGCCGATAGTTGTCGTTTTACCCGCGCCATTAACCCCGACCACCAGAATAACAAACGGCGTATCTTGTTCAGGTATATGCAGAGGTAGGTTGCATGGCTTGAGAATACTCAACAGTTCTTGCTTTAAAGCCACTGATAAGGCTAAGCCATCATTCAACTGATGCCGCTCAACACGTTGTGTCAAATGCCTGATTATTTCAGTCGTCGCGTCAACACCGACATCAGCCATTATTAAACTGGCTTCGATTTCCTCCAGTAAATCCTCGTTAATTTCTTTCTGGCCTAAAGGCAGACTGGACAGCATTCCGCTTAGTCCGGACCGGGTTCGTTTTAACTGTGACTTAAGGCGAAGGTAAAGCGACTCAGGTGCTGGTTCTACATAAATTTCTTCAAAAAGCGCTTCAGCTGGAAATGCACCTGTTTCAACGAATTTTTGCAGAGGCTCTACCTTTTCAGTAACAGGCCGCTGCTTTTCCACCCGCCCATATCTGCTATAAAAACTGATTGCAATCAAAGGCAGCATTAATAATGCCGAAAGAGCCTGATGAGCTATGGCCAACCACAAGGGCATACTCAGCTTAACACCGATAATACCTAACCCAATCTGTACGAAGAGCAATACACCCAGCCATAAACCTGCCGTTCTTACCGGTTTTAGCGAATTTTTTGCAGTTGCACTGAACATCAACAAACTTAGCAACACAAAACACAACAACGCACCGACCCTATGCAGCCAGTTGGCCGCCACTTGTGCATCGAATGAAATAACGCCGGTATATCCGGTAAGAAAACCGTTAACTAAATTCAACGCATTTTGATAATCCGCTTTAGGCCACCATTGACCATTGCATTGAGGAAAACCACTACAGGCTAAAGCCGCATGATTAGCACTAACCCAGGCACCAAGAACAATCTCCAACAACACTATCAAGAAGACTAAACGGGTAAAGTTTACAAGACCGTTACGCACTTCTTGCCCTGTTGCACTAATCCTACCGGCTATTGCTGGATTAACACGTAAATACAGCCAAAAAAGCAGCCAGAAGGTTATCATGCCCAGCAATACTTGAGTTGTTATGACAATAGGCATATCAATTATTGCTTTAGCCCAAACTCCCAAAGCGGCTTGTAAACCAACTAAAACCAAAAGAATTAATGAAGTCGTAATTGCCGCGAGAGGGCATTGATGTTGCTTCAGCGACAACAAGCCCAGCAACAAGATTGACAAACCTAGTGTTGCCGCCAGATAAACATGACTGCTGCCTATGAATAGATCAATAAAGCTTTGATCGGACAATGCCAGATTATCAACACCCGACAACCGGATGTAGGCTCCAAAGACAATTATTATTAACGTTAAAACAACGCCAAATAGAGTTATATTTCTGAACATTTTATTTTCCATTAACCAATTTGAGAAATTCTGAGCAGATGCATGAGATCATCTTTTACCTTGTAAGTATTGAAACCCGGCTCATATTGCATCATTAAATTCCCCAGAGGATCTATTAAAAATAACATGCCATCAGGTACCGTCCCTTGCCTGATATCAGCAATTTTTTTAGCCAGTCCCGCACTGAGTTTGACTCTGATTAACTCTGAATTAAGCGCGAACTCCCGGTTTTCGTTACCGATTAACTTTTCTATCAGCGCGTTATCCAGCTTATTTTCTTCATGAAGCAAGCTTAAAAAAATCGCATTGTCCTCTTTGTTTTCCGTGCGGCGCAGCCTCCATAAAAGCGTGTCTTTCAACCACCATTGGCTGGCCGTTTCTGTTGCAGGTTCTTTAAAAACAATTACGACACGCCGCGTGCGGGGTAACTCCTTATTCAGCATGAGTCTTAATTGTTTGGTTTTAAGCAGCGCATCAAGGCAATTTTCATTACAGCCGGTGTTGGGGATCACATTAACTATCAACCAATGTCCGGCAAGTTCCCCGATATTTTCAACTGAAAATGCATCAAACCCGGTAAAATCAGTTCGTTCGATTGTAACCGGGGGAATGATTAGCTGTCCGCTATTTGTGGTTCCTTTTACCAGTCCCGGGTATTCCTTAAATCCCCAGGCGATCAGAAAAGGAATAATGGTCATTCCAAAAATAGCCAGAATTAATAGTCGATTTTTCTTCTGTTGATTATTCGTCATTTCTTTTACAACTGTACCCAATAAATAGTAATGTAAGCGTCAAAGCCAGTGCAAACCATTGAATCGCATAGGCTGTATGTTGTTCAGGCAACATAATGGTTGTTGTTTGCCATTCTCTCTTAAAGCCTTCTGCTTGATCTTTATCCAGCTCGATCTGAAAAGGAAATAATGAATAATCCAGTTTCTTTGCCAAAATTTGGCTGTCAATAACCTGTACCACCGATGGCCAACCCTCTGTTGGTATTTCGGCTCCGGCTAATTTTATACCAACACTGGGAAAACGATTTATCCTGCCCATTACATTTATTTGTTCATTCTTGATCTGTAAATCCGGCAACACCGAACGTTTCTGATTTAAAGGAACCCAGCCTCTATTGACTAAAACAGCCTTGGCTCCTCCTTGCAGAATAAACGGGGTCAAAACAAAATACCCTGCTTTTCCTTCATTGATTTGATTATCTATCAAGAATTGATGCGCTTGATCATAATGCCCGGTCGCTTGTACTTTTTTGTACCTTAACGCGACCGCATCATCTTCAGTGGCAGAAGATAACTGTAATATTTCGGAAGAGGCTAATTTTTGTTCTTGCTTTTCAAGAAATAACCTTTTCTCTTCTGAGCGTCCTAATTGCCAGATACCCAGTGCAATTAATATCGGCAAAAGACATAAATAAGCCAGTGTGGGTGCTTTCTCAAATATAATTGAATAGCGCTTTATTTTAATAATCATGCTTTTTTTCTTTAATCTATTGGCACAAACACATTAATAAACGAGAATAGAAAATTTATACCATCAAGCATAACTCTACCATGATTATCAAAAGCGTCGTCATTATTGCCTTTATCCTGATAATTATCAGTCTCGGCTCCGCCCTGTTTCACTTGGTTAACCGTAAATCTGGAGAGCAATCAGAAAAAACAGTTAAAGCACTGACTTTTCGTATTACTCTTTCAATTCTGTTATTTATTTTTGTTTTTATTGCCGTTGTAACGGGTATTTTTAAACCCCATGGACTGGGTGTAAAAATGCACATGCAAAATCCGGCACAGTCTGATCGCATTAAATAAATAGACGATTATCCTGACAAAAAAAAAGCGCTACCTGGTGTAGGCAGCGCTTTTTTGTTTGTTGATATGGCAATTACATTAAGTACACAAAAACAAACAATCCTAACCAAACGACGTCAACAAAATGCCAATACCATGCTGCGGCCTCAAAAGCGAAATGATTTTCCGGTTTGAAGTGGCCCTTGGTACTACGGAACAACACAACGCTTAGAATAATGGCGCCTACGCAAACATGGAAACCGTGAAAACCGGTCAACATAAAGAAAGTAGAGCCATAGATACCTGATCCCAAGGTCAAGCCCATTTCAGTATAAGCTTCATGATACTCAAATGCCTGAAACGCGACAAACGTAAAGCCTAATGCAACAGTTGCGATTAAGCCCTTAATCAACTGATCCCGGTTTTTTGCAAGCAAGCCATGATGCGCCCACGTAACGGTGACACCACTGGTTAATAAAATAAGAGTATTCAAAAATGGCAAGCCCCAAGCTCCCATGGGTTCAAATTCCGCACCGGTTATTCTGGCGCCTGAGGCATCAAGGCCGAGAGCTTTGGGGCCATTAGTTGGCCAGGTTGGAACAAAATCAGGCCACAGAAGTTCTTTGGTTGCTGCCTGTCCCATTCCTTCCCCGCCCAGCCAAGGCACTGATAAATTGCGCGTATACCAGAGCGTACCAAAGAATACGGCAAAAAACATGATTTCAGAAAAAATGAACCACATCATACCCATACGATAGGAAATGCCTACCTGGGTACTGTACATGCCTGACTCACTTTCACTTGACTGCAGGGTAAACCAGCCAGCCAACATAACAATAAATATAATTAAACCCAGCACCATTAAGGTTGGGCCTATTGAAGAGCCATTTAAATAATTTGCAAATCCAGCCAGCGTGGTTAACAACCCAGCAGTACCGATTACTGGCCAGGTTGCTTTATGCGGAATGTAATAAGCGTCAGTTGTAGACATAAAATTCCTCTCTTATTTTTTCACTGAAGTGTCAGTATTATCAAAAAATGTATAGGCAAGTGTAATTGTTTTATATTGCTCGGGTAAGTCAGGATTCACAACAAAACGCACTGGCATGGTTTTACCTTCCCGCGCTTTGAATGTTTGTTCTGTAAAACAAAAACACTCGGTTTTTTTAAAATATTCAGCAGCGGGCCCAGGGGAAATACTTGGGATTGCCTGAGCTATCATTATTTTATCAGTCTTGTTTTCCGCATAAAAATTCACCGTCACATACTCTCCCGGATGAATCATTATTTTTTTTGTTTCTGAACGGAACACCATGGGTGCAGATTCATTCACCGTGGTCATAAATTCTACGGTAATTTCCCTGTTTTTATCAACCTTGTAGTTAACTTCTTCAGCCGCGACAGGCAAGCCTGGTTTCTCTTTCTTAAATACAACTTCACACATCACATCATAAAGAGGAACCAGCGCATAACCAAAGCCAAACATGCCAACCGCAACCAGCACTAAAGTGCGAACCAGTTTCGCATTTTTTTGCCTGGTATCGTTGTTCATTGAGAAACGGCTTTAATTACCGCAAAAACATAAATAGTGACTGCAATCGAGATCAAAACCAGTGCTGTCAAAATATTTTTAGTTTTCAGATTCATCATATCACCTGATCCGCTACCTGTTATGCAGGCAGCGCATCTCCGGTTATTTATCCTTTAAAAAAATTACACAAACAAAGAACATTCTGTACAAACTGCTTAAAAGTGTTCAGTCGGTATAACTGTCGGTGGCGTAGTAAACGTATGGTAGGGAGGAGGTGATGGTAGCGTCCACTCCAGGCCATGCTTGTGCGCATCTTCCCACACTTCATCCGTTACTTTTTCGCCAGTCCCGCCTCTGATGGTATCAATAACGATATAAAGGAACAGCAACTGGCTGGCCCCAAATATAAAACCACCAATACTGGAAATCATATTCCAGTCAGCAAATTGCACCGCATAATCAGGAATTCTGCGCGGCATACCTGCCAATCCTAAGAAATGCTGAGGAAAGAACAAGATATTAACTGACACGGCAGATAACCAGAAATGCAATTGGCCAATTTTTTCGTTATACATGTGGCCAGTCCATTTAGGTAGCCAATAGTAACCAGCCGCCATCAAAATAAAGATTGAAGCAGGCACTAGCGTGTAATGGAAATGCGCAACGATAAAGTAGGTATCGTGATACTGAAAATCAGCAGGCGCAATAGCCATCATCAATCCAGTGAAGCCGCCCATGGTAAACAGAACGACAAAAGCAATTGAAAACAGCATGGGGGTTTCAAAAGTCATCGAACCCTTCCACATGGTTGCAGTCCAGTTAAATACTTTAACCCCGGTAGGGATCGCAATTAACATGGTCGCATACATAAAGTACAACTCACCGGCGATAGGCATACCCACTGTAAACATGTGATGAGCCCAAACGATAAATGATAAAAATGCAATCGATGCCGTGGCATAAACCATTGAGCTGTAACCAAACAAAGGTTTACGGGCAAATACAGGGATAATGGTAGAAGCCACACCAAACGTTGGCAAAATCATGACATAAACTTCAGGGTGTCCAAAGAACCAGAAAATATGTTGATAAAGAACGGGGTCGCCACCACCGGCAGCATCAAAGAAACTGGTGCCGAAAAACTTGTCAGTCAGCAACATGGTTACCGCGCCTGCAAAAACAGGCATGATAGCAATTAACAGAAAACCCGTAATTAACCAGGTCCAAACAAACAACGGCATTTTCATTAATGTCATGCCGGGGGCACGCATGTTGAAAATCGTTGCAATGATGTTAATGGCACCCATGATGGATGAAATACCCAACAAGTGCACAGAAAACACTGCAAAAGGTAAAGCTTTACCAGTCTGCAATACCAACGGCGGATAAAGAGTCCAGCCACTGGCAGGCGCGCCGCCTTCCATGAATAAGGTGCTGGCCAGCAATAAAACACCCGCAACCAGCATCCAAAAACTCATGTTGTTCATGCGAGGCAAGGCCATGTCAGGCGCGCCTATCATCATGGGAATCATCCAGTTGGCCAAACCGACAAACGCCGGCATAACCGCACCGAATACCATCACCAGTGCATGCATTGTGGTCATTGAGTTAAAAAATTGCGGCTGGACAAACTGTAAGCCAGGTTCAAACAATTCAGCACGAATAACCATTGCCATGGCGCCGCCAACAAAAAACATGGCCAGAGCAAATACCAGATACAAAGTACCAATATCTT
>Ga0209797_10000992_pt1 | contig 14283 bp, 7 predicted proteins | sample DOMMetBare3Fresh_2_FD_187472 | JGI IMG/M metagenome (GOLD analysis project Ga0209797, IMG submission 187472) | Wetland sediment microbial communities from St. Louis River estuary, USA, under dissolved organic matter induced mercury methylation -... | ecosystem: Environmental > Aquatic >... | reverse complement strand
CTCCTGTCCCTGAACTTGTTGAAACTTGTACCGTTACGAAATTGGTTGCGGCGGCGCCGGTAATATTTTCTCCGATTCCCCCGGCGTTCCGAGTTTGAACTCGCAGTGGGCTAGAAGCAACATTCGAAACACCAACGGTAAAGCTCGCAGGTTGATTTGTCGCATTAAAACCAATCTGTGTAATTTGATTGCTGTTATCGTGAAACGTCGTCTGCGCGGTTCTGCCTGATGTTTGGCCTTTTGCGCCTAAAACGTACGATACGCCCAGGTCATGTTCTTCGGGCGCGTAGCCGTCGTAGGTAAAGTTGCCGTCGGCGTCGGTCTGGACTGTGCGCACGTTTTCTGCATGTGTGTGCGGGTCTTCGTGCAGAGTGATGGTGACGGTTTCATTCGGCGCGAAGCCGCTGCCGCTCATATTAACGGTTGTTCCGGGCGCGTAATCGAGAAGGTCGGTTGTAACGCTTGCCGCCGAACTGTCATAGATTGATGTCGCGTTGGTCGGATTGCCGCCCACATCCGTGCCGCCGGCAACGAGTGCCTGATTGCCCAATTCGGTGATCGTCTGCCCGTTATTCAATAAAGCCGCGCGCGAAGGCGACCTCATAATTTCGTTTATAAAATTTGCGTGTTCGTCGCTGTCCGGAGGAATGTGCGCGTGGGCGCCGAAGATGCCGGCTGCCGGGTCATAGATCTCCATCGATCGATGATCGTTGCCGCCGATGATCTGTACCTTGCCGTCGGACAAAACGCGCAAGAGTGCCCGTGAGCGTGAATCTTCCATCGAACCAACGACAGCAAAACTCGAGTCGGAAGTATCAAAAATTTCGCCTGATGACAGACCGTCGCCGCCAACAATAAGTACACGCCCATCGGCCATCAAAACAGCCGAGGCGTTCGTTCGTGAAGCTGTCATCGTGCCCGCCAGAGCGCTGAAGGCCGTTCCGTCAAATATCTCGGCCGAGTCGCTTCCGCCGCCTGTGATAAGAATGCTCCCGCTTCCCAATACGGTCGCGGTCTGCCCGCTGCGTGCCGTCGTCATTAATGGGCCGATCCCGAAGGTTCCAGTCGTCGGGTCGTAGATCTCAGTCGTCGCAACGGCCGAGCCGCCGCTCGATCCGCCGGCAATTAGTACGCGGCCGCCAGAGAGGCGCGTTGCAGTGTGTCCGGAACGTGGCGTTCCCAGATTTCCGGTAGATACAAAACTGTCCGTTACCGGATCGTAGATCTCAGCCGTGCCGGACGAATCGCCGCCGGCGATCAATATTCGGCCGTCGACAAGAGCTGTTGCAGTATGTCCGCTCCGGGCGCTCAAGAGGCTGCCGGTCAGCGCGGCAGGCGCGGGCTCGAAGCCATTGATCAATTTCAACGGCTGAGCCTCAGGCGCCTGTTCATTAGCCACCTCAAAACCGGAAAAGCCGGACAACCCGAAGAACATATTCGGGAACGAACCAGCGGATACATTCAGCGCGTAGGCGGCTGAGATACCCGACAGCAGGATCGCGACCAGGGTGACCACGGCCATTTTCAGGCGGGCCGAGGTGATAAAGCTCGTTTTTACATTGGAATTGTTAGATTTGGGAATAATAAATCGCATGTCTGGAACTCCTTTTTACAGAATGTTTATTCAACGAACGTCGCTACGTTAACTTACCGAAATACAGGTCGCCTTTTTCGAAAGGAGGCCGTTAATTGTCAAAACAGGTTGGTCCATTCGTCCCACCCTCCGTTCAAAAACAAAGTCGCTCGGAAATATCCATAGGATACTCCGCAAGGTTCACAGTTGCCGTTTAATTTGGCCGTTTGCAAACGCCGTGCCATCACCAAGTGTTTCGGGCCCCATCGCCGTAAAGTGCTGTGTTCACATCGCTTAAGGCGTAGTTTATAAAAAGTGCCAGATGCCCATCTTGTCGACAACTGAGACTTTCTCTCACAAGACGTGAGAAAAAGTCTCAATGTTATCGAAGGATTACGTTTCGCTACGAGCGAAAAACGCGAATTCCATTCCGGACATTTGCACCGGATTGACCCGTTGTCCCTATTCAATGTTTTTCAAAAAACCAGTCCTCAAATTCAAATTATGTTCAACTGTTCGATTGCAAGAGCGAGCATGACGGGACAAAACCCTCCCCACTTTAGTCGCTTACAACGGCGGGCAATTGCTATCGCTATTGCGAATCGACAGATCGTCCACCGTAAACCGGTGTCAATGCTGGCACTCACAACATTCTAAATTTCTAATCGGGGCTTATGTTGATTGCATTAAAGACCGAATGCCCGAAATATTTCAAAAAAAAATATGCGGCCGGAGTAGAAGTCGTAAATTTGCTGCCGGGATGACTGCTCGAACCTTAAACCGACGGTGGGGAGCCGTCAAGATCGACTTATCGGTGCGAAAGACGTTGAAATACTCACTTAATCTGCGAAGCGGGTTGCAATGGATACGAAATAAGAATTATAGTGGTGTTTCCAATCGTAAAAAGATGCGTTCCCACAGTTATAAAAGACGCTTTATGAAAGGCCTCGGCGTGTTATTGTTTTCGTTGCTTTTGGTGGCGATCATCTTTGCATTTTTTGAGTTGGTTGAACAAATATCTAAAAGGCCCTAATTTGTTTTTCGATACAGACCGCTCCTACCCGCAAAAAAGCCGCCCTGATCGAGCGGCATTGCCTGCTGATAAATGTGGTACACCCGGCATGATTCGAACATGCGACCCCTTGATTCGTAGTCAAGTACTCTATCCAGCTGAGCTACGGGTGCACAAAGCCGAATAGCTAGGTTAGCAAGTCAAAAGTAAAAAGTAAAAAGTTAAAAGTTAAGCCGACTAAGAATTATCTTGCGTAGTAACCTTGCCGAGTGCGCGAGATAAGGTCGGGATTGCGGACATCGATCTTGATCGACCGCCATTTGCCGTCGCGTTTATCGTTGATCGGCTGGTATTCGATGGTGTAGAGAGTGCGAAGATCGGCCGCGACCTGCGCATAGAGCCGGCCCATTTCCTCAAGCCGGTTGATGGAATTCAGCGTTCCACCAGTACGGTCGGCGACGATCTGCAGACGCGTCCGTGCGGCCTTAAACATCGCGACCTGCCTCGGCGTCGGGTCGGCGAGTTTGAATGGGTCGCCGGTCGGCAAAGCGAGCGGATAAATTGTTACGCCTTGAGCGTCCGAGCGGTTTAATACGCGGTTTAGGATGTCGCTCGTTTCCGGTTTGAGAGCAGTGGCGATCTGATCGTCCCTCAGCGACTGAAGGATCTCGCGATCTTTGTCGCGTATCGCCGTATCGACGCCATCGGTCAGGACGATGATCGCTTTGCGGCGGCTCTTTTCTTTAGCAAGTTTATCGAGCGAAAAGTCGAGAGCTTTGTATAGCTGAGTTTTGCCGCGGCCGTTTGCCACCTCGATCGAATTGGCGATCGTCGCCCGGTCCGTGGTGAAATCGTTACGCAGATTGACTTTGTCGTAAAATTCGACAACCGCGACGCGATCCCTTGGCGAAAGCGCGTCGATAAAACGAAACGCCGACTGCCTGATGACCTGGCGAAAGCCAAGTGTCGAGCCGCTCATATCGAGAATGATAACAACGCTGAAAGGTGTTTCGCTTGGCTCAAACCTGATAATCTCTTGCCTGACGCCATCCTCATACAGCTCGAAATTCGCCTTGTTAAGATCTATGATCGGTCTTCCTTTTTGGTCAACGACGCCCACATTTAGCCGAACTATCGACGAATCGACGCGGATCGGATCGTCATCCTGCGCAGTGACGGTTAAAAATGCCAATGCGAATAGTATGAGGAGAAAAAGGGCCTTCGGAAAAACCATAATGAAATGTTAGCAATTGGACGCGGATTGGCGAAACACGGTTGTATGCCGCTTGTGGCTTTAACGTCTTAACAGATTTAGATTTATGGTTTATAATCTTTTCAAACCCGTAGCGGTGACGATAATCTCCCGGCTTTGATAACAGGCCGATATTTTGGAAAGGTAAAGCAAATGCTCTTTCGGCCTAGTTTTTGTGCAAATTGCGGCGAAAAGATCGAACGTGTCGAATGGAAGATATGGACGAGCCGGCGTTTTTGCGTTGTTTGCGAGTCGGAGTATAAGGGACAGGATCTGATACCGCGAGCCATTGTCGGCGTGGGCGTTTTGATCGGCATCTTCGGTTTTGGCAGCTATTTGAATCGCGGAACCGCGATCACGGACGCACAGTCATTGCGGCAGTCGAGGAATATTGGCGAACCGACGAGGCCGCCCGTTCAGGTTGCATCGGCGAATACGGTACAGAGCCAAACGGGAAATCAGGATGCAAAACCGGTTATGCCTGAGGGTCAGGCCCCGGTTTCGACAAGCAAATCGCTTTCTAGCCTGCAGGCATCAACGCAGATGGCTAAAGCGAAAACCGAAACCGCCGGTCCGGCATATTTCTGCGGCGCGGCTACGAAAAAGGGTGCTCCGTGTTCGCGTCGGGTGAAAGGAAATATTCGTTGTTTTCAACACATCGGGATGCCGGCGATGGTGTCGGCCGATAAACTTAAGATCAACTGAGATGAGGATCAGAAGTCGAGATATCGCGGTCTAGATTGATATGAAACCACTTGCTCAAAATTCAATGATCCAGAACCGCTATCTGATCGTCCAATTGATCGGCAAAGGCGGCATGGGCGAAGTTTACCTCGCGGTCGATCAGCGGTTGGGGAGTGCCGTCGCCCTTAAACGCACGTTCTTTCACGATGACAAGACACTCGGCAGCGCGTTCGAACGGGAAGCCAGAATATTGGGTCGTCTTCGCCATCCGGTCCTGCCAAAGGTCATCGATCATTTTGCCGAGAATAACGACCAGTTCCTGGTGATGGAACACATCTCGGGCGACGATCTTTCGAAGCGTCTGGAATTGGCAAATAAGCCGTTTCCGTTGAGCTGGGTAATGTTTTGGGCCGATCAGATGCTCGACGCGCTCAATTATCTGCATTCGCACGAACCGCCGATCATACATCGGGATATAAAGCCGCAGAATCTGAAACTGACGGACGAAAATCATATCGTCCTGCTTGATTTTGGACTTTCGAAAGACTTCGACAGCAATTCGGCGAGCAACCCGTTAAATTCGGCGAGCGTGGCCGGATATTCGCCGCACTTTGCCTCGATGGAGCAGATCCGCGGTACCGGCACCGACGCCCGCAGCGATCTTTATTCGCTATCGGCGACGCTGTATCAATTAATGACGAACACCGTCCCGTCGGATGCGTTGACGCGTGCGGACGCCCTACTCGGCGGAGCCAAGGATCCGATCGTCCCGCTTAATGAGCTAAATCCCGAGATCCCCGTCGCAGTCTCAGACGTGATACTTAAGGGTGTCTCGGTAAGGCAAGATGAACGGTTTGCGACCGCCACCGAGATGCAAAAGGCGCTTCGGCGAGCTTTCAATAAGGGCGAGGCGCCGTCGGACGTTAAGACCGATCTGGCAAAAGACGAGACTGCAGCGTCACCCGTACCGACGACACAGCCGCAATATCCTGAGTCGTCCGAAATGGTCACGAGGACGCACTCTGATATTGGTGAGACCGATTTTGAAGCGACTTTGCAGATGGACGCGGTCCCGGGAATCGAGGAATTTAAGCCGTCGGACGTCAAAACCGAGATTTTATCGACTCCGGACCTCGCTGCTCAGACGGAAATATCAGAAACTCCGACAGAAGTTGTTGAGGCACCGGTAATGGCCGCCGCTGTTGCTGCTGCGGGATCGGTAGCGACTGCGGCAGCTCAGACGCCCGTTCCCCCAAAGACGGCGAGCCGGCAAAAGCCCGCTAAATCTTCGTCTAAGACCGGGTTGATCATTGGTGGACTCATAGGCCTGCTGGGGCTTGCGGCCGTCGCGGGCGGCGGCGGTTGGTACGCGTATAAGAACTATTACGCCGTGGCCAAACCGACGCCTACACCGACCGCGGCCCCGAGCGTGGTTCCGTCGCCGAGCGCGACCGTGCTTGCGGAAGCAAATAAAGACACAAATTCCTACACGATCACAGAGGAAGTCGACAATTCGAACACTGCGAATAATAATTCGAATAGGGCAGTCGTAACGACCCAGACGCCGGGCACTGTCGCTCCGAGGTCGGCGCCGCCGGTGGCGACAAAGGATGTACCGGTACGTACCAGCAAACCGCCAGCGGCAAAATCGACGCCGAAAACAAAGGCTAAAGACGACCGGACGGTGATCTTACAGTAATCGACAATTGAGGATTATGAATAGAGAGAGTTTCAAAATTGTATTTCTTAAGTGTTTGGCGGTATTTGTCATCGTCGTTGCGCCGCTCGCCGTCAACGCTCAATCGAAAAAGGATCGTGAGCGGGCAAAAAACCTTCAGGATCAGGGCGACAAGGCCTTTCAGCAAAAGAACTATGCCGAGGCGGCGGCCAAATACGGCCAGGCCTTAGTTGTCGTTCCGACCAACCCATACGCTCATTACCGCAAGGGCTTTGCACATTTTAATTTGAAGGAGTACGATCTCGCTCTCAGCGAATTTACGACCGCACTCAGTCAGGGTTTCAGGCCGCTTGAGGTTTACCGCGTCCGGGCCTTTATCTACTACGAACAGAAAAATTACGACGCAGCTCTCGACGATATTCGCCGCGGCCTTGTCCTTGCGCCAAAGGATGTGGTCTTTCTAAAGGGCATGGGTGAGATATATCTGGCAAAGAACGCCTATCCCGAGGCTCTCGATGCGTTTCAGCGGGCGACGCAGGTTGCCCCGAACGACGCCGATATTTATTACAATAACGCCCGGGTTTATTTTGCGACTGGTGATAAAAAGGGCCAGCAAACGGCGGCCGAATCGGCTATTGCGAAAGGGACGCGCTTTCCGGGCGAGGCCCATTACTTGCTCGGTGACGCTCATCAAAAGCAGCGAAATGCTGCCGGAGCGATCGACGCTTATCAACGGGCGATCAACTCAAAGCCCGATATTTATCAGGCTTATCGCAACCTTGCTGAGGTTTACCGCAGCGAAAGCCGATATAATGACGCGATAAACATCTCGAAGCAGGGGCTCAAAATGTTTCCGCTTGACGGCAATATCTACACCGATCTTAGCTGGTTTTACAGTCTCGCCGACCGCCCCGACGATGCGGTCCAGGCGGCAAAGGCAGCGATAACAATAATTCCGACCCAGTACACTGCGTATACAAATCTGTGCCGTGCATACAACGACACAAAGAATTACGATCAGGCGATATCGGCGTGCAACAGCGCTCTCAAGCTGAACCCCGGCGACGGCGAGACCAATTTTTATCTCGGCCGTGCCTACAATTTGAATGGTAAAACCGTCGAAGCAACGAAGTATTACGGCCTGGCAGTGGCCGGGCTGATCGATTTTACAAAAAAGAATCCTGATTACTCGGACGGCTGGTATTTGCTCGGGAACGCCTATTTTGCTGACAACCAGAGGGATAAGGCCGCCGATGCTTATCTCAAATGCCTTGAGCTGAGCCCAAAATTTGCCAAGGCCCGATACAATCTCGGCATCATCTACACACGGAAAAAGAACAAGTCCGCCGCGACCGATCAATACAATAAACTGCTTCCGTTAGATACGCGTCTCGCCGAGGCGCTAAAGGCCGAGATCGATAAGATGTAAACCGGTTTGACAGGAAACACGTTTTGACTCAGAACCCGGAACGATACCGAATTTTGTCGAGTTCATTTGCCACAATTTTCTAACCACGCGAGAATAAAAACTCCATTTGGCAACCGCCCAAGGTCTAACTCCGTAGTAGAGCTGCGCCTTTTTTCCCGGCTTATCGCGAGCGAGCCGCTGCCATTTATTTTGTAGGATTTTAGAAGATTATGTACAAAGCTATTATTTTATTGGCCGTCGTTTTGACGGCACAAGCTGTGTTTGCACAAGACGGCGAAAGCGTTAAGGTCCACGTTCAGAACAAAGACACCAAAGAAAACATTGCCGATGCAACTCTGACGGTCAAAGACACAGAGATAACGGCCACGACCGATGCGAACGGTAAGGCGGAACTGACGAACATCCCCGGCGGCGAACAGACGATCGAGATCTTCTCAGCGGGTTTCGATACAGTAGAACTCAAACTTACTTTTCCATTGACAGATACCAGCGAACGCGTCGTCTATCTTACGATCAATAACGAAATCGGCGAGGTCACGATCACGTCAACACGGACGGGCCGCGAGATCGACGCAGAGCCATCGCGTGTCGAAGCCATCGACGAAGAAGAAATTGACGAAAAAATAAGTATGCGACCGGCTAACGTCTCGATGGTTTTGAACGAGAGTACCGGCATTCAGGTTCAGCAGACATCGGCAACATCGAATACACAAAGCGTTCGTATTCAGGGGCTCGACGGGCGTTACACGCAAATATTAAAAGACGGCTTTCCGGCGTTCGGAGGTTTTTCCGGCAGCTTGAGCGTTCTTGAGATTCCGCCGCTCGATCTAAAACAGGTGGAGATAATAAAGGGCCCTGCGGCAACCCTCTTTGGCGGGGATGCGATCGCAGGTGTTGTTAATTTCGTTACCAAAGATCCGGAAGAAAAGCCGGTTATGACGCTTATCTTTAACCAAACGTCGGCGCTCGGCACAGATCTCTCGGTGTTTAACTCGGAAAAATTCAAACGCTTTGGCTACACATTGCTTGGTTCGGTAAATTATCAGCGGCAGTATGATGTTGACGACGACGATTTTACCGAACTTCCAAACACGAGATCATTTGCACTCAATCCAAAGCTGCTATTCTACATCGACAAAAAAACTACGTTGACGGTCGGCAACTCGATTTCTTATCAGGTTCGCAAGGGCGGTGACACTTTTGTTCTCAATGGCAAATCCGACGCATTTCACCAATATTTCGAGCAAAACAAAACATTTCGCAACATAACGACATTCAATCTCAATCGCGAATTCGACCACGGCGGGCGATTGTTCGCAAAGCAAAGCCTCGCATTCTTTAACCGCGACCTTACAACTCAGAACTATGCCTTCAAAGGCAGCCAATTCAATTCCTTTACAGACGTTTCGTACGCAAAGGCTTTTGGCAAACACGCTGTGGTTTTCGGCGGCAGCGCCGTTTACGACCAGTTTCGCGAAAAGACGCCGAATATCTTGTTTGCACCTCGCAACGAAACACGAACATCCGTCGGCGCTTTCGTGCAGGACACAGTCGATCTGACAGAGAAATTCTCGCTCGAAGCAGGTTTTCGCTTAGATCGAGCTAATAATTACGGCACGTTCGTACTGCCTCGCATCTCTTTGCTTTATAGGTTCGACGATCATCTCACGAGCCGCGTCGGCTTTGGCCTGGGTTACAAAACTCCGACAATGTTCACCGAGGATGCCGAAGAGCTGCTGTTCCGCAGCGTTGCCCCGTTAGGAAACACGCTCAAAGCCGAGAGAAGCAAGGGCGGCACATTCGACATAAATTACCGCAATACGATCGCCGGGAAGATCAGCTACGCGGTAAATCAGATGTTCTTTTATACGGAGATAACCGATCCGATCATCCTGCGGCCCGATATGGGCGGCATTTATCGCTTTAGCAACGCATCGTCGCCCGTCATAAGCAAAGGCTTCGAGACGAATGCCCGACTCGGATACGGCATTGCCAAGGTCTTCGTCGGCTACACGTTTACGGACGCAAAAGCCGGGTATCTGACAGGCGACCGAACACTAACACTGCTTCCAAAACACAAGATAAACTCCTCAATGGTGTTCGAGAAAGCGGAAAGCTTTAAGACCGGAGCAGAGTTTTATTACGGCAGCCGGCAAACGCTCGACGACCGTTCGCTCACACCGACGACGGCCGAATTTGGTCTCTTTGGCGAAAAGACATTCGGTAAATACAGGCTCTTCATAAACGCCGAAAACATCTTTGACGAGAGACAGGGCCGCAACGGTTTAGTTGTGTTCCCGCCGCACCAAAACCCGACCTTCGCCGAGCTTTACACGCACACCGAGGGCCGAATCTTCAACGGCGGAGTTAAGATCAGGTTTTGATATTCTGGATTCGTCTGAGCGTTTCGCGGACGGGTTGGTTCTCTATGCATCCGGCGCTCCGACGGACGGGGCTCATTCTCCGGCCGTTTTACTGATTACGATTTACGATCTACTTGTCTCTGATTCGGGTTATTCGTGTCGGCTTTAGCACTCGCGGGGTGATGAGACCAATAAAGGCGGTCCAAGAACGCAATCGCAAAAATGGCCGTTCTTTGTGTCAAGATCGCGGCGAATATTCGGTTATACCAATGGAATACCCAACGACCTTAGGTAATCGAATGAGGAATCGTAGAAATGAGGAAGCCGCGTAATGTCTTCAGATTCTCCTTCAGGAATTACCAATATCATTCCTTGCCGGGCCCGAGTTAACAATACACGATAGGCATTCGTCAAATACTGTTTTCTTTCGGGTGCAATGACGTTCTTCCACATGCTACCGCTAAAAGAGTATGTGCCCCAGCCCTTTGGCGAGAATCTAAAATCGGCGTCCCATAGAACACCTGACCAATCAAGCTCTAATCCCTGAACTTGAAATTCGGTTGCGACGTCTTCGAGAAAGTAGGACGAACGCACATCGTCCTTTCCCTCTAAAAACCAGTTAACTGGTTTCATTGGAGCCTTAACATGTATTCCCTTAGCCTTTAGTCGCTCTGCGCTTGATGATGCAAGTAATCCATAACGCTCGCTTCCGCGCGCATGGTCTTTGAGCCATTGCTTAGCCTCCTGAAGGTCGCGTGTCATTACGACCGGATATCTTCTTCTTATCATTTGGTATAGCTCACGAGCGAGGTCTATATTCATATCCAGCGTTGCCTTAACGAATGACGAAACATTTTCTGCGCGATAGGAACGCATCGAAACGTTTAAGTGCAGGCTTTGGTCAATATGTACATTTTCTTTATGTTGGATCTTTTCAAGAACATGTCCGGCAGCGTATTCAGAGTCACTCAACCGATCGGAAACATAAATGTGCCAATCGGGAAAAGCCCGATTGAGCGATTCAATCCATTCTCCGATTCCTGCCTCGCCTCGATTGATTTCTTGCCCGCCGCCAACCAGACAGACTATAACTGCCCAATCGTGATGGCGATTGAGACACGAGATTAAGAACTCAGGTTCTGACTTGTCGAAATCTGGTATGCCCTTCTTTCGAAGCATGAAACTCACAGTCTCTTTAAGATTCCATGCACGTTGCGCTTCATCGAAAATCGCGACGTGATCATAGGGCGGACGGGAATCCTTAAGATACTCATCACGATAATGGTGAACATTTTGAATGAATTTGATCACGCTGCGCATCGAATCCTTCTTCGTCAATCGCCGCCCTAGGTCGGCGGCCCGGCGAACGCTGTCCCGCACCAAGGCTTCGCGAAGGATTTCAACCAGCGGCCCATTGCCTGAAAGAAACACGCTCTTTGAATCGTCACCTCTGCTTCGCTTAGTTGCAATATCTAAGCCGACTAGCGTCTTTCCGGCTCCCGGCACACCCGTAACAAAACAAATTGATTTCTCGTGGTTCTTCTCAGCTCGCTCAATTACATGGCGAACGGCGGCGCTTGTTTCACGAAGGTTCTTCGCCGATGCATCGCTTCGCGAAATGTTTTCGACCGAATGATTGTTGTAGAGTGCTGTGGCGGCCTCAATAATCGTAGGCGTCGGGGAGTAGCCTCCACGATCCCATTCCAACTCGTCGATGGGGCTGCCGGTGATTCGCTGAAGTACGGACTCAACTGTTTGGGATAGCAGCGATGAGTTCGTAAGCAAAGGAGGCGATATCAGATTGTCAGAATCCAAAGAGGGTAAGAGCCTCGATTGGCTTTGCTCCGCCTCGGTCGCGACCAAAATTGGGGCGATTACCGGGTCGTGACTTGTTTCGTGGAAGTTCTTGAGGTCTAAAGCGTAATCCCAAACCTGGTCGATAGCTGAGGGCAAAAACTGGCTCTCTCCGACTTTGAATTCAAGGACAAAGATAACCTTCGAAATGATAAGGATTACGTCAACTCTTCGGCCCATCCTTGGAATCGCATATTCGAAGAAGACGCGACCAGCGTAGTCTTTGATCGCCAGTTTCAAGCAATCAATCTGGTGCAGCCAAGCTGTTGTCTGCGTAAGATCGATGGCGAAGGGACTCTTTCGGGTAAGTTCGCCCAAAATTTCATTTGGCGACTCAGTAATGAAGTCTTCAATTCGACCTGAATAGTAATAGCGTTCCAATAGCACAATTTTTTCGATAGGATGGCATACGATGTACCTAATGACAAATATCAGGACCATTCACGTCCCGGTTCGCTGTCGTAACCCGCGAGAGGGATTCGCTCTTTGGCGTCGGTGATCCTTTGTCGCGGATGTACAACAAGACCAGAATACCGCACCCACCACCTCGTCACGCGAAGCGTCGGAAGGAATAGAGAACCACCCAAGTGCAAAGGCAGATTGCGGAATGCGGATTGCGGAATGCGGAGTCAGCGAAACCAGATAACCATCCCGTCAAAGTAGATTGCGGAATGCGGAATGCGGAATGCGGAGTCAGAGAAACCCGTCCACATCTCCCTAACCAAGGCTGGGAGTTTTTGGAGAACTAACCATTCTTTCGGTAAATGCCGGGGACAATTAAAGTGGTTGCTAGAGTTTGCGGCGTTTTTGATTTGTGCTGACGTTCACGCTTTGGAATTTTAGAACGACGCGGACGCTTTCGGGACGGTTTTCCATCGAGGAGGGAACGAACGGAGCGAATGCCGGGTCCGATTCGAGAGCTTTTTCCAGTTCGCCAACCGCACGCCGGTCTCGCGACGGCTCGACAACTTCAGCGATCTGAGCAAGCCCGTTGCCAAATACATCTGCTACCACAACGACCTCGTCGTCTTTCATACCGCCACGGACAAGAGATTTGGTTAGGGCGATCAATGCGCCGTGGGGGTTGATGCTCGGTGATTCGTTAGCAAAACCAAGGCGGCTTTGCACATAGTCCGCGGTTGCAACCGTTTCCGGGTAATCCTGGTTAAAAGGGTTAGAGTTGGTCGCAAGCATTATCGATGTCTGGCCAACTACCGGCGATCTGGCGATGTTTCCGGATTTGAGCAGTCCGGAAAACATCATCGACAAAAATGCCACGCCGATCACACACGACGCAAATACGCCGACGCCATACGGCATCACGCGCATCTGCAGCCACTCGCGAATGTCGGACGAAAGAGGCAGCCACGAACTTTTTTCCGACCGCAGCCCCACGCGAACAGATTCTTTCAACGTATTTCTTAACGCAGCGGGAATTTCGGGCCGCCGCATTTGCCGCAGAGAGGCGTGGATCTCACGATATTCAGAATTTCTCTGGCGGCAAACCGGACACACCTCGAGATGTGCGGTCACCGCGGCGTTTTCGTCCCCGCCGACAAGCCCGTCGGCATAGAGCGCCAAATTAGATTGTAGATCTGAGCATTTCATTGCTTTTGCTCCAAACGGTAGCACGCTGGTTGACACTCGCGTTTCTGTCCTTTATCGATTCGAATGGCTGACTGACCCCGGCTGTTGCCTGCTCTCAGGCAGCAACGCGTCATTGTTTTCCGGCTTTCTCGCTAAACGTTTCGGGCAATTCTCGTACCGATGTTGCTGGTCGATTCAAACAATTGCCATACAGACGCTTTTGCGATGACTCCTGATCCCAATTTTCGCTTCTCATCGACCTATCGTTTGGCACCGATTTTTTTTAGTCTAAAAAACGAGACCGGGGTGAGTCAGCCATTCGCATCAATTGTCAAAAACCCTTCAAAATTCGCCGCAGTTCCTCGCGGCCGCGTGAAATACGTGATTTCACAGTTCCTATGCCAACGCCAAGAGCCGTGGCCGTTTCCTCGTAACTTAGCCCTTCGATATCGCAAAGCACGATGGCTTCGCGGTAAACGTCCGGGATCTCAATAAGCGCGGCCTTGATCGCATATTCGCGTTCCCGCATAAGTGCGGTTTCCTCAGGGCTGACAGAGCGATCCGCGAGCGTATCGGTAAGCGTTGTCACAGAGTCGCCGATGGTTGCGTCGAGCGAGATCGTTACATCGCGTCGCCGGCGTTTCCACCACCGAAAGCGGTTTCGGGATTCGTTGATCGCGATCCGAAACAGCCACGTCCGGAGCTCAGATTCACCGCGAAACCCTTTGATCGCCCGGAACACACGCAAAAACGTATCTTGTGTCAGGTCGCTCGCCTCCTCGGCGTTTTCAGTCAGCCGATAGAGCAGTGCATAGACATCGGCCGAATAGCGATCGATCAGTGTTTCGAAT
>Ga0209797_10000991_pt1 | contig 14287 bp, 10 predicted proteins | sample DOMMetBare3Fresh_2_FD_187472 | JGI IMG/M metagenome (GOLD analysis project Ga0209797, IMG submission 187472) | Wetland sediment microbial communities from St. Louis River estuary, USA, under dissolved organic matter induced mercury methylation -... | ecosystem: Environmental > Aquatic >... | reverse complement strand
CGTCAACGGCTTGAAGTGTTCAATAGCGGCAGAACAGAAGTCGCGCCAATACCAGAGCAAGCCATCAATGAAATAATACGCTGGAGAACCCCGTACAACCTTGAGCCAAAGGCTGGTTGGTGCTGCGCAAACAATCGGGTATTTAATTCGCAAGCTTCGGATTGTGAGAGGCGGCGGGGATTCTTCAATCATGATCGCCGGGAAACCGAATCGGCTTGCCGATCTGGGCCGCTCAAGCAGGGTTATTGCTGTTCGAATGGTGTCGTTTCCATATCGACGGCGCCGGTCTGTAACAGGCAAAATGGTCTGTTCTTTACCGATCAAAGAAATGCTGTAAGCCGTTGCGGACGCAAACCACAACCCATGCCAGGCTGGTGCTGCAGCGCTGGCAGAGTTTTTCAAGCAATGGAAAACGACTGTATAAGCCGGCGCGGAGTTTTTAACAACGATGCTAAGGCAGCCCAAACTTATTGCGATAGCTTGATTCGGGATTCAGGATATTGCTGCGCCCAAGGAAGCGTCTATTCCGAGGATAGAACGGCATGTTTACAATCCGGTGGCCGGTTTTTCGATAACAAGCGAATGGCATATCGAGATTGCGCCCCACAAACAGTAAAACCCATTAAACCTGATTGGGAAGCGCCAAAGATCAAGGTACCGCCGGTCCGAAGATTACCGTCGATACGGCCTATTACCCCGCAAACTCCTATTATCAAATGAGTAGCAATGGAGGACTCTCGATCCCGAAGACTTAAGAATATTAAGGACACAGGACATCAGGATCCGGTTTATTATCGCAGCAACTATTCTGCCATAATCATTATTATGGGGAGACGATTAGGAATTGAATTTTCAGGGGCGCTTTATCAGGTTACTTCACGGGGTGATCGTCGAGAAAATATCTACCAGATTACGTACAAGCTTCAGTCAACATCGAAACGATAAATCAAAAACAATACGTTAATTCGTACGCACCAATCTGATCCCGCCATCATCGATAATAATCAGTTTTTTCTTGTATAACGCGCCAATCGCTTGCTTGAACACTTTTTTGCTGACCCCAAAAGTGTTGTATATCGCTTCTGGCGAGCTCTTATCGCTCAACATCAACACGCCATTGTTTTCCTGCAGTTTGGTTAAAATCCTGTCGGTCAGCGATATCACCTTGCCGTAACCGGACTGATGGAGCGTCAGATCGATTTTATGATCTTCCCTGATCTGCTTTATATAGCCCTCAAGCTTTTGTCCTTTTCTGACCGGTTGAAACAGCTCATTTTTATAAAGCAAACCCCAGTGAGTATTGTTCACTATCGCATTAACGCCGAGTTCGGTCTGGTCGGCGATTAGCAGCGACACTTTTTGGCCCGCCTTGAAATAAACGGATTCATCGGCTAACCATTTATCGATTTTGGTCGTGGCGGCAATACGGTTTTTTTCATCCAGAAAAACTTTTACCAGATAAAATTTGCCGACTTCCATTTCATGGTGTTGTTCGCTGAAAGGCACCAACAAATCTTTCGCTAACCCCCAGTCCAGAAAGGCGCCTGTATAGTTAACCGACACCACTTTTAGCCAGGCAACGTCCCCCACCTGCGCCAGCGGTATTTGAGTGGTGGCCGCCAGATGCCCTTCCGAATCAACGTAGATAAAAACCTCAAGTGTGTCGCCAAGCTGGCAGTTTTCAGGTATTTTTCTGTCCACCAGCAATATCTTTGCTGACGCGTCTGTCCCTAAATAAACCTGAACACCCAGCTTTTGTATGACGTTCAATTTTGTTACGGTGCCGATATCGATCATGAATGAAGCGCTCAACTTGTAATAATAAAGCGCACGGCATCCAGTTTTAACTGCGCCGCCTGAATATTGTCGTGAACCAGGTGTGTCATATTTTTTAAGTGCTCAATCTCTTCCGCTTTAATAACCGGATTAACTTTTTTCAATCGGGCCAGCCGTTTGATTTCTGAAGTCAAAAATGCCAACATGGATTTAGTCGCATCGGCACATAGATACTGCATAGTCGTTTTGGCCTTTTGTTCGGCCAATTCGAGCAGTTTAGTCAGCAAGGGGCGCTGATTATTAAGGAATGCAACAATCTGACCTTTATCGAAGGTGATACCGGTTTCAATCAACACGGAATGCGGATAAATATCGGTTAAATCCTTTTGATGTTGATCGATCAACACACGAATCGGCGTATGAGGCAAAAACCGGCTGATTTGCAGTTCGGAAGGTGCACTGCATTCGACAATAAATAAACACTCCAACAGAAACTGTCCGCCCTTGAGCCGTTCATGACTGATGACGCTAACTGCGGCATTACCGGTTTCGCTGGCTAAAACCAGATCCATGGCGCCAGTAACGAAGGGATGTTCCCACGTAAAGAACTGCAAATCTTCACGCGTCAGTGCAATCTGCCGGTTAACCGTGATGGTCATGCCATCTTCCTGTAATCCAGGGAAATGTGAAACACGTAAATGATCACTGGGGCGGATGATATAACAATCTGGGGAATGGAACTCGGTATCGACGCCATAGCATTCAAAGACATCTTCCATATAAGGCCATAAGACGCCCTCATGTTCGTAAGCGGTAAGTCTGGCGATGAGTTCATCAGCCGTCTCCTTGCGGCAAGAGTTCAACTCCAGCAATTGATCACGGCCATTATGCAATTGCACGGCAATTTTTTCGCTGAGGGCATGGGTTTTAGCGACAAACGCATCCATATCCCCAGCACCCTGCAACAAATCGGAGAGCTCGTTGCGTAAAATATCGGCAACAGGTTGAGCTGCAGTATTATTGCTGCGAAAAACATTCAATCCTTCGTCATACCATCGATACAACTTGTGCTGAGCGGTGTTCAGCAAATAGGGAACGTGAATCTGGATAACATGTTTCTGGCCGATGCGATCAAGGCGGCCTATCCGTTGTTGCAGTAAATCCGGATTATCTGGCAAATCGAACAGTATCAAATGCCGGACAAACTGAAAGTTCCTGCCCTCACTGCCGATTTCGGAGCAGATCAATAGCCGCGCAGAACTTTCCTCGTCGGCAAAATAGGCAGCGGCGCGGTCGCGTTCAATAATCGACATGCCCTCATGAAACAGGGCTGAAGTAATGCCCGACCGGTTTTTCAACGTTTGCTCCAGATTGATAGCTGTTTGGGCTTGTTTACAAATTAGTAAGGCTTTTTGCCCGTTTAATTCTTTGATTTTATCAACCAGCCAGAGAAACTGCGGATCATGCTGCAAGTCTTCGGGATTCGGCTGTCCGGTTAACGGATAGCCATGGCGTTCCCGTTCGGGAAAACCTTGCACGGTGTGCCGAGAATTCCTGAATAAAATGCGTCCGGTGCCGTGATGGTCCAATAATATGTTAACCAGTGCAGCCCGAGCGGATGCCGACTTTAATGGATCATCAAGATTTTTCAGCAACCCTTCAACATGGTCATCTTTTAACAGCGTAGCCAGATTTTTTGAGGCTGTTTTATCCAATGGCTGCCTCGCCAGCAATAATTTTGCAGCTTTGGCCACCGGTTCAAAAAGCTTTTCCTCTTCCAGGAAAGCAGCAAAACCATAAAAACGATCGGGATCAAGCAATCGAAGACGGGCAAAATGACTTTCCTTGCCTAACTGTTCAGGAGTTGCTGTCAACAGAATCAAGCCGGGGACACGTTGGCTCAATTGCTCCACAAACAAATAGGCTGGGCTGGCGGCTTGTTCGCTCCATTCAAGATGATGGGCTTCATCGACAATGACAATGTCCCAACCCGCATCCAAGGCCTGCTGTTGTCTATTAGGATATCGTGCAAAAAAACTTTGGCTACATAATACCAATTGTTCGGTCAGAAATGGATTTTCTTCAGGTTCCCCGTTCTTTAGCGTATCTTCGGGCATCTCGCCGTCAATATCTTCATAAACATGGAGACATCTCTCCTCATCTAAAATGCTGAAGCGCATATTAAACCGCCTGAGCATTTCGACCAGCCATTGATGCAATAAACTTTCCGGAACGATAATCAAAGCGCGGCGGCTCAGGCCGTTAATAAGCCGGTAATGCAAAATCAAACCGGCTTCAATGGTTTTACCCAAACCCACTTCATCCGCCAGCATGATTCTGGGCGCTGACCGGTTGGATGATTCATGAGCGATATATAACTGATGAGGAATTAGGGAGGTTCGCCCACCCAGCAAGCCCTTAACCGGCGACAGCTGATGCTGTTGCAATCTGATCCAGGTTTGGTAACGTAGTAAAAACCACGCGCTGGGATCAATTTGACCGGTAAACAGCCTATCCTGCGGTTTGTTAAACTGAATATGATGATTGAGTTCGATTTCTTCGAGCTGAACTTCCTGGCCCGACTTATTTTTTCCTACATAGGTGATTAATCCATCATGTTCAATCCATTTGATTACCTTCAGCTTCTCCGCATCAATCGATTCAATGATGTCGCCAATTGCAAAACTGACACGAGTCAGCGGAGCATTATCACGCGCATAAACACGCTTCTCGTCACTGGCTAAAAAAAGCACCGTGACTCGGTTTGTTGTAACTTCAAGAATAAGGCCTAGACCAAGTTCAGACTCGGTATTACTAATCCAGCGCTGTCCGGGGATAATATTTTTCATTATTTGAAACGACTGCAACTATAAAAAATAAACTATTATAAGCATTACAGTTGAATTGTTCCGGCAATTAAATAAATTTGGCCGATACGATATGAAAACAATGCGTATGGTAGTGAAACTATCAAGCTAGCACTTTTGTTAAGGAACTATTAAGGTTTGCCAAATAAAATTATAACCAGTAAAAATATCAAAACCACATAATCTAAATCATTGACCACAGGAAATTATGAAAATATTACTTTCAATAATTCAATTAATTGCGGTTGCACTCTTGTTTTCAACGGTCTCATACGCATCTGGCGGCGACCGTGGACATCACAAAGGGCATTATAAACATCGTCATCATGATGATAGGGGCTATTATCCACAACCTGGATATTATGGCCCGCCACAATATCAAGATCCTCGCTCCCATCAAGGTCTGGCAGGCGGGGTTGTAGGTAGCGTTCTGGGTTACGAAATTGGCAAAGGCGATCCGATAGCAACGGGCTTGGGCGCTGCTGCAGGTTCCTATATCGGTAACGGAATCTCCGGAAGACGATAATCTGATCCATTTATCCCTTTCAGAACCTGTCGGTATAAGGCTCAGAGCCTTATACCGACAGCCCACCTCAATAATCCTTTGAACGTTGAAGTCCATTCGGCCTGACCCCGAAATCTACTTACAACCATAAACTCATTCATCTTACCTGTCGTTATCAATTACGCTCTTCAGCCTTTCGACTTTATATGCGAAGCGTTTTTCATCCTGACAGGCCGGCTGCAAGCATGAACGCGTACTTGTAAAACTTTGATATATCCCAGATATGCTATGCAAAACAGCCATGCTCATGCCGTTTAGTTCTCCAATTTTACGCATCATTAAAATAAACGATTATCGGAACTGAATAACCATACAACAGCCACTGGAACTTACCAAGCTGGATAGCGCTGTAAACTGATTCGGCATTGAATTCGATGAAGCTCTGAAAATGTCTGAGCAAATAAAGGTATACGCTTATCTGATAGTGACAGCCAATGAAGCGGTCGCTTATCCGTTAGGTAATAAAGAAATGAATATATAGATATCCCCCCATGAAATTTTGGCACTGGGGGGGCGTCAAAGAACGCCGTGAATCCGTCCAAAGAGGCTTTCGACTGCATCCGTACTGACGAAACCTTCAACAAATACCCCAGTACTTTGATCAGCAATGCCGAAATTTGAAATGTGATGGGTATTAATCGTTACATAACCTACATTAATCTAGCCTGTGCGCTCTTTTGCTACTGTTAATGATTTAGGAATGACCTGATGTTACCACCCGAAAATCTATCAAACAGCAATTCGACTTAGTGTTGAATTTCATCATCATTTATTCGATACCCTCTATACACGCAGTCACCTTCAATAGGCCTGGCACCGCGCTTATCACGGCAGAAGAGACCTATTCCCGGAATGCAAAAGTCTTTGGGCAAAGGTAGCGTTTACATGTTTATTTCGCCATTTAACAATATCAAGTCAGTAATTCTATGGGCGGCCAAAGCGCTCATTTCAATTCACCGACTTGCAGAGCTACAGGCTTAACCTGTCAGAAATCTCTGAAAATCCAGTAACTGTCAGATTAAGTTTGAAAGATTACAGGGCAAACCAGTTATAATTCAATCTGTAACAGCGCTTTCTTGACTCAATCATGACAAACAAAGTGGAACATATGGTAAATAATCCTTCCGGATTACTGATCCGTTTGCTTGATCGAAGTAAATATCTTGATTATTTCATTGTATTTATCATCGGTGCTTGGCCGATTGTATTATCGATATTGATTGGTGCACACCAAAAGATTAAGGATTATGACGGTTATTTTGATCAACCTAACTGGTGGTCTCTCTGCGTACTTTTTCCCGCAATTCTTTTTGCCTTTCGTTGGGTAATGGGAAAAATGGTGCTGGTTGTTACCGCGACTTTACCGCTAGAGACTCCGCCCATCATCAATATTATCCGGGACGTTGCTGCCAGAGAATGGGTGTACAGCCAGTTACGTCGGCAAATACTGTCGAACAAGAACATTCGTTTTACATTGTTATTGGTTGTGATCATCCAAGTGCTTGATATGTTGCCACTGATTGTTATCTATGCGACTGATGTTCCATCAGAGTTAAAAGACTGGAAATCACTTTATTTATTAAAGGCTGCCCAAATCAATAAGACAAGTAACTTATTTTTATTGTGCTTTGCCTATTTCGTTCAATTCTGCGTCACCTTTATCGGTATCCTGAGTATTATTCTTTTTTTCAGGCACAATTATTATTTTATGCGTAATATCTACCAACGCCATTCTGATCACACAGTGAATGAGCAGTGTAGGTTTCATATTGATGTAAATGATATAAACCGGTGTTTTGGGTTTCGGATTGCCAATGAAGCTTTTAATACGCAAATCAAAGCACTAATGCTTGCAGGTGCAGCGATGTTTATTAGTCGTTATGTTCATGGCCAGCAAAGTTCCCGCATTGACTTCTTCAACTGGTCGTTTGTGCTGCCCAGCTTTAACTTTCCACTTGCTGGACAATGGTTAATGGCATTATTTTGGCTGGTTGCCTTAGTCATTGTATCCATGCCCGCATTTGTCAAATTGCTTCCTTTATTTCGAAGCAGAACGAAGCAACTTGTTGGTTTAACGCTAGAAAGCTATTTACGCGAATTTTTTTCACCCGAAACATGGCCTAAAGACAAGTTTGGCAAGGATGAATCTGTTGCCATTGTTGCAAATAAATTTGCTAATAACTCTTTCTGGCCCACTGGAGATAACCGTGCCAGCGCTTTATTTCTTTTTTCCTACTGGATTTTTCTCGTTATTTTGTTACCTCCTGCGTCATTTAGCATTGTCACTCTTCTAATTACATTGGTGTTTTACGGTATTGTTGCCCATAGCCTAAGGACCCTGACATTCAAAGGATTGCAATGGGTTTTAGGTTATGTTGATGAAATGTTGGTGGTAGATAAACCACAAAATTTTGCAATTGATGATGCTACACCTGAAAAAAGCGATGCCAGTCTATTTATTAGTTATCGGCGCAGTGATAGTGCCCCCTATGCGCGCTCTATTTATCAATATCTCCGAAACTATCTCCGCGATGAAAACATATTTATGGACATTGAAGACATAGGGCCTGGCTTAAAATTTAGCCAAGAGATCGAAAAGGCACTGAAGGAGGTTGATGCAGTGATCGTCCTGATTGGCAAGGAATGGGCAAAAGTGGCTGGACCAGATGCAAAACCCCGCATTCATGACCCTAATGACATGGTGCGATTTGAAATCCTCACCGCATTATCACTAGGAAAACGTATATTTCCTGTTTTAGTAGGTGGCGCAAAGATGCCACAAGCCATTGAACTTCCAGAGGCTTTGCAAGAGTTAGCTCAAATCAATGCACTGGAGCTTAGCGACCAACGTTGGAGCTATGATTTGGGTATTTTGATGAATGCTTTACATACTTCTGCTTAACCGCTTCAACAAGTGGGGCTGATGCGTTATGAGCAATGGAGTGAAGAAAAAGCCGCTAGTATAATTTCGATCGTATGTACTGCACGTAATTTAAAAAAATTGCCAGCGCCTCGTTACTTTAATTAATCGGTAGCGAGTTTTTAAATTTTGCTGCAAATTCAAACGATGCATTAGGTGAAAATGCGCTGGATAGGTCGGCAATGAGCGAATTCTAACGTCATAACTGTGCAGTTTTGATCAATTTTAAAGTTGGCCTTAAAATAATTTAAATTTTTATGAAACCCATCAGGGCTGCTCGTTCGATAGCCTTTTATCCGGGCAGTCTCCTGCAGTTCTGATCAGTAAGGTCAAAGCTCCGTAAGATGAAGTGATCAAGGGACTTAACAAGCAATAAGCAGAGTTCTTTATGAGATATTACAAACACATATTCATTTCGAAAAAAAAATTATTCTTCGCCATAAGTAACCAGCCAAATTAATTTATGATTCCCTTTTAGAAAATATACTTAGCGCACCTCATATCTGGTCGTGTATTATTCCTGCATGATAATGGAGTTGATGATCAGCCTTTATCATGCCGTCTGTTTTTCCATTTGCTATGCCTCAAGTTAAACGATAAATCTATAGCGTACTGTCAGTACTTGAGCCTTCTCAACCCTATCAAAAAAATCAACTGTGCCTTTTGCAACTAAATTATTGGATTAATAGCCTAAATAATGGTAATTGCTAAACGAACACAACATGTCTGTTGCCTGAAAAGACAGGCATGTCGAAGAGTAGTCTGCATAGCTGGTATCCTAAAATTATGCTGATGGGGCGGCTTATCGGATGAAGTTGAAGGGCGAATAGAGTTTTTTAAGACTTGCACTAAGCAATTAACCGTGTTGACTAAAAATTAAATCTTTTGCCTAGCGAAAATATTACTAAAATTAGATACTACAGTTTTACATTAACAATCATTTGACCTCAGCATTTTATATTGAGACTTTAAGAGTAAAGATTTAAATCTGCTGTGGTTAATTAACGCCAGTATGCAAATATGTTGTAGTAAACAACCAACAATCAATTTGTTAATTCATATTAACGCTAACTTGACGATTCATAAATAGTATTGCCATTATAGTAGGGCGCCTTGGACAAATAGCTAGGCAAAAAATGAAAAACAAAGGCGGCCAAAAAATAATCGGCGGCCACCGAATTTATATTTTAATAACGAGATGAATTATGCAAAATCGTACTAAAAACATTGTCATAGTTGGTTTGTTTTTAACTCTACTGGGTTTACTGTTCGCTTCCAAAGGCATAGCAGATGATTTGCAAGTTCCGCAGCAAGTCATACAAAATGTTTCGGACACATTACAGAAAAAACTACAGGATAAATCCTTTACTAAGGATTTTTTACAAGTAACACAGTTTGTCAATGATGTGATATACCCGCACACCGACTTCGACAGAATCGCTCCTTTAGTCCTGGGTAAACACTGGAAAACCTCAACAACAGGCGAACGCGAACGGTTTAAACATGAGTTTCAGACTCTGTTGGTAAGAGCGTATTCCAGAGCGTTTGTTGAATATAACGACTGGTCCATAAGGTACCTACCTGTTGAAATGTCAAACGATGCGACAAAAGTTGTTGTAAAAACCAAAGTTCTGCAGCCGGGTATTCAACCTGTTGACGTAAATTACAGAATGTTGTTGAGTAAAGGTGATTGGAAAGTCTACGATATCATAATTGATGGCGTGAGCTTGGTAACTAATTACCGTTCAACATTTAACGACGAAATACAAAGAAAAGGCTCATTAACCGCAGTTATTGACATGCTAACTGTACGTAACGCAGAAGCCCTTAAAGCAAAGGGCTCTTAGCCGCTGTGTGTTCAACGGTTAGCGAGCCTTCCTTTTTTTCGAAATCAAAAAGCCTCCTTCTTGATTAGAAGCATCCCCAAGCTTGAAGAGCAAGTGGATATCGCTTGGAGCTGCATATTCAACAACTTTTACTCACCATAATTCTTGGTCAAATATGTCACAATCGGCTCGACATCTTCCGGCCTGATTGGCGCGCCCATGACTTTTATCATTTTATCGACCGTTTTTTCCCAGCCCTGCCTGCCCAGAAATACAGAATTCATCTGGATATAATCGAGGCTGTGGCACATAACGCAATTAGCCAAAATTAAGTCTTTGCCCGACCCATTTTTCAGTTTGATGTCACTTTCATCGGCTAAAACACAATTATTAACTAAAAAACTCATCAAAATAAACCACAATTTCATGATGAACCCCTCTTAAGTAACAAGAATGTTTAATTTTTGTATACTGTTATGATGATAACCCGCCGGATTCTCAAGCAATTGCAGGGGCTGGAAAGCACCAATTTGGTTTGTGGCTTTAACCAGGATCCTGTAAGCGCCTTGTTCATGAGGGGTAAACTGGAAATGCCATTGCCGCCATGAGAAACGTCCAAGATTTTCCTTAAGCTGGGCGATCCACCATGATTTTCCATCATCTGTGGAAAATTCGACTTGCTTTATACCATGACCTCCATCCCAAGCAATGCCTTTTACCTCAATCGATTGCCCAATATCGAAGCTCCGTTTATCGTCCATATTGGTAATAAGAGAATTAATCGTTATTTCAGTGATGGGTGTGTTGACTTCAGTAGCTTGCGAGTCAAATTTTTCCAGCCTCGGAAATTTACCTAGAGGCACTCGATATGCGTTTTTCATCCAAAAGCTGTCAGAAGGCATGGAGATCACGTTGATTGTACTAAGATGCTTCATCCAATAAGTTGCTGTCCACCCCGGAACTACCAGTCTTGCCGGATAACCGTTCCAATGTGGCAAGGATTCGCCATTCATTTCAAAGGCTATCAACGTATTCTCATCGATTGCTTTCCAAACTGGAAGACTCTTGCTGAAATCAGGTATTTTGGCAAACGTACCGGTATCGGCTCCGTTGAATGCCACTTCCAGTGCATTTTTTTTAAGTCCCGCTTTGTTGAGTACATCTTTAAGCTTTACCCCCCTCCACCTTGCATTTCCCATCGCTCCATAACCCCATTGTATCCCGGGAACATGAGGCTGAACCAATCCTCGCCGGTTTCCTGCACATTGGTTAACGGCTGCAATCTCCACCTGCTCAAAATTTTTTTTGAGATCCTCCAATGAAAATTCAAAGGGTTTATTCACAGAATCTCCGCCAATCTTAAGTTTCCATGTTTGTGCATTTACCTTTGGGATATTGGCCAGATGGTAACGCACGAAAAAAACGTCATTCCGTGTAAAGGGCTCATTAAAATAGGCCAAGGGGGTCTCAAGATTTGGTGGACGAAACGTCCTTTTGATGAGAGGCTTTTTGCCCTCTAACGATTCCAGCACTGCAGACTCCAGCGCTCCCAAGGGCATTTCGGACGGACCCATTGAAAGAGTATTTGCAAATCCAGGACGTGTGATGATCCCGCCGCTTGTGCCAATTGCAATACCACTGGCAACCCCCCTTAGGAAATCTCTTCTTTTCATTGCTGCTACCTCGTTATTTCTATTTTTTTGGATTCCAAATTGTATTCAAGACAGCTTCCCGTATTTCGTATTATTAAATATGACTTTAATTGTATAAATTAATTAGGATAAGGGTGTGAATCCTACAATTACCCTGGCTTTCCGCCCGGTAAAAGCTTCCAGAGGTGTTTAGTGCAGTTGGAGGTTCTTTCATTATTTTCGTTTCGTGCATCCGTATTGCGATAGTGAGTTTTACGGTCACATGCACTGGCTGTATCGATCGGAACGGTCAAACATGCTAGGGATCAGTGAAATCGCCGAAGTTCTTAACCGGACTGTCCATTATATAATGATGCCAGACTCTCTGAGCCCAATACATTTCTTGTTATGACAGCAACGGGTACGGACCCTTTGGGATCTAATCCAAGCACCATTGTTGCCATGATAATCGTTTTGCGGCTGGAAAAGTGGAATACCGATTTTGACGGTTAGCCTAGTTAATGATTAATTAGCCCCTTAAATGTAAGATCGCAAGCTTTTGGGATTGCAACTTGAAAATCTCTGAATGCGGTTTCCTTTGATGCAGAGGATATTTCATGCTGCTCCAGACATGGCAAAACAACCATCCGTTTTTGATAATATAGCAAATCTACCCAATGGGGATCCACTTTGATTATAATATACAACAGATAACAAAATTTTTTGAGCTGGCTTGATTTCAGTTTCGAAGTCTAGAACATCCGTAAAAACAGTTCAATCTTTCACCAAAAGCATGCTTCTATATGGACCAAAGAATAGCACTGCGTTGGGAAATAAAACAACTAATAATGAATTCCCGTAAAATGATGATTTTAAGGCTAACCAACCTCAGCAGCGAAAGCTTAGCTCTAAAATAAGCTATAAAATCAGGTTATTCAAGAATAACCCAATAAAGCAATAAACCCGACCCATCTTAAGAACCATGCGTATCCAACATACAGCCCTAAAGGATTTACTTATTCTTGAACCCCGCGTTTTTGGGGATGATCGCGGTTTTTTTTATGAAAGCTTCAATGCCCGTTGTTTCACGGAACTAACGGGCATTAGCAAAACTTTTGTGCAGGACAATCACTCCAAATCAGCCAAAAATGTTTTACGTGGCCTACATTACCAAATCAAACAGCCGCAAGGAAAACTGGTGCGTGTTGTTGCGGGAGAAGTGTTTGATGTTGTTGTCGACATTCGTAAAAGTTCGCTTACTTTCGGGCAATGGGCTGGGGTTATGCTTTCCGCCGACAATAAACGCCAGCTATGGATTCCCGAAGGTTTTGCCCACGGTTTTCTGGTAACCAGTGAAACGGCCGAATTCCTCTACAAAACGACCGACTACTGGGCACCAGAGCACGAGCGCTGCATTCTCTGGAATGACCCCGCCATCGGCATTCAATGGCCTCTGAAGACAGATCCCTTGTTATCGGCAAAAGACCGTGCTGCCATCACTTTTGCAGAAGCCGAGGTATTTCCATGAAAATTCTGCTGACCGGCTGCAATGGACAGGTTGGTTGGGAGCTGAACAGAAGTTTGCTACCTTTGGCTGAACTTATTTATGCTGACCGATCGCAAGCAGACCTTGCCGATCTTGACGGATTACGTGCATTCATTCAAAAACACAAACCGGATGTTATCGTCAATCCGGCTGCCTATACTGCTGTCGACAAGGCGGAAACTGAAAGCGGAACGGCATTTCTGATCAATGCACAAGCCCCGGGTGTTTTAGCTGAGCAGGCAAAAAAACAAGGCGCATTATTGGTTCATTTTTCAACCGATTATGTTTTTGACGGTACCAAAACCTCGCCTTATATCGAAGGAGATTCAACCAGTCCGCTTAATGTCTATGGTCAGAGCAAACTGGCCGGAGAGCAGGCAATTCAGGCAACCGGGGCCGATCATCTGATTTTAAGAACTTCCTGGGTTTATGCGGCCAGAGGACAAAATTTTTTGAAAACCGTTTTACGGCTGGTGAAAGAACGGGATGAGATAAGCATCGTCGCCGATCAAATCGGTTCGCCGACTTGGGCACGCTTGATTGCAGAAACAACATCCCATGTGCTAAGACAATCGATGTTAGAAAAACAGCAAGGTGGTTTCAATTCGTCAGTTTATAATCTGACTTCTTCGGGCGCTGCATCCTGGTACGAGTTTGCGAAAACTATCGTCGAACTTGCGCACCCAAGAGTTAAATCAGATATAAAAAACCGAGTTATTAAACCGATACCGGCAACAGCTTATCCTTTACCAGCCAAACGTCCCAGTAATTCCAGACTGTCATGTGAACGTTTGGAGCAACGCTTTGGTTTGCAAATGCCATCCTGGGAAAGCTGTCTCAAATTATGTCTGGAAGAATTGCTCGGTGCTGATTAAGTTTTAAATGAGTTGATCTATGTTATAAATCATAGGCTCATGGCCTGGCACTAGTCTGGGTTAAAAGCCGGTTTTTCATCTGTGATCAGGCATATTGGAAACCTATAAAAATTAGCCTTTCATGTTTCGACTCTAAAGCCTTGAAAAAATAGAAATAAAATTTTTAAGCTTCATATGGTTTAAAAAACCTTACCTTGAGGACATCAAATGATTTTAATTACAGGTGGCGCCGGGTTCATCGGTGCCAATTTTGTACTGGACTGGCTGGAGAACTTTGATGA
>Ga0209797_10000990_pt1 | contig 14288 bp, 15 predicted proteins | sample DOMMetBare3Fresh_2_FD_187472 | JGI IMG/M metagenome (GOLD analysis project Ga0209797, IMG submission 187472) | Wetland sediment microbial communities from St. Louis River estuary, USA, under dissolved organic matter induced mercury methylation -... | ecosystem: Environmental > Aquatic >... | reverse complement strand
CTCATCAATCAAGCGGAAGATGCGTTGGATTAGTGGGTCAGCCAATCGGGCGAAACGGCTGGTTAGTGATTCAAGTCGTTCCAGTTGTTCTGGCGGCAGTTCTTCCTGTCTAATTAAATTGAGGCATCTTTTCATGGAATATTCAAGGTGGCCGGCTGCGAGTTGAAGGCCAGTCAGTTCTTGTTGTAGCAGCTCAATTTTTTCTCGCGTCATATTGGCACTCCAGTCTGCATAACCATTCTCGGGAAAGGATGGGTAGTATCAGGATATACGGCAATGTCGATCTTGCGTGCACCTAGCCTCTGGTGCAACTGTGCCAGGATTTCCAGCTTGGTCATCAGATTGATTCTTTTGGAGAGCACCAATAGGTCAATATCGCCGCCTTTGGCAGTATCGTCCGCGCGCGACCCAAAAAGGTAAATCATCGCGTCGGCATCGGCTTGGTGAATGGTGTCGCTGATGGCTAACTGTTCCTCATGGGCCAAACGCATGAATTCCTCTCCTGCCCTAGTTAGTGGCTTAGTGGCCATTATAACATCAACTTTGATTACTGACGCAAATGGCGATGTTGGTCATATCAAATGAAGTGGGATCAGAGAACATCGGCAAACCCCTTCCTGGTTTTCTGGAACCATGCGTAGCCTGCCCAGGCAATGATTGTAGCCGCTAAAGTGTAAATACCCAAGCCAAGCCAGTTCGGCAAATGCCCCCAGATGAGCACTTCTCGCGCTTGCTCTATGATGAAGGTGAGCGGGTTAGCCATGATGAATGGACGAAATCTTTCTGGCACGGCGGTCACGGGGTAAAAGACCGGGGAAAGGAACATCAATATGGTGGTAATGATGCCGATAGTTTGCCCGACATCACGCAGGAATACGCCCAGGGATGCGAGCATCCAAGCCAGTCCAAGCGCAAGAATAACGAGAGGTAGCAATACGACCGGGATGAAAATGGCTGTCCAGTGCAGATAACCGTTAAACAGGGCAAAAGCAGCAAGCAGCACGCCCAAGCTTATTAAGCTGTGGAAGAGTGCTGCACCCATGGCAATAACCGGAAGGATATCCAACGGGAATACGACCTTTTTGACGTAATTTACGTTAGAGAGAATCAGTCCGGGCGCGCGGTTGATCACCTCGCTAAATAGGCTAAGCACGATCATTCCTACAAAAAGAACCACGGCGAATTGCGTTTTGCTATCGTCTCCACCAACCCCACCCCAGCGGGACTTAAAAATCTCGGAGAAGACGAAGGTGTAAACCAGCAGCATAAATACGGGGTTAAAGAACGACCAGGCCAAGCCCATTGCCGAGCCCTTGTACCTGCCTACCACTTCGCGCTTGGTCATTTGCACGATAAGTTGGCGGTTACGCCAGAGACTTTTGGCCAGTGCCACGATGGACGTGGGCTGGGCGGCGTGGGGATTGATGGTTGTTGATGGGTGATTCATGCGAAGCACTCCGGTTCTGCCAACACAAAAAATCGGGTCAGGTCTGTTATTGTGCATTCCCTAGCCCACTTAATAAAACGACTAATGCTTGAATAGTGTAATTCGAAGTAGTCATCTATAGCCTGCATACTATAGCTCCCAGTTCCGTACGCCTTTAAAATTGCTAAATTTCTATCTGTATTTTTTTTCATATTGCTTTCTTGTGGCTTTGCACAAGCCGTCGTTGAACATAAGAAATAATGTTCTATCGCCTTGCGCTCCAACAAATTAAGGCCGGATATAAGAGTCGGGCGGAAATCAAAGCTTGACATGAATAATCGTTTTGTTTTGCTCATTACAGGATTTCACGGTTACTTGTTTAGCCTCATGGCTATCACTTTGGCAAACTCAGAAAAGTCTGCAAGGTGATATTTTACAATGCTGTGCACTATATTCCAGTTGATACTTTCATAGTTGTGAACCGCAATATTACGAAAGCCTACTGCCTTTTTGAGACTGCTTGCCAATTTATTATGTAATACACCTTCCTGCGCCAGCAAATCGAAAATTTGTCCCATATTGGCTGGAGGCGGCACTTCCATACCGGCAATCAGGTGGGCACCAATATCTACCGAGATTTGCACTGCACGGCTTAGGTTAAGTGAAACAATGTCTTGAAGGTCAATATCTGCGACTAATATGGCGGCATCCATTGGACACTTTGTTTCTATCCTAAGCAAACAGCGCCGCAGCGATTCCAGTTTTTGCTCGACTACTTCCCGATCCATGCCATCCGCCTTTCTGCAAGCAGTCTTGTCCGATACGGCATGAAGTCTGCCTGCTCAAGCAGGTGCCGACTAATCAAATTGCCATACAAGGTATCGTTGCCCAATATTCTTCTGCCATGACGTACTATTTGCCCAAGCAATGGCTCTGACGCCACATTGAGATCAATCAAATCAATAGGCCGTCCAATTCTCTCGGCGAGCAAATTGATAATGCATATTTTTTCGTTAGCAGTCAGGGGATGGTCGGCTGCCACAGCTATATCCAGATCACTTTCTGCGCGTTGGCGGCCCAAGGCAACCGAACCAAATAGCACAGCGAGAGCAATCGCCGGAAAATGTGCCAACGCTTCCTTAAGTTGCACATCTATGGTCTGCGGGGACTGAGAAGCTGAATTCGTTTCTGTCATCTGATTATGATCCATTCACAAGGGGCAAACTTATTTAGCCACTTCACTTTGATCGAAAAGATAGGCAGCCTATTTTAACTGACGTCATAATGGTAAGGAACGTGCATGAAATAACTTGACCATTATACCCCCTCACCCCAACCCTCTTCCGGAGGGAAAGGGCGTAAGATGAAGAAGTTATTTCATGCACGTTCCTAAGCAATCGCCATTTTTAGTAAGTTACAAAAAGTTTACCCATAAAATGAACATAATAACACAGGCCATTTCTTTATCGATGACATCATGCTCTGAATGTTTATCGTGAGAGCATTTACGAATTGCAGTAAGCTTATTCAGTTGCAACGAGATGATTGTTTTGGATATGCCACGGGCAGTGATTTGCTCAACTTAAGAACCGGGTAATCGATTTCCAGTTTTTTCTCATTTTCCTTCAGTATATTATACATGTCTTCAGCCGCTTCGCAGGCCACGTTGGTGAGAGCGCCATCCCTTAATAATCATCGGGATAATCGCGGGCAAATTTGTTTCGAGTATTACGATTGTTCTGCCATGAAGCCGCATTCTGGATATACCCGAGTTTTTCTAATCGGTTAAGTTTGTCCAGCATTGGACATTCTTCGTATTGTTCTTGCAGGTATTCCAAAATAGCTGGAAACAAACGGCCACCCATCGCGTCCTGCAGTTTTGTAAAGCGCAATTTCCGGCACTGAGTATCTTGGATAATTGTTTCTGCGGATTGATGCCCTGCTGGCTCCCTCTTTAGAAATTCCTGAGTGCGAAAGTATCAATTTATGTTTCACTAAATCGGGCTCTTAGCAGTTCCCACATCAGGCTTGCCCCCTGATTTGCAATTCCTCAAACTTATCTGTCTTAATCTTCATTAAAAAGTCTTGCAGACTGCAAACGACAAGGTGTAATCTGCACACAAGATGGGTTTAAAAAAGTAATAAAAATTCCTATCTATACTTAAAACCGTCACTATCTGAGCTATTAATTTTCTTTTACTCCATCCATCACTCTGAGAATGGAGGCGTTAGAGGCTCATGTAATGGCGATTGTTGGTATATAAAAATAAGAACGCTCTTACTAAAACCCTTTAATTGAAAGTAAACTGAAAAAATGGCTGACTTGTGAATAATTGGCGACACGCTTTTTCAGGATGTTTCATTTATTTGGATAATACCTTGAGCATTAAATAATCCTTAACCACGAGAAGCAAACTATGTCTAATTTCCCGATTGATCTTGGCGCCTATCAGCGCATAACTTTAGATCCCAGCATTAATACCCTTACCGCCCAGCAAAGAACCAGTCTTAAAGCCAATATTCAACTTTGTCGGGACGCAATAGTCTTCTTTACGGCTACGGGCGCCGCCAGAGGCGTAGGCGGACATACTGGTGGCCCTTTCGATACCGTGCCTGAAGTCATGATCATGGACGCCTTGTTTCGTGGTTCAGCTAGTAAATTCGTTCCCATATTTTTTGATGAAGCCGGTCACCGTGTTGCTACTCAATATCTGATGTCTACTTTGAATGGCGACCTGCCTGCTGAGCGTCTGATGGAATACCGCGCTGCTCATTCTCATTTGCCGGGCCACCCAGAACTGGGTTTTACACCAGGCGTAAAATTTAGCTCAGGCCGCTTGGGCCACATGTGGCCTTACGTCAACGGTGTAGCTATAGCCAATCCGGGAAAAACGCTGTTCTGCCTGGGTTCTGATGGCTCTCAGCAAGAAGGTAACGACGCAGAAGCCGCTCGGCTGGCTGTTGCCCAAAAACTGAATGTTAAACTGATTATTGATGACAACGATGTAACCATTGCGGGTCATCCTTCTAAATACCTTACCGGTTGCACCACGGCTAAAACCTTAGCCGGTCAAGGCGTAACCGTATTGGAAGGTGATGGCGAAGATCTTGATGATCTATACAAGCGTATTTGTACTGCTATAAACACCGATGGTCCCGTTGCTGTTATTAACCATCGCCCCATGTGTCCTGGTATAGTTGGCCTGGAAGGCTCTACTCATGGCCATGACGTAATCTCTGTAAAAGTCGCGGTCGAGTATCTTGAATCTCGCGGTCAACAGGCGGCGGCAGATCACCTTAAAGGCATTAAAGCCCCCAAAAATGACGCTGTATTTCTGGGCTCCAGCGATAAGTGGGATGCTAACCGCAACGTTTTCGGCGATGCAGCCGTCGCTATTCTAGGTCGAATGAGCGAAGCTGAGCGTGTCGCAAAAGTCCGCGTGGTTGACAGCGATTTGGAAGGTTCGTGCGGGTTGTTCAAAATTCACGCAGCTTATCCTGAAGTGTTTATTTCATCTGGCATTATGGAGCGCGGTAACTTTTCAGCTGCCGCCGGTTTCGGGATGGAAGCGGGCAAACAGGGTATTTTCGGTACCTTTAGCGCTTTCTTGGAGATGCTGCTTTCTGAAATCACCATGGCGCGTTTGAACAATTCTAACGTGCTCAGTCATTTCTCGCACTCGGGGATTGACGATATGGCTGACAACACTTGCCATTTTGGCTTGAACAATATGTTTGCTGACAATGGCTTGAGCGATGGTTATGCGACCAATCTTTACTTTCCGGCTGACCCGCTGCAAATGAAAGCTTGTCTTGAAACCATTTTCTTTAATCCAGGTTTGCGTTTTGTATTCTCTACCCGTTCTAAAGTGCCTACCATTTTAGATACCAAGGGTAATGAATTCTTTGGTGGAGACTACAAATTTGTATCCGGCAAAGATGAAGTTATCCGCGAAGGGACTCAAGGCTATATTGTCAGCTTCGGTGAAGCGTTGTATCGAGCTTTGGACGCAGTAGAACGTCTAAAACAGGAAGGCATTGATGTGGGTTTGATCAATAAACCGACCTTAAATGTCATTGATGAAGCCATGATGGCTAAAATTGGCAAGTCGCCGATGGTGTTGGTAGTCGAGTCGTATAACCGCAAAACGGGTTTAGGCAGTCGCTTTGGTTCCTGGTTGCTTGAACGTGGTTTGACCCCCAAATACGCGCATATTGCGACACATAAAGAAGGCTGTGGCGGTCTGTGGGAACAATTCCCTCATCAAGGTATTGATCCGGCAGGAATTATGGCTAAAACAAAAGCGCTTTTAAAAGGATAGAAAACGCTATCAATACAAGGGCACATTTACTGTGCCCTTTTTTTTGCAGGTTACTCATTTTTCCCGCTGCCGGACTGTCAAGCGTGAAGATCCAAATGCGGCGATTGGTTATAATCGCCAAAATTGCTCAAAGTTATGACTATTGATTACCCCAATCTACCCAACCCATTTGTGCCGAAATAAGTACAATGATGCCAAAAGCAATGCGATACCATGCGAAAACGGTAAAATCGTGTCGGCTGATAAAACGTATTAATCCGCGTACGGCAAAGAATGCACTGATGAATGACACCGTGCCACCGACGGCAAACAAAGCAATATCGTCCACACTGAACAAATCGCGATGCTTGTATACGTCATACAAGGTAGCGGCGAACATTGTGGGGATAGCGAGAAAAAAAGAAAACTCGGTTGCGGCGCGGCGCGACAGCCCGAAAAACAGTCCACCGATAATAGTTGCGCCTGAACGGGAAGTGCCTGGAATCATCGCCAACGCTTGCGCGAAACCGACCTTCAAGGCATCGCGCCAGGTCATGTCATCCACCGTTTCGGCCTGAATAACATGCTGGCGGCGCTCCGCCCATAATATCAACAAACCGCCGATGATGAACGCGGAAGCCACCACAATAGGGTTGAACAAATACGCTTTGATCTGTTTTAAAAACAAAAATCCCAGCACGGCTGCCGGCAGGAACGCAACCATCAGATTGATCGCCAAGCGTTGAGACACCGGCTCTGACGTTATGCTTGCCAGCGTATGCCCCAGTCGTGCGCGATATTCCCAAACCACCGCCAAAATCGCGGCGAATTGAATGGCAATTTCAAACACTTTGCCTTTGTCGTCGTTAAAGCCAAGCAATTGTCCGACTAAAATCAAATGACCAGTCGACGAGACCGGAAGAAACTCGGTCAAACCTTCAACTATGCCAAGAATGAGTGCATTTATCAACAATGTTGGATCAGTCATTGAAATTTTCTATTATTTTTAACGATAAAAAAGAAGCATGTTGTTTATGTAGATGCACTTGATGAAACTATCGCTTCATGGAATCAAAAAATTCAGCATTGGTTTTGAAGTCTTTAAGTTTGCCTATCAGAAATTCCGATGCGGCGGTCTCATCCATCGGTTGAAGAATTTTGCGCAAGATCCAGGTTTTTTGCAGGGTATCGGGGTCAACCAGATATTCTTCCCTACGTGTGCCGGAACGGTTGATATTGATGGCGGGATAAATTCTTTTTTCAGCAATTTTTCGATCCAGATGTAATTCCATATTGCCGGTGCCTTTGAATTCTTCATAAATCACCTCATCCATTCTTGAACCGGTATCAACCAATGCGGTGGCTATAATAGTCAAACTGCCGCCTTCTTCGATATTCCGCGCCGCACCAAAGAAACGCTTGGGCTTTTCCAGAGCGTTCGCATCAACACCACCTGTTAATATCTTTCCTGATGAAGGCACGACAGTATTATAAGCTCTAGCGAGTCGGGTAATCGAGTCTAACAAAATGACTACGTCGTGTTTATGTTCAACCAAGCGCCGCGCCTTTTCGATAACCATTTCCGCAACCTGTACATGGCGAGTTGCCGGCTCATCGAAGGTACTGGAAATAACTTCGCCTCGAACACAGCGCTCCATTTCTGTAACTTCTTCTGGACGTTCATCGATTAACAATACTATTAGATAACACTCAGGATTCTTTTCAGCGATTGCCTGGGCCAGGCTTTGCAGAATCATGGTTTTGCCTGCTTTCGGCGGTGACACAATCAAGCCACGTTGACCTTTACCGATCGGAGCGATTAAATCTATTATTCTTCCGGTTAAATCTTCGCTGGTGCCATTGCCTTGTTCAAGAACAAATCGTTGTTTAGCGAATAAGGGGGTCAGGTTTGAGAAGGTAATTTTATTTTTGGTATTTTCCGGGGGCTCAAAATTGATCTGATCAACTTTGAGCATTGCAAAATAGCGTTCGTTGTCTTTTGGCGGCCTTATCTTTCCGCTTATTGTATCGCCTGTTTTTAAGGAAAATCGTCTGATTTGACTGGGTGACACATAAATATCGTCTGGACCCGCCAAATAGGAGCACCCGGGCGTCCGTAAAAAACCAAAACCATCCTGTAAAATTTCCAGAACGCCATCACCTGAAATATCGTCACCGGCTTTTGCCTGTTTTTTCAGGATGGCAAAAATTAAATCCTGCTTACGCGATCGGGCAAAATTTTCAAGCCCAAGGGACTCGGCGATTTCAATAACTTCACTTATTTGTTTTAGTTTTAACTCGGTAAGATTCATAAAAAAGGCGACTCGAAGAAAAGTAGTTAGGGTATAACACCGTAACGACCGGGATAGGATTTAGAATTCAGGGGTGTAATATATCGGACGATATAATTGAGTGCGCAAGACTATCGCACTGTGTAAGTATAACTCAAGTACTCAGACCCGTCCAACTTTTATGACAGGTCTGAATATGGGGGGACACGTTTATAGGTTGCTATCTATAAATTTGGCAAGTTCTGATTTTGTCAATGCACCTACTTTAGTGGCTTCCACTTCGCCGTCCTTAAACAGCATCAGTGTTGGAATACCGCGTACGCCATAGTGTTGTGGTGTCTGTGGGTTGTCATCTATGTTTATTTTAACAACGGTCAATTTGCCCGCATAGTCTTTGGCAATAGCATCCAGAACCGGCGCAATCATTTTGCAAGGTCCACACCATTCAGCCCAATAGTCAACCAGTACAGGACCGTTAGCTTTGATAACAGTTTCGTTAAATTCACTATCACTCACATGAAGGACTGAATCGCTCACACCATTTCTCCCATAATTAAAAAGTTAAAACTATAGGAGGGATGAAGCTTCTAGTCAATCAATTTCAACCAATTTGATTTTTAAGTTATGCTATAGCCTATGAAAGATACTCATTTAACTGAAACTCGCTTCAGCAATCTTGAATTGTCTGATTCTATCCTGCATGGATTAAACGATGCAGACTTTAATCATTGCACGCCTATTCAGGATAAGGCATTACCCTTATTGTTGCGGTGCAAAGATATTGCTGGACAAGCACAAACAGGAACTGGCAAAACAGCGACCTTTTTACTGGCTACTTTTCAGCATTTAATCAACGATAACGACTGCAATGAATCAACGGGCTCATCTTCAAGGATGGGGGACGAGGAAGAAGAGCAATGCAGGGAGGGGGTGCTTAGAACTACGCAGGGAGCGGTTGCGGAAAGTGGCCAGATTAAAAATCCTAGAGCTATTATTCTCGCGCCAACACGCGAACTGGCTATTCAAATTCATAAAGATGCCCTGCTGCTGAGCAAACATCTTAATTTGAAATTCGCGCTAATTTACGGCGGCACTGATTATCAAAAGCAACTGGACACTATTAAATCCAATATTGATATTATCATCGGCACGCCAGGCCGTATTATTGACTTTTACCGGCAAAACGCTTTCACTCTTGATAATGTGCAAGTTACGGTGATGGATGAAGCCGACCGGATGTTTGATCTGGGTTTCATCAAAGACATTCGTTATTTATTAAGGCGTATGCCCGAACCTGAACTGCGTTTAAATATGCTGTTTTCAGCTACTTTATCTTATAAAGTGACCGAACTGGCTTATGAACACATGAATAATCCGGTACTGATTCGCATCGAAACCGAAGAAGTCACCTCCAAAGCCATACAGCAAAGCGCTTATTGCCCTTCTAACGAGCAAAAAATACCCTTGCTTGTCGGCTTGTTGAATCTCTATCAGCCACAACGCAGCATTATTTTTGTTAATACCAAACGCTGCGCCGAGCAACTGGATGACACGCTCAACGCCAATGGTTATAAAACCTCCGCACTCAGTGGTGATGTTCCGCAAGATAAACGCCAGCGATTGTTAAATGACTTTCAGGAAAATAAAATCTCCCTGTTGATCGCCACCGATGTTGCCGCCAGAGGCCTTCATATTCCTGACGTGTCCCATATCATTAACTATGATTTACCGCAGGATGTGGAAGATTATGTCCATAGAATCGGCAGAACTGCACGTTTTGGCGCCAGCGGCGAAGCAATCAGCTTTATTTGTGAACAATATGCTTATTCCATGCCGGACATTGAAGATTTTATCGGGCAGAAAATCCCCGTTAAAGCAATCACTGCTGACTTATTAGCTGATGTGGTATTACCCGAAAAAAGACCGCCGAGGCCTAAAACTGACTATCAAGGCAAACGTCCTGGCCAAGGCGGAAGCCGCAAACCTAGAGCCCGAACATAAGTTCCCGAAAATCCTCAATGGCCGGATAGTCAGTCACGTCTTTTTTAGGCTGTTTGCTATCGGGTTTGCTCACTGAAATTAAATGCGCTATGCCGAACAGCCTGGCTGAATTCAATACTGCCAGGCTGTCATCAATCAACAATGTGGTTTGTTTATCAAACGGCTGTTGTTGTTGCAAAAGCCGCCAAAAATCAGTGTTTTCTTTAGGGAATCCTAAATCATGAGAGCTGATAATGCCATCGAAAAAAGGTTGCAAACAGGTTTTTTCCATTTTTAACCCCAAACTGTTACGATGTGCATTGGTAACCAGCAGAACCTTTTGTTTAGATTTCTGAAGTTTTACCAGAAACTCGGTGACGTGAGGCAACACCGAAATTAAACCCGATATTTCTGCTTTCAGTCCGGCAATATCCAATTGTAAAACTTCACTCCAGTAATCCAGACAATACCATTCCAATTTACCTTCCATACTTTTAAACTGCGGCTTTAATTGTTGTTTTGCCAAGTCTATGCTGATGCCTCTTTGCTGTGCAAATTTTAGCGGCACAAATTCTTTCCAGAAATGATTATCAAAATTCAAATCCAGTAAGGTGCCGTCCATGTCGAGTAACACGGTATCAATTTTTTTCCAATCAATCATGATAGTGGGTTATATTTGTCAAAAAAATAACACATAAAATAGCACAATGACTGAAAAACCGACCATTCTTACCAGAACAACTATTGCTAAAAGCCGTTTATTCCGAATTGAATCACTGGATATACAATTTAGCAATGGTGAACTGCGCAATTACGAGCGCTTGGCTCGCGGCAATTCCGGAGGCGCTGTGTTGGTAGTGCCCATGCTGGATTTTGAAACAGTGTTATTAATTAGAGAATATTCTGCCGGTGTACACCGTTATGAAGTAGGCTTACCTAAAGGTAAAACCGATGCAGGTGAGTCATTTTTCGAGGCCGCCAACCGGGAACTTAAAGAGGAAGTTGGCTTTGGCGCCAGAAAGCTTCATCACTTAAGTTCTTTCTCACTGGCGCCATCTTATTTGGAGCATACGACAGAAATTGTCATCGCTCAGGATTTATATGCCGAAAAATTACCCGGTGATGAGCCTGAGGAACTGGAAGTTATTCCCTGGAAATTAAGTAAAATCAATGAATTATTAGCCACTGGCGAATGCACGGAAGCACGTTCAATCGCGGCATTATTTTTGACATTAGAATATTTTAAAACCCTATAATTAACAATAAGTTATTGAAAATAACATGAAATATTTTTCATTATGGGTTATTCTCTCTTCCATGCGGGAAGGGATTACTTCATAGAGCTATTCATTACAGCGTTAATTCAGAGTACGGGACAGATACATTAATCGGTAATGCGAAACGTTCCCTAACAACTAAAGTGATTTTTATAATCTTCCATGGAGCGTCTAATCACTTCATGTGCTTCATCCCGCCCATAAACATTGGTTATTTCACAAATGCTCGTTTCGCTTGGAAGATGCTTATAGGTAAGAAAATAATGTTTAAGGCGATTAATATATGACTCCGGACAATCTGACACATCATTCCATTGCCGATAAAATTCGTCGCCCTTCATTACTGCAATAATCTTATCGTCAGCTTCACCGCCATCCAACAAACGAAATCCACCGATCGGAATCGCCTGTAACAGAATATCGCCATGCGTTACACTGCGTTCACTCAGTACGCAAATATCAAGGGGATCACCGTCGCCCTTGTTAACTTCTTTTCCCGACTTTAAGGCAGCATAATCGGCAACTTTTTCAGCGCAATAGGTTCGTGGTATAAACCCATAAAGCGTGGGAATCATGTTGGAAAACTTTTGCGGCCGGTCAATTTTAAGATAACCGGTTTCTTTGTCAATTTCATATTTAACCGTATCTGATGGGACAATTTCAATGAAGGCCGTAACAATATGTGGTGTATTGTCTCCAGGGTTAATTCCATGCCAGGGATGTGCTTTGTGTTGTATATTCATTGTTTGTTATGACTTTTTAATTCTAGTAAGAAATTTTTCATTAAACAGAAATGGGCGCCTTGATATGCTCATGCGTTTTATAATCGCTAATTTCAAAATCTTCATACTTATAATCAAATATCGATTCTGGTCTGCGATTTATTATTAAGGCCGGTAATGGAAAGGGTTTGCGGGTTAATTGCAGTTCAGCCTGCTCAATATGATTGAGATATAAATGCACATCACCACCCGTCCAGATTAAATCACCTATAGCTAAATCACATTGCTGAGCCACGATATGCGTCAATAACGCATAACTGGCGATATTGAACGGCAAACCTAAAAATGTGTCGCAGCTACGCTGATAAAGCTGGCATGACAACTTGCCATCGGCCACATAAAACTGAAAAAAAGCGTGACACGGTGCCAAGGCCATTTTGCCCCGCGCTACATTTTGTTGTGGACTCATGCTTTCATCAGGCAAATCCGCCACATTCCAGGCAGATACAATAATCCGCCGGCTGTTAGGTGTTTTTTTTAGCTGCTCGATGATCTGCTGAATCTGATCAATGTGTCGGCCATCCTGCGCAGGCCATGAACGCCATTGTCGTCCATACACCGGCCCCAATTCACCCTGCTCATCAGCCCATTCATTCCAGATGTTGACTTTATGCTCATGCAAATAAGCCAAGTTGGTCTCGCCTTTCAAAAACCAGAGTAATTCATGAATAATGGATTTTAAATGAATCTTCTTGGTGGTTACTAAAGGAAAACCTTGAGTCAAATCAAAGCGCATTTGATAACCAAAAATAGATAGCGTCCCACTGCCGGTTCTATCGCCTTTCTGGTTTCCTTCGGTGAGGATTTTATCGAGTAATTCTAAGTATTGCTTCATGCCTTTTTTTTATCAGCATAATAAAATAGCATCGCACCAATAATTATCATGGGTGTCGACAATATCTGTCCCATAGTTACCCAATCCAAAGCGAGAAAGCCTAGATGCGCATCTGGCATTCTAAAAAACTCGACAAAAAACCGGAAACATCCGTAGAAAAACACGGCCATCCCGGTAATTGCACCGGCAGGTCTTGGTTTTCTCGAGTATAGCCAAAGAATAATAAACAGTAAGATACCTTCCAAAAATGCTTCGTAAAGTTGAGAAGGATGACGGGGGATTGGGCCACCATTAGGAAACACCATTGCCCAGGGAACATCAGTGTGTCTGCCCCAAAGCTCAGAATTTATAAAATTACCGATGCGCCCTGCTCCCAAACCTATTGGAGAAAGCGGCGCAATAATATCGGTTAATTGGAGCATGGTGCAATGCTGTTTTTTTGCAAAAAACCACATGGCGAAAAATACTCCTAACATGCCGCCATGAAAAGACATGCCACCTTGCCATATTTTAAAAAAGATAAAAGGATTGCTTAGAAATTCACTAAAATTATAAAACAGGATATAGCCGATCCGGCCGCCCAAAATAACGCCTAAAGCACCGTAGGTAACAAGATCTTCAATTGCTTCCGGCTTAATGGGCGACCATGAATTTTCTGCACGCTTTTGTCCAAAAAACCAGACAGCGGCAAAACCCAGTACATACATCAGCCCATACCAATGGACTTTCACTGGTCCTACACTTAGAGCAATGGGATCGATTTGAGGAAAGTTAAGCATAATTAAACGTCCAAATTAGTTACATCCAGCGCATTTTTAACTATAAAATCTCGGCGTGGCTCGACCACATCGCCCATCAATGTTGTGAATATTTCATCTGCGGCAATTACGTCTTCTATCCTGACTTGCAGCAATCGGCGGTTATTGGCGTCCAACGTGGTCTCCCATAACTGTTCCGGGTTCATTTCACCCAAACCCTTATATCGTTGTATATGCTGGCCTTTTTTAATTTCCTTCATCATCCATTCAAAGGCTTGTTTAAAACTGCTGACAGGTTGCTGTTTTTCCCCTATTTGCATATAGGAACCTTCACTAAACATACCCGCCGTATCATTCGCATAGCGGGCAATTTGGTGATAATCCTTACCGTTAAAGAAAGTAGACGGTAATATAAAGGTTTTAGTGGTTCCGTGCAGTCGTTTATTAACTACGGCAGAAAAGTCATTCCCTGTTTTGTAGTCAAGTTCAATTGAGAATACAGCTTTACTTTCACTATCGCTTAATTGCTTTTCTAATTGGGTAAACCAGATAGTGAGTTTTTGCTGATCTTGTTTTATTTCATCATTAACCGCTTCCATATAAGAAAACTGCTCAAGAAAAACATCATCGTATCGTCT